>Ga0209051_1000898_pt1 | contig 29746 bp, 19 predicted proteins | sample AraplaCvi_mMS_r2_2_FD_184286 | JGI IMG/M metagenome (GOLD analysis project Ga0209051, IMG submission 184286) | Arabidopsis root microbial communities from North Carolina, USA - plate scrape MF_Cvi_mMS_r2 (SPAdes) (version 2) | ecosystem: Host-associated > Plants > Roots > Endosphere | place...
GGCGAGGCCCTGCGCCTCGGCGCGCACCCGCAAGGCCTGCCCGGCGTCGGTCCGCGCATCACCAGCGTGCTGCGCGACTCGCGCGGCGTCGTGTGGATGGGCGGCGCGCGCGGACTCTGGCGCATCGCCGGCACGTCCGTCTCGCGGCTCGAGCTGCCCGCGCCGATCGGCGGCCTGCCGATCCAGGCGATGGCCGAGGAAGAGGGCGGTCGGCTGCGGCTGTCGGTGCTGCGCTACGGCCAGTGGGTGCAGGATCCCGCCGCCGCGGGCGGCTGGCGCCACGAGCCCGAGCCGGCCGGCGGCAACGATGCCAACCCGCTCGCGATGCTGCGCGACGCCCAGGGCCGCCTGTGGCTGGGCTACGGCTTCGACCGCCTGGTGCGCATCGACGGCGAGCATCCGGCGCGCACCTGGCTCGCGGCCGACGGGCTGCAGGTCGGCAGCGTGCTGTGCCTGGTTCCGCAGGCCGAGCGCCTCTGGCTGGGCGGCGAGATGGGCCTGGCGGTCATGATCGCGGACCGCGTCCGCGCGATCCATGTCGAGGGGCCGGACGCGGTGACCGGGGTGTCGGGCATCGTGGCCGACGCCGGCGGCAACGTGTGGCTGAACACCGCGCTCGGCGTGCTGCGCCTGCCGGCGGCCGAGGTCGCCCAGGCCATCGCCGACCCGGCGCACCGCGTCGCCGCGGAGCGCATGGACTTCCATGACGGCCTCGACGGCCTGCCGGCGCTGCTGCGCCCCATCCCGACCGCGGTCAGGGCGGACGACGGCAGGCTCTGGTTCGCCACCAACAACAGCGTCGTCTGGATCGATCCGCGCCGGCTGCGCCGCAACGCGGTGGCGCCGCCCGTGCGCGTCCTCGGCCTGGCGGCGGGCGAGCGCAGCTGGCCGTTGCCCGACGCGACCTTGCCCGTCGGCACGCGCGAGGTCGAGCTGCGCTACGGCGCCGGCGCGCTCGCGCAGCCCGAGCGCGTGCGCTTTCGCGTGCAGCTGGAGGGCGTGGACGCCGGCTGGCAGGACGCGGGCACCCGCCGCAGCGCGCACTACGCCAACCTCGCGCCGGGACGCTACGTGTTCCGCGTGCTGGCGGCCAACGAGGACGGCGTCTGGAGCCTGCAGCCCGCGGTGGCGGCCTTCGTGGTGCCGCCGGCCTTCCACCAGACCTGGTGGTTCCGCCTGATGTGGCTGCCGCTGGTCGTCCTGCTCGCGTGGTCGCTGCTGCGCTGGCGGCTGCGCCTGCAGGCCGAGCGCTGGGCCGGGCGCCACGAGGCGATCCTGATCGAGCGCGAGCGCATCGCGCGCGAGCTGCACGACACCCTGCTGCAGAGCGTGCAGGGCCTGATCCTGCGCTTCCAGTCGGGCGTCGACCGCATGCCCGCGGGCGATCCGGTGCGCGCGACGCTGGAGCATTCCCTCGACCGCGCCGAGCAGGTGCTGATGGAGGGCCGCGACCGCGTCAGCGAGCTGCGCGCGCCGCCGCGCGGGCCGGTGACGCTCGGCAAGGCGCTGGAGCGCATCGGCATGGAGCTCGCCGAGGAGGGCGGGCAGGACTTCGCGGCCACGCTGCGCGGCGAGGGCGCGCCCCTGCCCGAGCGCGTGCAGGACGAGGCCATGCACATCGGCCGCGAGGCGCTGCTCAATGCCTTCCGGCACGCGGGCGCGGCGGCCATCCGGCTGGGGGTGCAGCAGTCGCCCGCGCGCCTCGTGCTGGAGGTGGCCGACGACGGCCGCGGCCTCGAGCCGGCGCAGGAGCAGGCGGCCGGCCGCGCCGGACACTGGGGCATCGCGGGCATGCGCGAACGGGCGCGGGCGATCGGCGCGCGCTTCACGCTCGCCAGCGCGCCGGGCGCCGGCACGCGCATGCGGCTGGAGGCTCCGCTGCGCGCGGGCCTGCTCGCGCGATGGCGGCAACGTGGCGGGCGCTCCGGCGCGGCGCCGGGAGGAACCGAGTGAACGAATCCAACGACGCGGTGATCCGCATCCTCGCGGTCGACGACCATCCGCTGCTGCGCGACGGCATCGCCAGCGTCATCGAGGGCCAGCCCGACATGCGCCTGGTCGCCGAGGCCGCCAACGGCCGCGAGGCGGTGGAGGCCTGCCTCCAACACCGCCCCGACATCACGCTGATGGACATCCAGATGCCGGTGATGAACGGGATCGACGCGACGCTCGCCATCAAGGCCGCGTGGCCCGAGGCGAAGATCGTCGTGCTCACGACCTACAAGGGCGACGTGCAGGCGCGGCGCGCGCTGCAGGCGGGCGCGTCGGGCTACCTGCTCAAGAGCATGCTGCGGCGCGAGCTGGTCGACACCATCCGCAACGTGCAGGCCGGCAAGCGCCACATCCCGGTCGAGGTGGCGCTGGAGCTCGCCGGCCACGTCACCGACAACGCGCTGTCGCAGCGCGAGGTGGAGGTGCTGCGGCTGGTGGCGCTCGGCAGCTCCAACAAGCGCATCGGCCTCACGCTGCACATCACCGAGGACACGGTGAAGGCGCACATGAAGGCGATCCTCTACAAGCTGGGCGCGAGCGACCGCACGCACGCCGTGACGCTCGCGCTGCGGCGCGGCATCATCGACCTGCTCGGCTGAAGGGCTCGAGGCCTACGCGTCGGGCTCGTAGCGGTCCTCGAACTTCTCCGGCCTGACCGCCCACGCGTCGCCGCCGTCCTCCTCGTTCGAGACGAGGTAGTCGCCGGCGTCGTAGCCGGTCGTCCCTTCCTGCGTGGCGACGCGGCCGGCGGCCTCGGCGCGGCGCGCCCACACGCAGGTGGTCTTGACGTAGCTGCCGCGGCCCACCGCGCGGTAGGTGCGCGCGAAGGTGGCGGCGGCGACGGTGTAGACGTCGCCGTCGTTGTCCACCAGCCAGTCGCCCGCGGGGGCGAACTGGTCGTCGCCCCACTTGCGGTAGTGGAGGCCCTCGGTGTCGAGGTTGAGCTGCACGGCCGCGACCGGGCGGTCGGGACGGGGGCGGTAGCGGCGGGTCTCGGTCATGCCCGATTCTGGAGCAATCGGGCAACCCGGAGCGTCCCGGCGGGACGTTCAGAACTCCTGCGTGGTCGGCCGGAGCACGATCTCGTTCACGTCCACGTCGGCCGGCTGCTCGATGGCATAGGCCACCGCGCGCGCCACGGCATCCGCCGGGATGTGGAAGGCCTCGTAGAACGCGGCCACGCCCGCGGCGCTGTCGGGGTCGGTGCTGTGGTTGCCGAGCTCCGTCGTCACCGCCCCCGGCGAGATGATGGTCGTGCGCACCCCGGCCGGCGCCTCGACGCGCAGGCCTTCCGAGATCGCGCGCACCGCGAACTTCGTCATGCTGTAGACCGTGCCGATGGGCGTGAACACCTTGAGGCCGCCCACGGACGCGATGTTGACGATGTGGCCGCCGCCCTGCGCCTGCATGCGCGGCAGGGCCGCCGCGACGCCGTGCAACACGCCGCGGATGTTGACGTCGATCATGCGGTCCCACTCGTCGACCTTGAGCTTGTCGAGCGGCGCGAGCGCCATGAGGCCGGCGTTGTTCACGATGACGTCGACGCGGCCGAAGCGGCGCACCGCGGCGTCGACCAGCGCCTCGACGTCGGCGCGCCGGGCGACGTCGGTCTGCACCGCGATCGCTTCGCCGCGCGCGGACTCGATGTCGGCGACCAGCGCCTGCAGGCGCTCGATGCGGCGCGCGCCGAGTGCCAGCTTCGCGCCGCGCGCGGCGAGCAGGCGCGCGGTGGCCTCGCCCAGGCCGCTGCTCGCGCCCGTGATCACCACCACCTTGCCCTGGATGTTGTCCTGGATCGTCATGTCGAAAGGCTCCTTGGAAATGCGGTTTGAAAGAGGGAACGGACTCAGTGTGGGTGTTCCGCAGCGTTCCGGCTATGACGAGTGGAGAGTTCAGAATTCCGGAATCCGGAACACCGAGGAGCCGCCGTGGCCAATCGACTCGAGGCGCTGCGCGTCTTCTGCACCGCCGCCGACGCCGCCAACTTCCGCGACGCCGCGCGCCGGCTCGGCGCCTCGCCGCAGGTGGTCACGCGCGTGGTGCGCGAGCTCGAGGACGAGCTCGGCGAGCCGCTGTTCCATCGCAGCACGCGCGGGGTCCAGCTCAGCTCGTTCGGGGAGGGACTGCTGGCACGCGCGCGCGCGGCGGTGGAGGGCGTCGATGCCCTCTACCACCGCAGCGACCGGCGCGCCGCGTCGACCCACGCGGGGGTGGTGCGCGTGGCGGCGCCCTCGGCGATCGGACGCCTCTACGTCGCGCGCGCGCTGGCGCCGGTGGCACGCCGCCACGACGGGCTGGTGCTGGACCTGCGCCTGTCCGACCAGATCGCCGACGTGGTCGAGGAGCAGATCGACGTCGGCGTGCGCGTCGGGCAGCTGCGCGACAGCCGCTTCGTGGGCCGCACCGTGGCACAGGCCCGCCTCGTGGTGGTCGCCACGCCGAAGCTGCTGGCGCGCACGGGCGTGCCGCGCGACGTGGCGGCGCTGGCGAGCCTGCCACTGACGGCGCTGATCGACGGCAACACCGGCCGGCCCTGGCCCTGGACCTTCAGCCGCGAGCGCCAGTTGACGCCGGCGGCGCCGGCCTTCGTGGCGAACAGCGCCGAGGTCGAGGTCGACGGGATCCTCGCCGGCCTGGGGCTGGGACAGGTGGGGGCCTACCTGGTGGCCGCGCATCTGCGCGCGGGCCGGCTTGTCGCCGTGCTGGAGCGCGACGCGCCGCCGCCGATGCCGCTGTGGGTCTACCGCTCGCAGCGTGCGCCCGTGCCGGCGCGCGTGCGCGTGGTGCACGACCGGTTGCTGGCGTTCTTCGGGGAGGAGGCGGACGCCTTCTAGACGCCGGACGCGCCCGGTGCCGGCCGGCGTCAGCCCAGCACGGCGAGCAGCTTGTCGATCTCGACCGGCTTGACGAGATGGGTGGCGAACCCGGCCTCGGCGGCGCGCGCCGCATCCTCGGCCCCGCCGTAGCCGGTGAGGGCGATCAGGCGCGGCGGCTCGCGACCGGCGGCGGCGCAACGTCGGTTCATCTCGATGGCCAGCGCGTAGCCGTCCATGCCGGGCAGGCCGATGTCGACGACCGCCACCGTGGGGGCGAAGCGCTCGAGCTCCTCGAGCGCGATGTCGGGATGCACGGCCGTGACGACCTGGTAGCCGTAGGCCTCGAGCAGGATCTGCATCGATTCGACCGCGTCGACGTTGTCGTCGACGAGAAGGATGCGGGCGGAAGCGACTTCGGTGGGCATGGGGCTTGGCGGCTGCGTCGTGGGCGATTATGGCAGCCTCCGGCGCCGGCGAGCTCATCGGATTCGCCTATCCGCACGTCCTACATGCGGTGATCCGCGCGGCCTACGCGACAGCGTCGCTGCCGGCCCTACGCTCGGGCTGACACACACAGATTCGCGGAGACGACATGGCCATCACCGGTGCGGCGGCGGACTCGGGCAGGGCGCTCGCGCCCCCGCGGGTGGCGACGGCTCCCGCCAACGACGACACCCCTCCGCGCGAACAGGAGCGCGTGCTGCTGCACATGCCCGTGGACGTGCGCAGCGCGGCGCTGATCCTGATCGCCTGCATGCTGGGCATCTACGCCCTGCACTGGGCGGCGGCCGTCGTGATCCCGGTGCTGATGGGCCTGCTGTTCTCCTATGCGCTGGCGCCGCTCGTCGGGCGCCTGGCCCGCCTGGGCCTGCCGCGCGCGCTGGCGGCGGCGCTCGTCATGGTCACGCTCACGGGCGGCATCGGCTGGGGCGCCTGGTCGCTGGGCGACCAGGCCAACGCGGTCATCGAGGCGCTGCCCGAGGCGGCGCGCAAGGTGCGCGACACCCTGCACCCGCGCGGCGCGCCCGTGCAGCAGGACAGCGCCATCACCCAGGTGCAAAAGGCCGCCACGACGCTCCAGCAGGCCGCCTCGGACAACGGCGGCCGCGCGCCGGCCGGCGTGGCGCGGGTGCAGATCGTCAAGCCCGCGTTCGACATCCAGGACTACCTGTTCGCGGGCTCCATGCGTGCGGCGGAGGCCGCGGCGCAGGTGCTGGTCGTCGCCTTCATCACCTATTTCCTGCTGTGCGCCGGCGATACGTTCCGCCGCAAGATGGCCCGCATCGCCGGCCCCTCGCTGGCCAAGCGCCGCATCACCGTGCAGGCGCTCGACGAGATCGGCGACCAGGTGCAGCGCTACCTCATGGTGCAGCTCGCCACGAGCGCCGCCGTGGGGGTCGCCACCGCGCTCGCGTTCTGGGCCATGGGCTTCAACAACGCGGCCGTGTGGGGCGTCCTCGCGGGGGTGATGAACCTGATCCCCTACGTGGGCACGGTCATCATCTGCGGTGCGTCGGCGATCGTCGCGCTGCTGCAGTTCGGCACGTTGAAGATGGCGCTCGCCGTGGCGGCGGTCTCCATCGTGCTGCACATCGTCTCGGGCTATGTCGTGACGCCGTGGCTGACCAGCCGCACCAGCCGCCTCAACGCGGTGGTCGTGTTCATCGGCGTGCTGGCCTGGGGCTGGCTTTGGGGCGTGTGGGGGCTGCTGCTCGGCACGCCCGTGCTGATGGCGATCAAGGCCGTGTGCGACCGCGTCGACGATCTCAAGCCCATCGGCGAGCTGATGGGCGGCAGCGAACGCAACGACGCGATCTAGCGGCGAACTCCCGCCGCCGCAGGCCGCGCGGGCCGCTGCGCGCACGCGCCCCGTCCGGACCTCACGCGAAGGTGCCGCGGCCGGCCGCCTTCGCACGGTAGAGCATCTCGTCGGCATGCTGCACCAGCGCCTGCCACCCGGCCGCGCCTGTCTGGAACGAGACCCCCACGCTGGCGCCGATGCGCAGCGTGAGCGCCCCCACCGCGAAGGGCTGGCCCGCGGCGGCGATGACCTTGGACGCGACGGCCTCGGCGTGGGCCCGCTCGCGCACGCCCGCGAGCGCGAGCGCGAACTCGTCGCCGCCGATGCGGGCCACCGCGTCGGTCGGCCGCACGAGGTCGAGCACGCGGCGCGCGAACAGCTGCAGCACCGCGTCGCCGGCGCGGTGGCCGAAGGTGTCGTTGACCGGCTTGAAGTGGTCGAGGTCGACGTAGAGCAGGGCCAGCGACTCCACGCCCGACGCGGCCTCGTGGCGGGCCAGCCAGTCCTCCAGGCCCGCGCGGTTGAGCAGGCCGGTGAGCGCGTCGCGCTGCGCGAGCTGCAGCAGGCGCACCGCCTCGTCCTTGTGGGCCGTGATGTCCTGCGCCACGCCCACGTAGCCGTCGATCCCGCCGTCGTTGCGCAAGGGCACGTAGGTGAGCGCGACGTGGCGCAGGCGGCGCTGCGGACTGCACGCCTCGAAGTTCACGGTCTCGCCCGCGAGCGCGCGCTCGATCCAGGGGCGGCGCTCCGCGTACTCCTCGGCGTCGATCACCTCCGAGACGTGACGCCCCAGCAGGCGTTCGCGCGGACGCCCGGACCAGCGCTCGAAGGCCGAGTTGACGAAGCGGTAGCGCCCGTCGCGCCCGATCACGGCCACCATGGCGGGCAGGGCCTCGGTCACCGACTGCAGCGTCGCCGTCTGCAGCAGCAGCGCCTCGCGCGCCGCGACCTCCGCCGAGATGTCGCGCATCACGGCCGAGAAGCGCTCGACCTGGCCGTCGCCGTCGTGGTGCGCGATCGCGAGGTGGGTGACCGGCACCTCGCGGCCGCCGGCGAGCACCACGCGCGTCTCGCCGATCCAGGAGCCGCGCCGGTTCAGCGCCGGCCGGATCTCGTCGCGGTAGCGCTCGTGGGTCTGCGCAGTCGAGAAGTCGGCGAAGCCGCGCCCGGCGAGCGGCGCGTCCGGGCCGATCCCCAGCGCATGGCGCAGCGCCGGGTTGGCGTACTGCAGGCCGCCGAAGCGGTCGGTCTGCGCGACGAAGTCCGGGGTGAGCTCGAGGATCTGGGTGAGCTCGCGCAGGCGCCGCTCGGCGGCGACCCGCTCGGTGATGTCGACGCCGGTCGCGTAGAAGCCGCGCACGTGCCCCTGCTCGTCGAGGTCCGGCAGCAGTTGGGCGTCGATGCGACGGGGAGCGTCCTTCGAGCCGACCGCGTCCCAGTACTCGAAGCGCTGCGGCTCGCCGCGCAGCACGGCGGCGATGCGCGCGTCGACCTGCGGATCGCCGCCGACGAGCTCGCCGCGCGTGCGCCCCAGGATCTCCTCGCGCCGCAGCCCGAAGCGCCGGCAGTGCGCGAGGTTGACGAAGCGGTAGCGCGCGTGGTCGTCGAAGTAGGCGATGCGCACGGCCAGGCTGTCGGTGATCTGGCGCAGGAACCGCTCGCCGGCCGCGAGGCGCTCCTCCAGCTCCTTGCGGGCGGTGATGTCCTGCAGCACGCCCACGATGCGGCGCGGGTGGCCGTGCTCGAACTCCAGGCTGCCCACGGTGCGGACCCAGATGCGGCGCCCGGTGGCGGTGAAGCGCGGCAGCTCGAGGTCCCAGGGCACGCCGCGCTCGATGCAGTCGGCCAGCGCCTTCTCGATCGCCTCGCGGCCCTCGGGCGCGTAGCTGGCGATGGTGTCGTCGCGGGGCGGCACGTCGTCCGCGTCGAGCTCCAGGATGCGGCGCACCTCCTCGGACCAGACGCCGGCGCCCGTCTGCAGGTCGCGCTCCCAGCCGCCGATGCCCGCGAGGCGGCTGGTGCGATGCAGGAAGCCCTGGCTCGCGCGCAGCGCGCGGTCGCTGCGCCGCCGCTCCGTGATGTCGCGTCCCACGGCGTGCAGCAAGGCACCGTCGGGCTCCTGCAGGCGCTTGTACGTCCAGGCGATCCAGCGCTCGCTGCCGTCGGCGGCGACGCTGCGCGTCTCGCTGCCGCGTTCGCGGCCGGTGCGCAGCACGATGGCGATGTCGGGCTGCATCGCGTCGCGCTCGGCCTCGTCCAGCAGATCGTGGCGGCTGGTGCCGACCAGCGCCTCGGTGGTGCGGCCGTAGTGGCGCGCGAAGGCGGGGTTGGCGTAGACCAGCGTGCCGTCCTCCTGCGAGAGGGCGACGAGCTCGCTCTGGTCCTCCACCAGCGCGCGGTGGCGGCGTTCGCTGTCCGCCAGGGCGGCCTGGAAGCGCGCGCGCGCGGCGAAGCTCTGCCAGGTCTGCAGCAGCGCCAGCGCGACCGACACGAGCAGCGAGGAGACGGCCAGCAGCAGCAGCGCCTGGATGCGGTCGACGCCGCGCGCGATCTGCTCGCCGATGCCGTCGCGCTCGGCGCGCACGACCTGCAGCGCCTCGTCGATCGCGCCGCGGGCGCGCTCCATCAGGTCCTGGCCCTCGTCGCTCAACACCCGCGCCATGGCGCGCTCGTGCTGGCCCGCGGCCTGCAGGCGCACCGTCGCCTCGAGTTCGGCGAGCTTCTCGGCGATCACCTGGCGCACGGCCTCGGCCTTCCGGGGAAAGGCCGGGTCCGCCACGCCGCCGTCGAGCGCCTTCATCTGCGCGGGCAGGCGGGCGACGGCGGAGCGGTACGGTGCGAGGTAGCGGTCGTTGCCGGTCAGCAGGTAGCCGCGCTGGCCGGTCTCGGCGTCGACGAGGGACAGCAGCATCGCCTGGATCTGGCGTGCACGCGAGGTGAGGGCGGTCTGGCGCGCCAGGTCGGCCTGGGTGCGGCGCGCGGCGTCCGCGGAGAGCGACGTCACGGCCACCAGGCCCGCGAGGGAGGCGAGCAGGGCGAACAGGGTCGCCCCCAGCCAGCGGCGGCGGCGGGCGGGCGGGCCGTCCGTCTTCATCCGGGAGAACATCGTTCTCGTCGCCTCCTGGTCGGCGTGGGCTCCCCTGCTGCCTTGAAAGTGTAGGGGAAGCGCGCTGACGCACGGGTAAGGGGTTGTGGCGTCGGGGTGCCCCGACTTGCCGGGGATCATGGAGTGTGCGTGCGCGACGCTATAAACTCGAAGACATAGCGTCCTGGACATCGACATGGATCACCCGCCCTTCGCCATCTCGCCGCTCGCCGGCGCCCTGGGCCGCGGCAGCGCGCCGGCGCCCGCCGCGGTCGCCCGCCGCGCGCGGCTGGCGGACCTGAACCCGCACTTCCATTGCTCTCTCATCGGCACCTGCATCGGCACGTCCGCGCTGCGCCGCCTGGTGCGCCGCCACGTCCCCGCCGCCGGCGCGGTCGACACCGACCTGGACGTGCACCACGACGCCGTCGCGCTCGCCATGGACGGGGGCGCGGGCGCCAAGGCGCTGAACAAGGCGCTGGACGAGCAGCACGCGCTGGTCATCCGGCGCTACGCGCCCGCCCGCGACGAGGCGGCGCTGGCCGCGCTGTGGGCCGAAGCGCTGAAGTCGGGCGAGGTGCCGGGCGCGTACTGGGCGCTGATGACCCACCCGCTGGCCGGCGACACGCTGCGCCAGCGCGCCTTCGGCGACGTCCACATGCTGTCGCACCTGGTGGGCGCGGCGAACCGGGCCGACATCCGCCGCCTGGTCGCGCTCGAGGCGCGCACCGCCGAACTGCAGGAGCAGGGCGAACGCCTGCAGGCGCGGCTGCACGAGACCGCGGCCGCGCACGAGGCGCAGCTCGCCCAGGCGCGCGCCGAGCTCGCCCACGCCCGCGGCGAGGCCGCCCGCACCCCCGAGGCCGGCGCGGACGCCGAGCGACTCCGACAGGCGCTCGAGCGCCTGGCGCTGCACGACGTCCGCCTCGCCGTCGCCGAGCGCGAGACCCTGGCCGCCCGCGCCGCCGCCGAGGACGCCGAGGGACGCCTCGCGCGCCAGGCCGCGCTGGCCGAGGCGCAGAGCGAGGAGATCGCCGCGCTCGAGGCCGAGCTCGCCCGCCTGCAGGCCGGCACGGACGCCGCCGCCTCGCCGCTCGAGCAGGGCTTGCGCGGCCTGCGCCTGCTCTATGTGGGCGGCCGGCCGTCGACGCTGGCGACCATCCGTGCGCTGGCCGAAGGCGCGGGCGCGCGCTGGCTGCACCACGACGGCGGTCTCGAGGATCGCAAGGGCCTGCTCGCCGGCATGCTGCCGCGTGTCGACTGCGTCGTCTTCCCGGTCGACTGCATCGACCACGACTCGATGCAGCAGCTCAAGCGGCTGTGCGCCCGCCACGGCCTGCCGTTCCGGCCGCTGCGCAGCGCGAGCGTGGCGAGCTTCGTCGCCGCGATGGGCACGAACACCGGGCAGCCGCTGGCCAACGGCGCCGCGATCGCGTCGCATTTCTGCCTCCGGCACGGCTGAAGTCGCTGCGACGGCGCGCGAGCCTGTCACCAAGCTTGCGATTCGTTGTCCCGGACGCCTGCGCGGGCCCCGCGACACGATTCCGTCATCCGGTCTTTCGAAGATGCCACGCCACGGGGGTGCGGGCTGGCGGTCTCATGCCGGCTCCCGCGGTCCGTCACATCAACGAAGCAGGAGCAGCAAAGCATGAAGAAGACACTCATCGCCGCAGGCGCGGCGGCGCTGGTCGCCGCCACCGGCGCGCACGCCGGCCAGGGCGCGGTGCCCACCGGCATCCCGGCCCTCGATCACGTGTTCGTGATCATGATGGAGAACCACGCGTACGGCCAGGTGGCCGCCAACCCGCAGGCGCCGTTCATCAACTCGATGATGGCCAAGGCGAACACCGCGACCAACTACTTCGCGATCGCCCATCCGAGCCTGACGAACTACCTCGAGGTCGTCGGCGGCTCGAACTTCAACAACCTGTCCGACCAGTACCCCGACTGGCACAACACGCGCTGCAAGCCGAACATCGCGGCCGGACAGCCGACCAACACGGACAACCCCAGCACCGGCCTCATCTGCCCGATCGCCGGCACCGGCGGCCACGACGCGGCGACCCCGGCGATGGACAATTCGATGAACGAGACGTCCGTGCCTCCGCTGGCCAACATCGACGGCAGCAAGTCGATCTTCGCCGGCAGCGACATCGCCGGCATCACGATCGCCGACCAGCTGGTCACCGCCGGCAAGTCGTGGAAGAGCTACCAGGAAGGCCTGCCGCTGGCCGGCGCCGACGGCGTCAACGTCAGCGACGGCTTCTACTCGGTCGGCGGCGTGAACGCGCTGGGCCAGCCGGTCACGTCCGACTTCGCCGCGCTCTCCACCCCGGGCAACCCGGTCAGCGCCGACAACGTCGTGTACCTGTACGCGGTCAAGCACAACCCGTTCGCCTACTTCAAGTCGGTGCAGGACGGCAAGGATCCGGCGCTGAGCCTGAAGCGCGTCGAAAGCTTCGAAGGCCAGAAGGGCCTGTACGCCGACCTGAAGTCGGGCCAGGTGCCCGACTTCGCGTTCATCGCGCCGAACCAGTGCAACGACATGCACGGCCGCGGCAACGGCACCGCCTTCTGCAACTACGACGCGGACGACAACGGCACCCAGGCCGGCCTGAACCCGTCGCTGATCCTGCAGGGCGACCTCGCCGTGCAACGCATCGTGACCGCCATCAAGGCGTCCAAGGTGTGGTCCAACAGCAAGAGCGCCATCGTCGTGCTGTGGGACGAGAACGACTACTCCACGCACACCTCCAACCAGGTCGTGGCCATCGTCGACACCAACTACGGCCCGCACAAGATGGCCAGCAACAAGTACTACAACCACTACTCGCTGACCAAGACGCTGGACGCCGCCTTCGGCCTGCCTTGCCTGAACCACGCGTGCAACGCCGACGTCCAGGTGATGTCGGACCTGTTCCAGGAGTGATCCCGGCCCCCGCCGAGATCCCCGGCAGCTAGAAGAACCGAAGTAGACGACCATGGCGGGGTGCGCTCCGCCATGGTCTTTTCGCATTTCATGAAGACGATCCTCTCCGCGCTCCTCGCGTTGGCCGCCGCCGTCCCCGCCGCCCGCGCCGCCGACACCCCGCCGCCTTTCGACCCCCGCAGCACCCGCGCCGCGCCCTGCGGCACCGGCACGCCGCCGCCCGGGCATGCGCTGCCCGAGATCCGCGCGGGAGGGGCGCCGATCGCGATGACCGTGCGCCAGGACAAGGGTCGCCTCTGCTATGTCGTCGCCGGCAACGCCGACGCCCCGCTGATCCGCGTCCGCCCGGGACGCACCCTGGCGGTGACGCTGCGCAACGAGATCACCGACCCGTCCGCCATCGACGGCGCGACGGCCCCCGGCAAGCTCTCGGCCGGCAACGCGCCCGTGCCCGAGACGCCCGGCTTCTACCGCGTCGTGCCCGGCCAGCACCACGCCGCCACCGGCGCGACCAACCTCCACATGCACGGCTTCGCCGTGCCCCCGGTCGCGCCGCAGGACGACGTCATGTCGATCTGCGTCGACCCGGCCTCCGGCCCCGCCGGCTGCGGCCGCCGCGCGTTCGACTACCGCTGGCGCCTGCCCGCCGACATGCCCGCGGGGCTGTACTGGTACCACCCGCACGTGCACGGCGAGGTGCAGGCGCAGATGCTGCTGGGCCTGGCCGGCCCGCTCGTCGTCGAGGGCCCCGACGACGATGCGCGCCGCGCGGCGGGCATCGAGGACCGCGTGCTCGTGATCCGCCAGACGCAGGACCAGGATGCCGGCAAGACCCCCGCCGCCGCGATGACCGCCGCCGCGCCCGAGGCGCCCGCCTCGGCGGCGCCGGCCAGGCCCGTCCCGGCGTCGCAGGTCGACACCGCGCACGAGCTGCTGTGCACCAGCAACTCGGGCATCGACCAGCTGAGCCTGAACGGCACGCCCGTCCCGCTCGGCGACACGCCCGACGAGGCGCTCGCGCACTACGAGATCCGCCCCGGCGGCCGCCAGCTCTGGCGCATCCTCAATGCGGCGACCGACGCCTTCCTCTCGCTCAACCTGGTCGACGTCGACGGCAAGCCGCTGCCGCTCGAGCTCGTCGCGCGCGACGGCGCGCCGCTCACCGACGACACGGGCGCGCGCCTGCATCCCGCGCCGACGACCGAGGCGCTGTCGGTGCCGCCCGCGGGCCGGCTCGAGCTCCTCGTCGCCGCGCCGCCGGCCGGCACCCGGGCCTGGCTGGTCACGCACGCGGTCGACACTGGCTGCGCCGGCGACCGGCTGCCGGAGCGCAAGCTGGCGTTCGTGACCGCGGCGGGAACCCCGGTCGCACCGTCCAGGGCCGCGGGCGCGGCGCCCGCGTCGAAGCACGATTTCTTCAGCGGCGTCATCGCCCGCCGCACCGACCGCGAGCGCACCATCGCCTTCGCCGAGTACCCGCGTCCCGGCACGGAAGACCAGGTCGACTTCTACATCGCCGAGCGCACGCCCGGCGCGGTGCTGCATCCCTACGCCATGGGCGACGCGCCGATGATCACCGTGAAGGCCGGCACGACCGAGGAGTGGGTGATCGAGAACTGGACCAACGAGCTGCACGCCTTCCACATGCACCAGGTGCACTTCCGCGTGCTGGAGATCGACGGCCAGCGGGTGGCCGAGCCGGCGCTGCTCGACGTGGTCGAGGTGCCGTACGCCACCGCGACCGGCTACCGCAGCCAGGAGGGCCCGGTGCGGCCCGGCCGCGTGCGCGTGAAGATGACCTTCCCCACCTCGCTCGCCGGCGACATCCCGTTCCATTGCCACCTGGTCGACCACGAGGACAACGGCATGATGGCGGTGCTGCGCGTGCTGCCGGCGGACGGCAGGGCGCCGGTGCCGGCCCCCATGCCGGCGATGCACATGGCGCACTGACGGGGCGGGTGGGGACTGGCCTCCGGCCTGTCCCCGTGTTCCAGCCCGCCCCCGCCCGCGTAGGCGACAATCGCCGCATGTCCGCGCCCGCCTCCACCGACGGCACGCTCATCAGCGGCGAGCTCAAGTTCGCCGGCCGCCTCGACGCGCGCTTCTTCGCGCTGCTCGAGGCGATCGCCGCCACCGGCTCCATCAACCGGGCCGCGCGCACGGCCGGCTACAGCTATCGCGGTGCGTGGCTGCTGCTCGAGACCGCCGCCAACCTCGCGAGCGCGCCGCTCGTCGAGAGCCTGGTGGGCGGGGTCGGCGGCGGCGGCACGCGCCTGACGCCGGCCGCGCAACGGCTGCTGGCGGCCTGGCGCGAGCTGCAATCCCGCCACCGCGACTTCCTGCGCGAGCAGGAGTCGTGGCTTCTCTCCCAGCCGGAGCTTGCCGGCGCATTGAAACGCATGGCCATGAAGACCACCGCACGCAACCAGTTCCCCGGCACCGTCGCCGCCCTGTCCGAGGGGCCCGTCACCACCGAGGTGACGCTGACCCTGGCGGGCGGACAGCAGATCACCGCCACGCTGACCTCGCACGCGGCCAAGGGCATGAAGCTGAAGGTCGGCAAGGAGGCAATCGCGCTGATCAAGGCCTCGCAGGTCGTGCTCGTGACCGACTTCGCCGGCTACACGCTGTCGGCGCGCAACCAGCTCGCCGGCACGATCTCGCGCGTCGAGCGCGGCGCCGTCTCGTCGCTGGTCGGCGTCACGCTGCCGGGCGGCTCGGTGGTGACCAGCACGGTGACCAACGACGCCGTCGACGCGCTCGCGCTCTCCGTCGGCCAGCCGGCGACCGCCGTGTTCAAGGCCTATTCGGTGCTGCTGGCCGTCGCCAGCGCCTGAGGCAGGTGAGGCGGCGGGCGTGACGGCACCGGGGACGGCGCGTCGGGCGCTGCCTCGCGCGCCGTCATCCGTTCGCGCCGCAGCCTTCGCCTTCGAACGTCCAGCTGCTGACCTTCCCGTTCTCGACGAGGAAGCGCGTGGTGCAGGTCTGTGCCGCGGCGTTGCCGCCGCCGCCGAGCGGCGTCGAGACACCCACGCCGCCGCCGATGCCCACGTGCCCGCCGCCGCCGAAGCCGCCCAGCCCGATGCCGATGCGCGGGCCGCCGCCGTCGCCCTTGGGCGTGTTGACGATGTAGGTCAGCCACTTGCCGCCGCCGGTCTGCTCCTCGGACGCCGGCTTGCCCCAGCGCTGGCGCAGCGACTCCTCGCTCGCGCCCTGCCAGTTCGAGAGCGAGCGGTCGTAGGCCGAGTCCATGGACTGGCGCGTGGCGCAGCCGGCCTGCAGGGCGGCGAGGAGGACGAGGGGCAGGGCGGTGGCGAACGGACGCATGCGAGGTCTCCCGGGGGCGGTGCGCGACTATTGTGACGGCGTCTCGCCCTGCTCCTGCGAGGGCAACACGCGCGCCCGCGTCGGCTTGCCCGCCGTCTCGCTGCTGCCCGCGGCGCGCTGGCGCGCGGTGCCGGCGTGGCTCGACAGGCTGGTCGCCGAATTGATCAGCGACAGGTGCGAGAACGCCTGCGGGAAGTTGCCCAGCATGCGTCCCGAGGCCGGGTCGACCTCCTCGGCGAGCAGGCCGACGTCGTTGCGGAAGGCCAGCAGCCGGTCGAACAGCGCCTGCGCCTCGTCCATGCGGCCCTGCAGCACGTAGTTGTCGACGAGCCAGAAGCTGCAGGCGAGGAAGGCGCCCTCGCCGGGCGGCAGGCCGTCGACGCCGCGCCCGGTGTCGTAGCGCATCACCAGGCCCTCGTGAAGCAACTCGCGCTCGATGGCGGCCAGGGTGCCGCGCACGCGCGGATCCTCCGGCGGCAGGAAGCCGACCACGGGGATCAGCAGCAGGCTCGCGTCCAGCGCGCTCGAGCCGTACGACTGCACGAAGGTGTTGCGCCGCGGGTCGTAGCCCTGCTCGCAGACCTGGGCGTGGATGGTGTCGCGCAGCGCGGTCCACTTCTCGACCGGGCCTTCGAGCCCGAACTCGGTCGCCGAGCGCACCGCGCGGTCGAACGCGACCCAGCACATGACCTTGGAGTGCACGAAGTGCCGGCGGCCGCCGCGCACCTCCCAGATGCCGTCGTCGGGCTGGTCCCAAAGGGTCGCCAGGTGTTCCGCCATCGAGCGCTCCAGCGCCCAGCTCACGGGATCGGGATCGAGGCCCGCCTTGCGCGCGGCGTAGAACGCGTCCATCACCTCGCCGTAGACATCCAGCTGCACCTGGCCGGCGGCGGCATTGCCGACGCGCACCGGGGCCGAGCCTTTGAAGCCGGGCAGCCACGGCAGCTCGAACTCGGGCAGGCGGCGTTCGCCGGCGACCCCGTACATGATCTGCAGGTCCTCCGGGTCGCCCGCCACCGCGCGCACGAGCCAGCCGCGCCACGCGTCGGCCTCCTCGACGAAGCCCACGTTCAGCAGCGCGTAGAGCGTGAAGGTGGCGTCGCGCAGCCAGCAGTAGCGGTAGTCCCAGTTGCGCTGGCCGCCCGGCCACTCGGGCAGCGAGGTGGTGGCCGCGGCGACGATGCCGCCCGTCTGCCAGTGCGCCAGCGCCTTCAGCGTCAGCAGCGAACGGCAGACCGCGCAGGCCGCCTCGGTGTGCTGCGGCAGGCGCTCGCCCCAGGCCCCCCAGAGGCGCTCGACCTCCGCCAGCGCGGCGCGCGTGTCGGGCGGCGGCGGCGGCTCGGTCCAGGAGGGTGTCCAGGTGATCGAGAAGACGCACTCCTCGCCCTGCGCGACGTCGAACTCGCCCACCGTGCTGAGGCCCTCGCCGCGCAGCGGCACCGGGGCGTCGAGGTGCAGGCGGTCGGGGCCGGCGACGAAGCGCAGGCGTTCGCCGTCCACGCGCGAGACCCAGGGCACGACCGCGCCGTAGTCGAAGCGCACCGAGAGCTCGGTGCGCATGCGCACGCGCCCGCGCAGGCCCTGGACGATGCGCACGAGGTCGGAGGCGCCGGGCCGGCGGGCCATGAAGTCGACGACGCGCACGGCGCCGTCGGGGGTCTCGAACGTGGTCTCGAGGACCAGGCTGGAGTCGCGGTACGCGCGCGTCACGCGCGGCTCGCCGTCCAGCGGCGCGATGCGCCAGCGGCCGTGGTCGGGGGTGCCGAGCAGGGCGGCGAAGAACGCCGCGCTGTCGAAGCGCGGCATCCCGAGCCAGTCGATCGAGCCGTCGCGCGCGACGAGCGCGGCGGTCTCCTGGTTGCCGATGAGGGCGTAGTCTTCGATGGCGTGGGGCATGGCGGGCTGCTCGGCAATTCGGATGCCGGGCAGTCGGCGTCAGGCCTCCAGGACGCTCATGACGGCCGCGTGCAGGTCGTCCGGATCCGCCGGCTTCACCAGGTGCCGCGCGAAGCCCGCCGCCGCCGTGCGCCGGACGTCCTCCGCGCTGCCGAAGCCGCTCAGCGCGATCACGGGCAGGCGCCCGCGCAGCGCCTCGCCGAGCGCCACGCCGTTGCCATCCGGCAGGCCGAGATCGGTGACGACGACGTCGAACTCGCCCGCGTCGACCGCGGCCAGCGCCTTGGCCAGCGTGCTGGCGTGCTGCACCTCGTAGCCGTAGAACTCGAAGGACAGGGCCATGGCGTAGGCGGCGTCCTCGTTGTCCTCCACCAGCAGCAGGCGCACCGGGCGCGCGCCGTCGCGGGGCGCGGCGCGCGGCGCGGCCGCCGCGGGCGCGGACGACGCGGGCGTTGCCGACGGGGCCGCGGCGGGCAGCAACGGCAGGCGCAGGGTGAAGGTCGAGCCGTGGTCGCTGCCGTCGCTGGCCACGGCCAGCGTGCCGCCGTGCTGCTCCGCGAAGCCGCGCGCGATCGCCAGCCCGAGACCGAGCCCGCCGAAGCGGCGCGAGACCTCGGAGTCCGCCTGCTCGAAGGCCGAGAAGATCCGCGGCTGAGCCTCCGGCGCGATGCCGATGCCGTCGTCGATGCAACGCAGGCGCAGCCAGCCGGCGTCGTCCTCGTCCACCCAGAGGTCGACGTGGCCGCCCGCGGGCGTGAACTTGACGGCGTTGCGGATGATGTTCCACAGCACCTGCTGCAGGCGCGCGGCGTCGCCGAGCACCACCGAGTGCTCGGCGTGCCAGTGGGTGGCGAGCTCGATGCGCTTCTCGCGCACCAGCTCGGCCGTGGTGTCGAGCACCAGCACGAGCACGTCGCGCAGGTCGACCGGCGCGAGGTGGAGCTGGATCTTCTCGTCGGAGATCGCGGTGACGTCCAGCAGGTCCTCGATCAGGCGCGCCTCCAGGGCGACGTTGCGCCGGATCATCGGCAGCAGCGCGCGGTATTCGTCCGGCACGCTCGCCTTCTGCTCGAGCAGCTGCGCGGCCGAGGCGACGGGCGCGAGCGGCGTGCGCAGCTCGTGCGAGAGCACGGCGAGGAAGCGGTCCTTCGCGCGGTTGGCGCGCTCGGCCTCGTCCTTGGCGGCCTGCAGGGCGGCGGCGGTCTCGTAGGCGCGGGTCACGTCGCGCACGATCTTGCAGAAGCCGGTCACCGCGCCGCCGTCGCCGCGCAGCGCGGTGAGCACGCCGTCGGCGCGCATCAGCGAGCCGTCGGCGCGCTGCAGCCAGCGGTCGTCGCTCGCGCTGCCGCGCCGGCGCGCGGCCTCGAGCTCGGCCTCGACCACGCCGGCCGCGCGGTCGGCCGGCGTGAAGATGCGCGCGAGCGGGCCGCCCAGCGCCTGCTCCCGGCTGAGGCCGAAGATCAGCGAGGCGCCGCGGTTCCAGTCGCGCACCAGGCCCTGCGCATCGAGCAGGATCACGGCGTAGTCGTCGAGCGCGTCCACCACCCGCGCGTAGGTGGCGTCGGCCTCGCGCAGCTGGCGTTCGACGGCCTCGCGCGCGTCGCGCTCGGCCACCTCGCGCAGCGCCCGCTCGATCACGACCGGCAGGCGCGAGAGCCGGTTCTTGCTGACGTAGTCGGTCGCGCCGCGCTTGAGCATGTCGACGGCGTTCTCCTCGCCGATCACGCCCGACACGAAGATGAAGGGGGTGCGCGGCGCGGCGCGGCGCGCGAAGTCGAGCGCCTCGGGGCCGCCGTAGCCCGGGATCTCGTAGTCGGAGAGGATCAGCTCGAAGACCTCGTGCGCCAGCGCGTTGCAGTAGCCGGCCTCGTCGGCGACCACGCGCAGCGCGGCCTGCGGGTGGCTCGCACGCACGGCCTCGCCGACCAGCTCGGCGTCGAAGCGCGAGTCCTCCAGCATCAGGATGCGCAGCGGCTGCGAGCCCGGGATCACGTGCGTCTCCTCGTCCGCCGGGGCGCTCACTCGTAGCGCCTCGCGGCCTTGGCCGAGCCCGGGGGCGGCTCGTTGAGCACGGCCCAGAACACGCCCAGGTCGGCGATGGCGGCGACGAACTCCTTGAACTCGACCGGCTTCACCACGTAGGCGTTCACGCCGAGCTCGTAGCTCTGGACGACATCGGACTCCTCGTGCGAGGAGGTCAGCATCACGACGGGCAGGCTGCGCAGCTCGGGCGTGGCGCGCACGGTGCGCAGCACCTCGAGCCCCGACACCTTCGGCAGTTTCAGGTCGAGCAGCAGCACGGCCGGGTTGCCCTCGGCGCGCCCGGCGTGGTCGCCCTGGCGGCTCAGGTAGTCGAGCGCCTGCGCGCCGTCGCGCACGACGACCACTTCGTTGGCGAGCTGGCTGCGTTCCAGCGCGACCAGCGTCAGCTCGAGGTCGCGCGCGTCATCCTCGACGAGCAGGATGGGCTTCAACATCAGGACTTCTCCTTCTCCTTCTTGGGGGGCAGCACGAAGCCGAAGCGCGCGCCGCGCCCGAGCGCGCCTTCGGCGTGGACCTGCCCGCCGTGCCGCTCGACAATGCGACGGACGCTGGCAAGTCCGATGCCCGTGCCTTCGAACTCGTCGGACTGGTGCAGGCGCTGGAACACGCCGAACAGCTTGCCGACGTACTTCATGTCGAAGCCGACGCCGTCGTCGACGACGGCCACGCCCTCGCCGTGCCCGTCGCGCACCGCCTCGATGCGGATGTGGGCGGGTTCGCGGTCGCGCGAGTACTTGACGGCGTTGGCGACCAGATTGCGCAGCGCCAGCTGGATCAGCAGCGGATCGGCGTCCAGCACGGGCAGGTCGGCCGCGACGCTCCATTCGATCGCGTGGCCCGAGTCCTGGCGCGTGAACTCGCGCACCAGCTCGGCCGCCAGCGCCGCCATGTCGACGCGGCTGCGCTTGAGCGCCGAGCGGCCCATGCGTGAGAAGTCGAGCAGGCCGTCGACGAGCCGGCCGGAATAGGCGGACGCGTCCTTCACGTGCGTCAGGTAGCGCCGGGCGCGCTCGCTGAGCGTGGCGTTCTCGATCTCCAGCACGAGGTCGACGTAGCCCGAGATGTGGCGCATCGGCGCGCGCAGGTCGTGCGAGACCGTGTACGAGAAGGCCTCGAGCTCCTTGTTGACGCGCCCGAGCTCGGTGGCCACCTCGGCGAGCTCCTCCGCGCGCCGCAGCACGATGCCGATCAGCGACTGGCGCAGCTCCAGCGCGGCGGCGAGCTCGGCCGCGCTCCACGGCAGGGACCGGTCCTCGACCTGCTGGCGCCAGCTCGCGAAGCTGGAGCGCGGCTGGATGCGGCCGTCGGCGCGCACGTCCTTGAGCGGCTGCCCGGCCCACTGGATCGTCTGCGTGACCGCTGGCCGGAACCAGAGGATCAGGTGGCGGTGCACCTGCGAGATCGACAGGGCCATGACGCCGGCGCAGGTCTGGCGCCAGGGGCGCGCATCGGGAAAGAGTTCGGGCAGGCGGTCGGTCGCGAAGCTCTCGCCGCCGCGGTTGGCGACCCAGCGCGAGAGGGCGAGCACGTCCTCGAGGCGCGGCGTGTCGCCCACCAGGCGCACGGTGTCGTTGAGGACGATCGCCGCGCCGGTGGCGTGCGCCATGCGCAGCAGCGGCACGGGCTCGCTCGCCAGGCCCAGCAGCGTGGCGTCGAGGTCGGCGCGCTGCGAGATGATCTGCAGCGTCAGCTGGCGCAGCTCGAGGCGCTTGGCGACTTCGGCATGCTCCTCGGTCGCCTCGACCTGCAGCGAGAGCAGCCGGCCGAGGTGCTCGCAGGCACTGCGCGACTGGAACGAGAGCCGGCGCGGCGCCTGGTCGTGGCACGAGACCAGGCCCCACAGCCGCCCGCCGGCCACGATGGAGATCGACATCGACGCGCGCGTGCCCATGTTGCGCATGTACTCGAGGTGCACCGGCGAGACGCTGCGCAGCTGCGCCATCGACAGGTCGATGTCCGCGGGCGCGACGGCCGGATCGAGCGAGCGCAGGGGCACGGGTTCGTAGTCGGCGTCGGGGATGACGCGGATGTAGTTGCGGCAGTAGAGGGCACGCGCCTGGGGCGGGATGTCGCTGGCGGGGAAGCGGTGGCCGGCGTAGCGGTCGTAGCCGGGGTCGCACTGCTCGGCCAGCACCTCGCCGTGGCCCTCCTCGTCGAAGCGGTAGGCCAGGCAGCGGCCGAAGCCGGTGAGGCGCTTGAGCTCGGCCACCGCGAGCTCGCACAGGCCCGTGATGGAGCGCGCGCCCTGCAGCGCGGGCACGAAGTGCCGTGCCAGCGTGTAGATCGGCGCGCGCGTGCCGGTGTCGGTGGCGGCGTCCTCGAACTCGACGAAGAGCAGGGCGCCGCTGCGGTGCGCGCTGGCGTCCCAGAGCTGGCCGGCGAAGGCGACCGAGCCCACCGCGGCCGGCCCCTCGCCGTCGGGCCAGGACGCGTAGCCGAGGCCGAGCGCGGCGAGCGCCGCGTCCATCTCCGCGCGGTCGGCCCAGTTCTCGCTGTGCGCCACCAGCGCGCCGGCGGCGGAGGTGACCACCAGCAGCCGTCCGTGCGGCTGGATCGCGCCGGGCACGCGGATCGGCTCGTCGGCGCAGCCGTCGAGGTCCGGGGCGAGCGAGGGCACCGCGGTCATTCCCCGGCGCTCCCCTCTTGGCCGGCGCGCGCCAGCGGCAGGCGCGCCTCGAAGGTCACCTGCCCGTCGGCCGCGCGGTAGACGAGCGTGCCCCGGTGCCCGCGCATCACCTGGTGCGCGATGTACAGGCCCAGCCCCATGCCCGTGCGGTTGCGAACGTTGCCGACCGACTGTCGCTTGAAGGGGTCGAACAGCACCGCCGCGACCTCGTCCGGGATCGGCGGCGCGAGGTTGGAGACGGCGATCACCGCGTGGCCGTCCTCGGCGCGCGCGTCGATCGCCACCTCGCCCTGGCCGTGGTGGCGCGCATTGCTCAGCAGGTTGGCGACCACCTGCGCGAAGCGCACCGGGTCGACCTCCGCCACCAGCGTCGCGGGCAGGCGCGTGGCGATCGGGATGGTCGGATGCGCCACCTTGGACTCCTCGACGAGCTGCTCGATCAGGTGCGCCAGGTCGACCGGCTCCCACTCCATCGTGAGCTCGAAGCCGTGGTGCAGGCGCGCGATGTCGAGCACGTCGCCGAGCAGCTGCTTCATGCGGTGCGTGGAGTTGCGGATCACGCTGTTGAGCCGGTCGGAGCCCGCGCCGCGCTCGAGCGCGCTGGTGGCCATGCTGAGCGACTGCAGCGGGTTGCGCAGGTCGTGTCCGAGCACGGCCCACAGCTGCGAGCGCAACTGGTCGACCTCCAGCACCCGGTGCGCGTGCGCGCGGCCGACGCTGTCGACGAGCTGCGAGGCGATCTCGAGCTGCACCGCGTCCCAGGGCTCGGCGGTGTCGCGCACGGTCTCGCGCCACTCGGCGAACGAGCCGCGCGGCGTGAGGCGCGGGCCGAGCGGGCCGTGGGCGATGACCTTGTCGGGCTTGCCGCCCCAGCGGATGGTGCGGATCTGCTCGCGCCGCAGCGCCACGATCCAGCCCTGGCGCGGGGCGTCGAAGCGCAGGGCGAGCAGGCCGCAGTAGTCGTGCTCGGGGTCGACGTCCGGCCTGCGCGGGGGCAGGCGCTCGGCCTCGATCACGTGCACCAGGCTCTCGCCGCGCTCGCCGAGCCACTTCACCAGGTCGGCCGTCCAGGCCGGCGGGAGGTGGTCGGCGTTGCGCGCCGCGCCGTCGATCGCGACGAAGAGGACGTCGCAGCCGAGGTTCTCGCGCAGCGCCGCGGCCTCGCGCGTGACCACCTCGGCGACCTCCTCGCCCTGCGCGACGCCGCGCACGATCTCCGTGCGCAGCCAGGCCGCGCGGGCGATGGCCGCCTCGCGCGCCTGCGCGGCCAGCGTCTGCACCGTCGAGGCGATCACCTGCGCCATCACGTCGACCGCCATGCGGATCGGGTAGGGCACCCGGCGCGGCGCCATGTGGTGGCAGGCGATCATGCCCCACAGCCGCCCGCCGACCACGATGGACACGCTCATCGACGCGCCCACGCCCATGTTGCGCAGGTACTCGACGTGGATGGGCGAGACGCTGCGCAGCACCGAGTGGCTCAGGTCCAGCGGCTCGACCTGCGCGGCCTCGGCCAGCAGGGGCACCGGCTCGTAGCCGACGTCGGCGATGAGTCGCAGCGTGTTGAGCACGTACAGCCGGCGCGCCTGGGCCGGGATGTCGCTCGCGGGATAGCGCCGGCCGACGAAGGGCTCGAGCGCCTCGTCGCGCGCCTCGGCGACCACGTCGCCCGAGTCGTCGTGGCGGAAGCGGTAGCCCATCACGCGGTCGAAGCCCGTGAGCTCGCGCACCGCGACGACGGCGGCGTCCATCAGGCGCTCGATGCTGCGCTGGCGCTTCAAGCCGTCCATCGCGCGGTAGGCGAGGTGGGCGAAGCTCGCGCTCTCGCCGGCGTCCGGCGCGCGGCGCTCGAACTCGCACAGCACGCGACCGTCCTGCCCATGGATCACGACGTCGAAGGCGGCGCCTGCCAGGCGCGTCTCGAGCGAAGCCGTTCCCAGGTCGGCGCCCGCGCCGTCGGCGACGCTCTGCGCCAGGCGCGCGTGCAGCGCCGCGTCGTCGCCCAGCTCGCCGGGGCGCAGCGTGCGCCCGAGCACGGGCTCGAAGCCCAAAAGCGCGCCCGCGTTGGCACTCGCGTGGCTGAGCCGCCCCAGGCGGTCGAAGGCGAGCAGCGCCCCGTGCGGCTGGATCGACCCGGGGACGTGGATCGGCTCGCGGTCGCAGTTCTCGAGGGTCGGCGTCGGGTGAAGGAGCGTCGTCATTGGGCGGCGATTTCAACACCGAATGCAGCGGCGCGCGCGAAGTCCGGACAACGTGCGGAAAGTCGTGCCGTCGATTCGGGGACGCGGCACCTCTCCGGGCCGGCCCGGGAGGCTTCGTGGCAAGCGGCGGGCCTGCACGCGTGATCCGTGTCTCCCCGGGGCGCCGCAACGAGGCGGCGGGGCCGGGCCCGCGGCGAGCCTCGCGCGCTTCACGCGGCCGGTGCGCCGATGTCGGGCAGCGTCAGCGCGCCGAGCGGCGCGAAGATCTCGATCAGCGCCCCGAAGGTGCGCTTGGCGCTCCTGCACGCCCGCACCGTGGCCTTGGAGGACTCGCCGATCTCGAGCGCCGCGAGCACGCGGAAGTCGCGCCACATCGTGGCCGCCTCGCCGCCGAACCCGTGGAACCAGCTCGCGCCATGGCCGGCGCCCAGGCCCAGCGTGGCCTTGAGGTGCGGGGCGATGACCTGGCCGCCGAGGGCCGAGCCCTCGATCACGTAGATGGAGCCGAGCAGCTCGGGCAGCTCCGCCAGGCGCAGGCGGGCGACGGGGGCGGGGTCGGCCGGCGCCGGGACGATGCCGGCGACGTCGCGCAGCCACTCGAGGTCGGCGCTCGCGAGGCCGCCGCGCCAGCGCGCGCGGAACCAGTGCTGCAGGCGCTCGGGCAGGGCCGCCTGCACACGCGGCTCCCAGGCCCGCGCGAAGGCGTCGAAGCCCGCGATCACGGCCGCGTAGCGCTCCAGCGTCATGGGTTCGTCCAGCCGCAGCATCGACTCGATGCGCGCGTGCTCCGGACGCGTGGTGAGCCGCAGCTCGTTCAGGACCGTGTCGGGACTCAAGGCAGGGAAGGCAGGGAAATGGGTTCCGCCCATCCTAGCGCGGAACCCGTCCCGGGCCGGTCGAGGGCGCATCGGACCACCTGCGGCCGCCTGGCCGCAGGCGTGAGCGTCCTGCGCTGCGCGCCGGGCGGACGCTCAGGGCGTCAGGCCGAACACCGACACGGTGCCCGTCGCGCCCACGTAGACGCGGCCGTTGACGACCTGCGGCGTGAGGAACGGACGGCCCGAGGTCCAGGTGCCCGCGTTCGCCGCGAAGATCGGCGCGCCGAGGTTGTCGGCGTCGTAGGCCTCGAGCTGCAGCGGCGTGCTGCGGCGGATGGTCCAGACAATGCCGGTGCCCGGGGTCGCGCCGTTGGACGTGACGATGGGCGTCGAGCCGCCGGTGCCGGAGGTGGTCGTGCCCTGCTTGGCCAGCGTCAGGCCGGCGGTGCCGGTCGTCGCCACGCTGTAGGACTTCATCGCGCCGCCCGAGACCTGGTAGTAGACGAACGGGCCCGACGCGCCGGCGTAGAACGCGGGGCCGCCCCAGATGCCGCTGCTGCCGACCTTGGTCGCCTGCAGGGCACCGGTGTCGCCCGTCGTCTTCTTGCCGAGGTTCTGGCGGTTGAGCAGGAACATGGTGGCGTCCTTGCCCATCGCCACGGCCATCGGGGGCAGGGTCTGGCCGGGCTGCACGGGCAGCAGCATCACGCCGCCGGAGCCGAAGTCGGCGTCGGTGTTGTTCAGCGTCTGGTAGGCGGCCGGGGTGAAGAAGTCGCCCACCTTGGCCAGCGAGGCGGGCAGGTGCAGGACGCTCTCGCCCCAGTCCTTGCCGCCCTTGGCGAAGTTGCCGTTGCCGGTGACCGCGAAGAAGCTGCCGTCGGTGTCGATCGCCGGCGCGAAGCCGCCGCCCCAGATCGTGGCGAGCTCGAAGCCGGCCGGCGTGTCGATGGTGTGGAACACGCCCTTCTGGTTCAGGCTGGTGTCGTAGCCCAGCACCCAGCCGGAGATCGCCCCGGCGTTGTGGTCGCAGTGCGAGGACACCGAGACGAACAGCTTGCCCTGGTTGAAGCCGAGGCCGGCGCGCACCCACTGGTTCTGCGGGTCGTAGTGCAGCGTCGAGCCGTCGCTGAGCACGGCCGACGGGGCGATCTCGACGCCCGGACGCACGTCGGTGCCGTCGGCCAGGTTGATCTGGTGCAGCGTCGTGTGGAACACCTTGGACGAGGGCTCGGTGGCGCTCACGAGGTAGGCCGCGGCCTGGTTGCCCTTGCGCACGATGACGGGCGTGGCGGTGATGCCGTACTCGGGCGTGACGTCGGTGCAGCCGATGTCGGTCGTCTTCTGCGGGATGCCGAGGCTCACCTGCCAGAGCAGGTCGTAGCTCTGCGCGTCGAAGGCGTAGACGCTGTCGTGCGCGGTGACGACGAGCAGCACGTCGTGCGTCGTGCCGTCCTTCATCTTGATGCCCGTGACCACTAGGGGCTGCGCGAACACGCTGCCGTCGACGGTCAGCGTCTTCAGCAGGCCGAACTTGGACGACTTGACGGAGGCCTGCGTGAGGTCGGTCTCCTTCGGGTTCCAGCCCGTGCGCAGGTTGTCGTAGTGATAGGTGGTGACGTCGATCGGCGTGCCGGCGAAGGGCATCGCGAGGCCGGCGGCGGCATTCGGGTGCACGACGGTCGCGGGCAGGTCGCTGACGAGCGTGTTGGCGGGACGCTGGAGCTCGACGTGCCGGGTCGGGGCGGCGGCGGGGATCTCCGCGGCGGCGGCGAACGCGGCGCCGGCGCCGAGCGAGCCCGCGGCGAGGCCGCAGGCCACGCTCATCCGGGTGAGGAAATTCATCACTGGCCTTTCTGCTTGAGGTAGTTTCTTGGCGGGTCCGGTCACGGCGACGGTCGTCCCGCGACCGATGGTCGACCGCCGCCGCGCGGGCGACAACGGTATCAACGCGGCCGGTAGATACCCTGAAACATTGGAACCGGTTCACCGTCGCGCCTCAGGAGTTTCCCGGTGTAACGGGGTGCGACCGTGGGCAAATGCCGGGCCTGCATTAATGCGGGGTTAACCCGATGGAAATGTCTTGATAAGCGCAATGGAATGACAGCGGTCGGCGATGGAATCGGTTCCACCCGACGACGACGACATCAGTACGAAGGAGACAACATGAGGCAACCCCGCCAGGGCCGGGCACTTTCGCTCGTGCCGCTCGCGTTCGCGTTCGCGCTCGTCCTCGCCGCCTGCGACGACGACAACGGCAGTCCCACCGTCCCCGAATCGCCGCCGCCGGCGCCGCCGCCGGCGGTGCAGCTGGGCAGCCTGACGGACTTTCCCGCGGTGACCAGCGCCATCGCGCGCGACCCGGCGCAGGAGGCGCAGATCCAGTCCATCGTCGCCGGCATGACCCTCGCGCAGAAGGTCGGCCAGATGACGCAGCCCGCGATCACGTCCATCCAGCCGGCCGAGGTGGGGCAGTACTACATCGGCTCCGTGCTGAACGGCGGCGGCGCCTGGCCGAACAACGACAAGCACGCGAGCGTGGCCGACTGGCTCGCGCTGGCCGACGCCTACTGGACGGCGTCGATGGGCAACGACATGGCGGTGAAGATCCCCGTGATCTGGGGCACCGACGCCGTCCACGGCGACAACAACGTCTATGGCGCCACGCTGTTCCCGCAGAACATCGCGCTCGGCGCCATGCACGACCCGCAGCTCGTCGAGCAGATCGGCGAGGCCGTCGCGCAGCAGGTGCGCTCGACCGGCATCGACTGGTCCTTCGCGCCCACCATCGCCGTCGTGCGCGACGACCGCTGGGGCCGCACCTACGAAGGCTTCTCGGAAGACCCGCAGCTCGTCTACGACTACGCCGGCCCGTACGTGACGGGCCTGCAGGGCACGTTCGCGTCGGCCAACCGACCCACCGTGATCGCCACCGCCAAGCACTTCATGGGCGACGGCGGGACCGACCAGGGCAAGGACCAGGGCGAGAACAAGTACCCGCTGTCCGACATGATCAACGTGTTCGGCGCGGGCTATTACTCGGCGCTCGCCGCCGGGGCGCAGACCGTGATGGCCTCCTTCAACAGCTGGACCTTCCACGGCCAGGCCGCCGACGGCACGCAGCTCGACTTCGACAACGTCAAGATGCACGGCAACAAGTACCTGCTGACCGACGTGCTGAAGACGAAGATGGGCTTCGACGGGCTGGTCGTCTCCGACTGGAACGGCATCGGCCAGGTCGTCTACACCGACGCCGACGGCAACGCGCAGCAGTGCACGAACTCCTCGTGCCCGCCCGCCATCAACGCCGGCATCGACATCGTGATGGTGCCGGACGACTGGAAGGCCTTCATCACGAACACCATCGCCTCCGTGAACGCGGGCGAGATCCCGATGGCGCGCATCGACGATGCCGTCACCCGCATCCTGCGCGTGAAGATGCGCGCGGGCCTGTTCACGCTGAAGGACGGGCAGAGTGTCGCCACCAAGCCCTCGGAGCGTCCGGGCGCGGCCGACCCGGCGGCGCTGGTGCACCGCGACCTGGCGCGCCAGGCGGTGCGCGAGTCGCTCGTGCTGCTGAAGAACGACGGGCAGGTGCTGCCGCTGGCGCGCAACCAGAAGATCCTGGTCGTGGGCAAGAGTGCCGATTCGATCCCCAACCAGACGGGCGGCTGGTCGCTCACCTGGCAGGGCACGGGCAACGCGAACGCCGACTTCCCCAACGCCGACTCCATCCTCGCCGGCATCCGCGAGGCCGCGGGCGACGCCAACGTCACCTTCTCGATCGACGGCCAGGGCGTGGACGTCACTCAGTACCAGGCCGTGATCGCGGTGATCGGCGAGACGCCCTACGCCGAGGGCGTGGGCGACATCGGCAAGACCGGCACGCTGGAGCACGCGAGCCGCTATCCGGAGGACCTGGCCGCGCTCGACCTCGTGAGCGGCAAGGGCGTGCCGGTGGTGACGGTGCTGGTCAGCGGCCGTCCGCTGTGGGTCAACAAGGAGCTCGACCGCAGCGCCGCCTTCGTCGCCGCCTGGCTGCCCGGCACCGAGGGCAAGGGCGTGGCGGACGTCCTGTTCCGCGATGCGTCGGGCAACGTCGCCCACGAGTTCCAGGGCAAGCTCTCGTATTCCTGGCCCAAGAGCGCGTGCCAGACGCCGCTGAACCAGGGCGATGCCGACTACGCCCCGCTGTTCGCGTTCGGCTACGGCATG
>Ga0209051_1000899_pt1 | contig 29695 bp, 21 predicted proteins | sample AraplaCvi_mMS_r2_2_FD_184286 | JGI IMG/M metagenome (GOLD analysis project Ga0209051, IMG submission 184286) | Arabidopsis root microbial communities from North Carolina, USA - plate scrape MF_Cvi_mMS_r2 (SPAdes) (version 2) | ecosystem: Host-associated > Plants > Roots > Endosphere | place...
GGATCTTGGCTTTTCCGCGCGCCTCGGCGGCCGAAATGGCATTGCGGCGAACGAGGTCGGTCAGGTTCTGGTCCAGCGTCTGCATGCCCGAGCCCTGGCCGGTCTGGATGGCCGAATACATCTGCGCCACCTTGGCCTCGCGGATCAGGTTGCGGATGGCCGGCGTGCCCAGCATGATCTCGTGCGCCGCCACGCGGCCCTGGCCGTCCTTGGTCTTGCACAGCGTCTGCGAGATCACGGCCTGCAGCGACTCCGACAGCATGGCGCGGATCATTTCCTTTTCCTCGCCCGGGAACACGTCGATGATCCGGTCGATGGTCTTGGCGGCCGACGAGGTGTGCAGCGTGCCGAACACCAGGTGGCCCGTCTCGGCCGCGGTCATGGCCAGGCGGATGGTTTCCAGGTCGCGCAGCTCGCCCACCAGGATGGCGTCCGGGTCTTCGCGCAGCGCCGAGCGCAGCGCGTTGGAGAAGCTGAGCGTCATTGGCCCGACCTCGCGCTGGTTGATCAGGCACTTCTTGGATTCGTGCACAAATTCGATCGGGTCCTCCACTGTGAGGATGTGGCCGTACTCGTTTTCGTTGAGGTAGTTGACCATCGCGGCCAGCGTGGTCGACTTGCCCGAACCGGTGGGCCCGGTCACCAGCACCAGCCCGCGCGGCTTGAGCGCCAGTTCCGCGAAAATCTTGGGCGCGTTGAGCTGCTCCAGCGTGAGGATCTTCGAAGGAATGGTCCGGAACACCGCCGCCGCGCCGCGCGCCTGGTTGAACGCATTCACGCGGAAGCGCGCGAGGCCGTCGATCTCGAACGAGAAATCGACCTCCAGGAACTCTTCGTAGTGCTTGCGGTGCGTGTCGCTCATGATGTCGTACACCATGGCGTGCACCGACTTGTGGTCGAGCGCATCGACATTGATGCGCCGCACGTCGCCGTGGACGCGGATCATCGGCGGCAGGCCGGCCGACAGATGCAGGTCGGAGGCTTTGTTCTTGACGCTGAATGCCAGCAGTTGGGTAATGTCCACGGGGCTCCTCGGCTCGAGTTCGGTGACGTTTTGATACGATTTTGGAAGATTATGACGATGATTGGCGACGACCTCCAGCAAGTAAAGGACCGGATCGCAAAGGCCTGCGCCGAGCATGGGCGCAACCCGGCCGAAGTCCGGCTGCTGGCGGTGTCCAAGACCTTCGGTCCGGAGGCCGTGCGCGAGACGTATGCGGCGGGTCAGCGGGCCTTCGGCGAGAACTATGTGCAGGAGGGGCTGGACAAGATCGAGGCGCTGTCGGATTTGCGCGCCGAACTCGAATGGCACTGCATCGGCCCTCTGCAAAGCAACAAGACGCGGCCCGTGGCCGAGCATTTCGACTGGGTGCACGGCATCGACCGGCTCAAGATCGCCGAGCGTCTTTCGGCGCAGCGGCCGGCGCATCTGCCGCCGCTCCAGGTGTGCCTGCAGGTCAACGTGGACGGCGGCGCCAACAAGTCCGGCGTGCCTCCGGAAGAGGCGCTGCCGCTCGCGCGCGCTGTGGCGGCGTTGCCACATCTGCGGCTGCGCGGGCTCATGGCCATTCCCGAACCGGCGCCGGATTTCGCCGCGCAGCGCGAACTGTGCCTGCGCGCCCGCGCCGTGTACGACGCGATCCGCGCCGCCGGCATCGAACTCGATACGCTCTCGCTGGGCATGAGCGCGGACCTCGAGGCGGCCGTCAGCGCCGGCAGCACGATGGTGCGCATCGGCACCGCGATCTTCGGCCGCCGCTAGATGCCCAGCGGCAGCCGCGCGCTGCTCTTGATTTCTTCCATCACCGCGTAGGTCCGCGTCTCCCGCACGCCCGGCAGTTGCCACAGCACCGTGCCGGCGAACTCGCGGTAGGCCGCCATGTCGGCCATGCGGGTCTTGAGCAGGTAGTCGAAGCCGCCCGCGACCATGTGGCATTCCATGATCTCGTCGCGCACCTGTACGGCCGCCTTGAACTGGTCGAACACGTTGGGCGTGGTGCGGTCGAGCAGGATCTCGACGAACACCGTGAGGCCGCGCCCGAGCTTGTGCGGATCGAGCCGCGCCTCGTAGCCCTGGATGAAACCGTCGCGCGTGAGCCGCTGCACCCGCGCCAGCACGGCGGTGGGTGATAGCGCCACCATCTCGGCCAGCTTGAGGTTGGTGATGCGGCCGTCTTCCTGAAGAATCTTCAGCAGCCGGAGATCGATGCGATCCAGGTCCAGGTCGAGCATTGGTGAATTATCCGGTCGAGTCCATATTTTTTGGCAAAAGATTCGGTCTATATCCAAAGACCATAGGGGATAGAACCAAGGAACTGCCATGCACCTGCCCATCCCTTACCGCCCTGAAGCCGATGTCGTCTCGCACCGGCTCGCCTCGCTCGAAGGCGCGCTCGACTGGAGCGCCGCAGCCGCCGCCGCCACGCCCTGGGTGGAGGCGGTGCGCCGCCATCCGCCGCCGTTCTGGGCCATGGAAAGCCTGCTGCGCGAGTACCCGATTTCCAGCGCCGAGGGCCTTGCGCTGATGCGCCTGGCCGAGGCGCTGCTGCGCGTGCCCGACGCCGCCACGGCCATCGCGCTCACGGCCGACCAGCTGGGCCGGGCCGATTTCGAGGGCACGGCCGATTCCACGCTGTCGCGGCTTTCGTCCGCCGCGATCGCGATGTCGAAGAAATTCCTGCCCGAAGGCGACCACCCGCCCGGCCTCATGGCCAAGCTCGGCGCGCGCACGGTGGTGGCCGCCACGCTGCGCGCGGTGCAGCTGCTGGGGCGCCAGTTCGTGCTGGGCCAGACCATCGCCGAAGCCATGGACGAAGCCCGCTCGGCGCATCGGAAGCAGGGCGCGCTGCGCTTCAGCTACGACATGCTCGGCGAGGGCGCGCGCACCGACGCCGATGCGCTGCGCTACCTCGACAGCTACACGCAGGCCATCGGCGCCATTGCGGCCGGTGCGGATGCGGCGCGCGGGCCCGAGCACAACGACGGCATCTCCATCAAGCTCAGCGCGCTGCATCCGCGCTATGAAGACGCGCAGCGCGAGCGCGTGCTGCGCGAGCTGGTGCCGCGCGTGTGGCGGCTGTGCGAGCTCGCAGCCGATGCCAATCTCAACCTCACCATCGATGCCGAAGAGGTTGACAGGCTCGAGCTTTCGCTCGACGTGTTCGAGGCGCTGGCCGCGCGCGTGGCTGCCGAACGGCCGCAGTGGCGCGGCTTCGGCCTGGCGCTGCAGGCCTACCAGACGCGCGCGCTGGAGCTCATCGCGCACGTCACGGCGGTGGCGCGCCGCCACAAGCTGCGGCTGATGTGCCGGCTCGTGAAGGGCGCCTACTGGGACGCCGAGATCAAGCGGGCCCAGGAGCTCGGCCTGCCGCACTACCCGGTCTTCACGCACAAGCACCACAGCGACGTGAGCTACCTGGCCTGCGCGCGCGCGCTGCTGTCGGCGCCCGATGCGGTCTATCCGCAGTTCGCCACCCACAACGCGGGCACCATCGCCGCCATCCTGCAGATGGCCGAGGCCGCCGGGGCGCCCTTCGAGCTGCAGCGCCTGCATGGCATGGGCGAGGGTGTCTACCGCGAGGTGATGAAGAGCACCACAGCCCCGGTACGCGTATATGCGCCGGTGGGCCAGCACAAGGACCTGCTCGCCTACCTCGTGCGGCGCCTCCTGGAAAACGGCGCCAACTCGTCCTTCGTGAACCAGCTCGGCGACGAGCAGGTGGACATCGCCGAACTGCTGATGTCGCCGCTCTGGCTGGAGCCATCGAACCCCGCCTTGCCGCTGCCGCCGGCGCTCTACGGTCCGGCGCCGGCGCGGCGCAACAGCGAAGGCGTGGACCTTGCCGTCGAGCCGATGCGTGCGCCGCTGCTCGCGGCTCTGGAGACCACCGCGGTGCCTGCTGTCGAACTGTTCGATGTTGCGAGCGCGCCCAAGGCCGTTGCTGCCAGCGCCGCCGCTTTCCGCAGCTGGCGCAAGACGCCGGTCGAGACGCGCGCCGCCATGCTGCGCCAGGCCGCCGACGCGCTGCAGCGCGAGCTGCCGCGCTTCTGCGCGCTGCTGGTCAAGGAAGCCTTCAAGACCTGGGGCGACGCGGTGGCTGAAGTGCGCGAAGCCGTCGACTTCCTGCGCTACTACGCCGACGAGGCCGAACGCATCATGCAGCCGGTGGCGCTGCCCGGCCCCACGGGCGAGAGCAACGAACTGCGGCTCACGGCGCGCGGCCCCTGGGTGTGCATCAGCCCGTGGAATTTTCCGCTCGCGATCTTCGCGGGGCAGGTGGCGGCCGCGCTTGCCACCGGCAACACGGTGCTGGCCAAGCCGGCCGAGCAGACGCCGGCCGTCGCACTCGAAGCCGTGAAGCTGCTGCACGCAGCCGGCGTGCCGGCCGATGCGCTGCAGCTGCTGCACGGCCCCGGCGAAACGGTGGGCGCCGCGCTGGTGGCGGCGCCGGGCGTGGCGGGCGTCGTGTTCACCGGCTCGACCCAGGTGGCGCGCATCATCCACCGCGCGCTTGCGGCCAAGGAGGGCCCGATCGTGCCGCTGATCGCCGAGACCGGCGGCATCAACGCGATGCTGGTCGATTCGAGCGCGCTGCCCGAGCAGGTGGTCGACGCCGTGGTGCAGAGCGCGTTCCGTTCGGCCGGCCAGCGCTGCTCGGCGCTGCGGCTCCTGGTGCTGCACGACGGCATCGCCGACGCGGTGATCGAGATGATCCGCGGCGCGGCCGCGGAGCTGGCCGCGGGCGACCCGGCGCTGCTGTCGACCGACGTGGGGCCGGTGATCGACGGCGAGGCGGCCGACAACATCCGGCGCCATCTGACGCGTCTGGACTCGGAAGCAAAGAGCCTGCTCGCACCGGCTTCTTCTTCAGCCGAGGGCAACCGGATCGCGCCGCAGGCCTACGAGGTGCCCTCCATCGACAGCGTGACCAGCGAGATCTTCGGGCCGGTGCTGCAGATCGCGCGCTGGGGCACGGGCGAGCTGAGCGATCCCGCCGAGGTGATCGATCGCATCAACGCGCTCGGCTACGGCCTCACTCTCGGCCTCCAGACCCGCATCGACTCGCGTGCGCAGGCGCTCGCGGCGCGTGCGCACGTGGGCAACATCTACGTGAACCGCAACATCATCGGCGCGGTGGTCGGCGTGCAGCCCTTCGGCGGCGAGGGTCTGAGCGGCACCGGGCCCAAGGCCGGCGGGCCGCACTACCTGTACCGCTTCTGTGCCGAGCAGACGGTCACGGTCAATACCACGGCGGCCGGCGGCAACGCGGCGCTGCTGAGCGCGGTGGCCTGAGGCCGCCGTTCGTCCTCAGCGCAGGGGATTGCCGTCTTCTTCGGCGCGTGCGGACGATGACCGGCTCTTGAACTGGTCGATCAGCGCGCCGTAGGCCGGGCTGGTGCGCAGCCGCGCATATTCGGCGGCGGCTTGCCGGTAGGCGGGGCTCGACGGATCGGCGCCCGCTTCGCCGTACTGCCGCGCGGCCAGGCCGGAGCGGATCCAGAGCTGCGTGTCCGCGGCCACGGCCGCGCGGCTGTTTGCCGACACGCGCGGCTCGGGCTGCGGCGAGCCTTCGGCATAGCCTTGCGTAGGCGCGCCCGCGAGCCACTGCCGGGCGTCGGCCGAGACGGCGGCGCGCGTGGTGGACGAGCTGAACGGCACGGGCCGCGGATCGCCCTCCGCATAGTTGCCGGCCAGGCTCGGCGCGGAGGCCAGGCCCAGCAGCGACGAGACGGCGGCGGCCAGGAGGCGGGTGCAGGAGCGGGTCATGGAATGGGTCCTTTCGATCGGTGGTTGGTGGCCCCCCACTCTAGAAACCGCAGTTCGAGTGCCGATGACCCGGCGATGACCGTTTTGTCATGTTCGGCCCAACCTCTCTTGCATAACCGTCATCGCGGCGCGCATAAGACATGGCGCGGCGGGCGCGAGAGGTCTATCGTTGCGGCCATCCATTCCAACCAAGGGATCTCCCATGAGTGAAAAGCTCTCCTTCGTCAATCCGACCGCCAACAGCCCCTGGGGCACCTACCTCTCGCAGGTCGACCGCGTGGTGCCGTACCTCGGCCCGCTGGCCCGCTGGGTCGAGACGCTCAAGCGCCCCAAGCGCGCGCTGATCGTGGACGTGCCGATCGAAATGGACGACGGCACCATCGCCCACTTCGAGGGCTACCGCGTGCAGCACAACATGAGCCGCGGCCCGGGCAAGGGCGGCGTGCGCTTCCACCCCGACGTCACGCTCGAAGAAGTGATGGCGCTGTCGGCCTGGATGACCATCAAGACGGCCGCCGTCAACCTGCCGTACGGTGGCGCCAAGGGCGGCATCCGCGTCGATCCGAAGAAGCTCTCGCTGCAGGAGCTCGAGAAGGTCACGCGCCGCTACACCAGCGAGATCGGCATCATCATCGGCCCGCACACCGACATTCCCGCGCCCGACGTCAACACCAACGCGCAGATCATGGCGTGGATGATGGACACCTACTCGATGAACGTCGGCGGCACCGCCACCGGCGTGGTCACGGGCAAGCCGCTGCACCTGGGCGGCTCGCTGGGCCGCGTCAAGGCCACGGGCCGCGGCGTGTTCGTCACCGGCCGCGAAGCGGCGCGCCGCCTCGGCATGGACCTGCGCGGCGCGCGCATCGCGGTGCAGGGCTTCGGCAACGTGGGTTCGGTCGCGGCCGAGCTCTTTGCCGAAGCGGGCGCCAAGATCGTCGCGGTGCAGGACCACACCGGCACCATCGTCAACACCAACGGCCTCGACCTCGCGACGCTGATCCCGGTGGCCAACAAGGAAGGCGTCGTCGCCTTCAAGGGCGGCGAGGTGGTGCCCAACGAAGCCTTCTGGGAGGTGGCCTGCGACATCCTGATCCCCGCCGCGCTCGAAGGCCAGATCACCGCCGAGCGCGCGCAGAAGACCAGTGCCAAGCTGGTGCTCGAAGGCGCCAACGGCCCCACGGTGCCCACGGCCGACGACATCCTGGCCGAGCGCGGCGTGCTGGTGGTGCCCGACGTGATCTGCAACGCCGGCGGCGTGACGGTCTCGTACTTCGAATGGGTGCAGGACTTCTCGTCCTTCTTCTGGGACGAGGACGAAATCAACGTGCGCCTCGACCGCATCATGATGAAGGCGCTCAACCAGATCTGGGACACGGCCGACAGGCACAAGATCACGCTGCGCACCGCGACGTATGCGGTGGCCTGCGAGCGCATCCTGATGGCCCGCCAGGAACGCGGTTTGTATCCCTGACCCTCCCCCGAAGCGGCTCACTTCGTGTAGCCGCCTCCCCCTCAAGGGGGCAACACCTGCGGTCCGGCAAAGCCGGTTCCGCGGTGTTCCTGGAACGGGCCTTTGATACCCTTGGCGGCATGACAGCTGCTCTTTCGCCAAGTGACCTTCCTGCTCTTCCCACCGACGCCCTTGCCCGCCTGCAGGCGCTGATGGCCGACGGGCGGCGCAAGCTGCTGGGGCTGGTCGGCGCACCTGGGGCGGGCAAGTCCACGCTCGCGCTGGCGCTGCTGCGGGCCGTGGGTGCCGGGCGCGCGCAGGTCGTGCCGATGGACGGCTTCCACCTGGCCAACGTCGAGCTGCAACGGCTCGGACGCGCGGGCCGCAAGGGCGCCCCGGACACCTTCGACAGCGCCGGCTATGTGGCGCTGCTGCAGCGGCTGCGCACGCAGGGGCCGGACGACCCGATCGTCTACGCGCCCGAATTCCGCCGCGAGATCGAGGAGCCCATCGCCGGCGCGATCGCGGTGCTGCCGCAGACCCAATTGGTCATCACCGAAGGCAACTACCTGCTGCACGACGCCGGCCCGTGGGCCGGCGCGGCGGCCATGCTCGACGAGGCCTGGTACGTCGACATCGACGACGCCGTGCGCGAAGAGCGCCTGCTGAAGCGCCACCAGCAATTCGGGCGCAGCGCCGAGGCCGCGCGCGACTGGGTGGACGCCACCGATGCGCCCAACGCACGCCTGATTGCCGCCACGCGCGGGCGCGCGCACCACCTGCTGCGCTGGTCCTGAAAATTCGCGGCGGCGGGGAACACCGGCGCCCGGGCATGCTCGAAGCTTCGCCGGCGCACACGCCGGTTAGGATTCGCCGCTCCATGACCATGCCCCGTCCTTCCTCCTTCGCCTTTTCTCCCGCCTTTTCCGTCCTCCGTACGCCTCTCCTGGTCCTCGGCCTCGCGTCCCTGCTGGTGCTTGCCGGCTGTGGCAGCAATGGCGCGCGCCGCGTGTCGTACGAGACCGAGGAGTTCGACTCCACCACCACCCACACGCGCACCTACGCCGCCACCGAAGCCCAGACCTGCGAGGCCGCGCGCCGCGCGCTGCTGAGCCAGGGCTACATGATCAGCGCGGCCAACGCCGACCTGGTGACGGGGCGCAAGAGCTTCCAGCCGGCGTCCGAGGTGCATGTGGAGGTCGAGTTCCGCGTGGTGTGCGCGCGCGAGGGCGGCAAGGCCGGCAAGCGCAGCACCGTGGCCTTCGCGACCGCGCTGCAGGACCGCTACGGCATCAAGAAGGTCAACAGCTCGGCCAGCGTGGGTGTGGGTGCCTTCGGTTCGCTCTCGCTGCCCTTTGCCGGCAGCGACGACGCGATGGTCAAGGTGGCCAGCGAAACGCTCACCGACGAGCTGTTCTACGACCGCTTCTTCGCGCTGCTCGACCGCTTCCTCGAAGGCCAGGGCGGCGAAGAGCCCGATGTGCCGAGCGTGGCGCCTGAAATGCCACGACCCTCTGCGCCACCGGCGCCCGCGGCGCCAGCCCTCACCTTTCCCGTGAAGCCGGTGCCGAACCCGGGTTGAGCCGCCGCGCTGGCGGATCGCCAAATCGTAAGACGTGTCTTATGATTTGGCATGGCTTCCAAAATCGATTCCCCCGACGCGGCGCAGTGTGCCTCGCGCGAGGCCGCCTTGGCCCGCGCCATCGGCGAGCCTTCGCCGGGCGAGGCACGGCCGCGATGATGCCGATGGCGCCGGCCCTGCAGCGCATCGGCGGCTTCTGGCGCGAGGGCCGCTGGCGCGCGGGCGCGCAGCTCGCGGCCGCGGTGGCGCTGGCCTGGGGGGTGGCCGTGGCGATGCGGCTGCCCGAAAGCTTCTGGGCCGTGATGAGCGTGCTGATCGTCATGCGGCCGAGCGCCGGCGCCACGCTCGATGCCGGATGGGAGCGCGTGCGCGGCACGGCCGCTGGCGCGCTCTGCGGACTCGCGGGGGTCTACCTGCAGCACCTGGGCGCGCCGGTGCTCGCGACCACGCTGGCCACCGTCATGCTGCTGGCTTTTGCCGGCGCCGCATTGCCGGGCTTGCGCAGTGCGCCCGTGGCCGCGCTGATCATCCTCTCGGCCAGCGCCATTCCCGGCCACTCGCCGCTCCAGGTGGCGCTGCTGCGCATGGTGCAGATCGGCGTCGGCGTGGGCGTGGCGCTCGCGGTTTCCGTCATCGCGTCGGAATACCGCGCGGGTCCGCGCTTCGATGCGGGTTGTGCCGCATTGCTGCGCGGCATGGCCAGGCGCCTGGCCGCGCTGGGCAGCGGCGGCGCTGCCGGGCTGCCTGCCGAGTCCGAGGCCGAGCGCGCCAACGCTGCGGCGCGCGCGGCGCTCGCGCGGCTGGCGGTGCTCGCGGGCAGTGCCGACCTGGAAGCCCGCTGGTGGCGCCGCGGTGCTGCCGTGCAGGCGGCGCAGTCCTGCCGCAGCAAGGCGCGGCTCGCGGCGCGGATCTTCCAGGATGCCGCCATGCTCGAACGCATGCTGCGCCGCGCGCCGTCCGGCGATCCCGCATGGCAGGACACCGCCCGGGCCGCGGCCGCCGCGCTCGCCGCCATGGCCGATGCGCTCGAGGGCCAGGGCACGCCCGATCTTGCCAAGCTTGCGCAGGTCGCACGGCGGCATGAGGCGCCGGGCACCTCGCCTGCCTTGCTGCTGGCGGCGCCGGCGTGCCTGCTGCTCGAAGACCTGCAGCGCATGCAGCGCTGCGTGGCGGCCGCGGCCTGAAGCCGCTCAGCGCACCAGCGTCGACTTTCCGAACAGGCTCTCGATCAGTTCCACCGCCACTTCGGCAGTCTGGTTGCGCACGTCGAGCGCGGGGTTGAGCTCCACCACGTCGACCGAGCCGAGGCGGCGTGTGTCGGCGACCATTTCCATGCACAGCTGCATCTCCCGGTAGGTCGGGCCGCCGCGCACGCCGGTACCCACGCCGGGCGCGATGCCGGGGTCGAGGCAGTCGAGGTCGAAGCTCACGTGCAGGTGGGTGTCCTCGTCCACGTCCTGCAGCGCCTCGGTCATGGTGGTGCGCATGCCGTGCTCGTCGATGTGGCGCATGTCGAACACGTGCAGGCCGAGCGTGCGGATGGCGTCCTTCTCGTCCTCGTCGACGCTGCGGATGCCGATGAAGCGGATGGCGTCGTGCTCCAGCGCCGCGCGTTCGCCGCTCCAGCCGGTGAGCGCCGCCGGCCCGTGGCCCAGCAGGCAGGACACGGGCATGCCGTGCAGGTTGCCGCTCGGGCTGGTGCTTTCGGTGTTGACGTCGGAGTGCGCGTCGAGCCACAGCACGCGCAGTTTCTTGCCCCGCTTGCGCGCATGCCAGGCCACGGCGCTGATCGAGCCGATCGCCAGGCAATGGTCGCCGCCCATCATGAGCGGCACGTGGCCGGTGCCCAGGGCGGTGTCGACGGCGGCATAGACGGAGCGGTTCCAGGCAATCACCTCGTCGAGGTGGCGCAGGCCGTTGGCCGGCGCGGTCCATGGGGTGGCGGGGCCCGCGAGGTTGCCGCGGTCGATCACGGCGAAGCCCTGCCGCGCGAGCGCCTCCGGCAGCCCGGCCACGCGCAGCGCATCGGGGCCCATGCCGGCGCCGCGCACGCTGGCGCCGACGTCGGTGGGCGCGCCGATCAGTTCGAGGGTGGTGCCATGGTCGTTGCTCATGTCGATGTCCGTCCGATGTGCTCCCACAGGTAGGCGTAGCCCAGGGCGTCCATGAAGGCCGCCTCCTTGTTGTCGGTGGCTGCGCTGTGGCCGCCTTCCATGTTCTCGTAGAAGCTGCTGTCGCAGCCCATGGCGGCCAGCTTCGCATGCATCTTGCGCGCATGCACCGGGCCCACGCGGTCGTCGCGCGTCGACGTGGTGAAGAGCGCCGGCGGATAGGGCTGGCCGGGCTTCGCGTTCTCGTAGGGCGAGAAGGCCTGGATCCAGGCCCATTCTTCCGGCTGGTCGGGGTCGCCGTATTCGGCGATCCACGAGGCGCCGGCCGACAGGTGGGTGTAGCGCTTCATGTCGAGCAGCGCCACCTCGCTCACGATGGCGCCATAGAGCCGGGGGTAGAGCGTGAGCATGTTGCCCATCAGCAGCCCGCCGTTGCTGCCGCCCATGGCGCCCAGGTGCCGCGGCGAGGTGATGTTGCGCGCGATGAGGTGCTCCGACACCGCGGCGAAGTCCTCGCAGGTGCGCAGGCGGTCGTGCTGCAGCGCGGCCTGGTGCCAGCGCGGCCCGTACTCACCGCCGCCGCGGATGTTGGCGACCACGTAGACGCCGCCCCGTTCGAGCCATGCGCGGCCGATGGTGCCGCTGTAGCTCGGCTGCAGCGAGATCTCGAAGCCGCCGTAGGCGTACTGCAGCGTGGGGTTCCTGCCGTCGGCCTGCAGGTCCTTGGGCGCGATCTCGAAGTAGGGCACGCGCGTGCCGTCCTTCGAGGTGGCGAAATGCTGGCTCACGCGATAGCGCGAGGCGTCGAAGAAGGCGGGGCTGTCCTTCAGCGGCTCGGGCTCGCCGCGGCCGATGGTGCCGACGTAGAGCGTGGTCGGCTGCAGGAAGCCGCTCACGGTCAGGAAGTAGTCGTCGCTCTCGTCTTCGTCGACACCGCCGGCCGCGATGGTCGAGAGCTCGGGCGCGCCGCCCAGGCTCTCGCGCTTCCATTCCTTCGAGCCGGCCTCCGGCGTGAGCACCTCGAGCCGGTTCACCACGTCGTGCATCACGTTGAGGATCAGGTGGTGGCGGGTCCACGAATGGTCGTCGAGCGCGGTGGTGTCGTCGGGCTCGAACAGCACGGTGATCTCGCGCTGGCCGGCCATGTAGTCGTCGAAGCGCGCCGCCAGCAGCGAGCCCGGCCTGTAGGTGGCGCCGCCCACGGTCCAGGGGCTGCGCGGCTCGACCAGCATCCACTCGCGCGTGACCTCGGTGCTGGCGTCGTCGGGCACGTCGATCTTCACCAGCCGGCCGTCGCTCGTGCGCAGCCAGGTCTCGCTGTCGTAGAAGTCCATCTGGCGCGAGACGAAGTCGCGTTCGAAGCCCGGCGTGTTGTCGCGCCAGGCGCTGACCGTCATGTCGTCCGCGCCGCCCTCGTAGACCGTCGCCGCGCTTTCCAGCGGCGTGCCGCGCTTCCATTCCTTCACGATGCGCGGGTAGCTCGAACTGGTCATCGAGCCGGGGCCGAAATCGGTGGCCACGTAGAGATGGTCGATGTCTTTCCACGCCACGTTGCTCTTGGCCTCGGGCAGCGTGAAGCCGCTGGCGACGAACTGCTTGAGTTCGAGGTCGAACTCGCGCACCACGTTCGCGTCGGCGCCGCCGCGCGAGAGCGAGACCAGGCAGCGCTTGTAGCCGGGCTGCAGGCAGTCGGCGCCGTGCCAGACCCAGTTTTCCTTGTCGGCCTCGGCGAGCGCGTCGAGGTCGAGCACGGTTTCCCAGTCGGGCTGGGGCTTGCGGTATTCGGCCAGCGTGGTGCGCCGCCACAGGCCCTTGGGATTCTTCTTGTCGCGCCAGAAGTTGTAGAACAGCGGGCCGATCTTGCGCACCATCGGAATGCGGGCCTCGGAATCGAGCACTTCGAGGATGCCCTGCTCCATGCGCTCGAAGGCGGGCGATTGCGCGTAGCGCTGCACGGTCTTCGCGTTGTGCTGGCGGGCCCATGCTAGCTGCTCGGCGCCGTCGATGTCTTCGAGCCACTGGTGCTCGTCGGTCTGCGTGGAAGCGGTGGATGTCATGGGCGCAGTGTACGAATCCGCCGTGAAGAAAGGCATGCCTGCCGGCAGGGTCGGCCAAAGCTATTGAATTCATAGCGTCAACCGGCCCTAGTGAAAAACCCGCGTTCGGCTGTTTGGCCTCGATGCGCGGGGCTCCCACGGGTATCCTGCCGGACGGCGCCTGGCGAACACAAGGAGACACGACACATGAAGCACCTGAGCGGTCTTGATGCCACCTTCCTGCACCTGGAAACCCCCGAGATGCCGATGCACGTCGGCTCGCTCAACGTGCTCGACCTGCCCAAGGGCTACAAGGGCGACTTCTACGAAGACGCCAAGCAGTTCATGGCCAGCCGCATCCACCTGGCCGACGTGTTCACGCGCAAGCTCGCGCTGATGCCCTTCGACATGACCAACCCGGTGTGGGTGGCCGACGACGACATCGACCTCGACTACCACGTGCGCCACATCACGCTGCCCAGGCCCGGCACCAACCGGCAGCTGCAGCAATACGTGGCGCGCCTGCATTCCACCTTGCTCGACCGCAGCCGGCCGATGTGGGAGTTCTTCATCATCGACGGCCTGAAGAGCGGCCAGGTGGCGCTCTACACCAAGGTGCACCACGCGGGCATCGACGGGCAGGCCGGCGTGGCGCTCGGCAAGGCCATCTTCGACCTCGAGCCCACCGGCCGCGTGGTCAAGCCGCCGCGCGCGCGTCCGCGCAGCAGCGGCTACCAGCTCGGCATGGCCGAACTCGCGACCGCGGCGCTGCGCAACACGGCGCAGCAGTACGTCAAGCTCTTCAAGATGGCGCCGGCCATCGCGCGGGCGCTCGGCGGCCTGGCCAGGCCCGACGAAAAGGCGGCCGAGAAGGACGCCGCCACCGCGCCGAAGAAGTTCAACCTGTTTGCGCCGCGCACCTCGCTGAACGTGTCGATCACCAACCAGCGCACCTTTGCGGGCCGCACCATTTCGCTGGCCGAGACCAAGCACATCGCGAAGCATTTCGGCGTGTCGCTCAACGACGTGGTGATGGCCACGGTGGCCGGCGCGCTGCGCCACTACCTGGCCGACAACAACGAGCTGCCGGCCAAGCCGCTGGTGGCCGGCGTGCCCGTGAGCCTGCGCGAAGCCGGCGACGACACGGCCAACAACCAGGCCAGCATGATCCTCGTGAGCCTGGCCACCGACATCACCGACCCGGTGCAGCGGCTGAAGGCCATCAACGCATCGTCGAACAGCTCGAAGTCGACCATGAACCGCTTCAAGGCGGTGATCCTCGACGACTTCCCGACCTTTGCCGCGCCCTGGCTGGTGTCGGGCATCGCCTCGATGGTGGGCCGCTCGGGCCTGGTGAACCTGCTGCCGCCGGCCGCCAACGTGGCCATTTCCAACGTGGCGGGCGCGCCGTTCCCGATGTACTTTGCGGGCGCGCTCGTCACCAGCTACTACCCGGTGTCGATCGCCAGCCACGGCACCGCCCTCAACGTCACGGTGCAGAGCTACAACGGGCGCATGGACTACGGCCTCATCGCCTGCCGCCGGGCGGTGCCCGACATCACCGAGATCGGCGACTACATGCTGGCCGAGCACCAGCTGCTGCTGGGCCTGACGCAGACGCAACCGGCGGCGGCGGGGGCGGGCGCGGCGCCCGCGAAGGCAGCGGCGGCTCCCGAGCCCGCCCCCGCCGTGAAGGCGGCGCCCAGGCCGGTTGCAAAAAAGGCCGCCGCGAAGAAGCCGCCGGCAGCAAAAGCCCCCGCCGCCAAGGCACCGGCCGCCAAGACCGCCGCCAGGAAAACGCCGGCCAAGGCCGCCGCTCCCAAGGCGGCACCGCGCAAGCCCGCGGCGCCCCCCAAGCGCGCCAGGGCGGCCGCTGCGGCATGATCGGCAGGCGCGAGGGCCGGAAAATTGGGGCAGTTGGACTAGTTTTCCGACCGTTCTAGCTTTCCAGGCCTAGGCACTCTGGAAGAAGATCACTTCATCGCGATTCCCGTGAATCCCGTTATTCGATCAACTTCCAGGACATCCACATGACCACGCAAGCTTCCTTCTCTTCCGCCGCCATCCACGTCATCGGCCAGTACAACGACGCCGGCAAGACCCTGGTGGGTGCCTACCGCGCCGGCGTCCATCGCCTGCTCGGCGGCGCTGCCTCGCGCTACAGCGAGTTCCTGGGCAGCCGCCAGATTCCGCTGGTGAGCGAGCAGGTCAAGGCCAACCTGATCGGCGCGCAGGAAAAGATCAACGGCTTCCTGGCCAACCGCCTGGACATCGACACCGGCCGCATCGTCTCGGTGATGGACCGCGTCGCGGCGGGCACCGCGAGCGGCATCGAAACCGTGGCCGGCCGCGTGGCGCGCGTCGAATCGCCGGTCGTCACCTCTGTGGTCAAGACGCTGAATGCCCTGAACCAGCCGATCGCCAACGTGTCGGTGCAGATCGCCGACAAGGTCGCTGAAGGTGCAAGGCAGATCGAAGTGCGCGTGAGCGGCACCGAAGAAGCCAGGCCCGTGCGCAGCGTGAAGGCCAAGGCCGCTGCCGCCAAGAAGCCGGTTCGCCGCACCGCCGCCCGCAAGGCGGCCTGACCCTGGAGCAACAACGCATGGCGACCCGCCCCGATCCGACGGACGATTCCAGGAAGAAGAGGGCGGCGGCGCCTGCGAAGCCTGCCAGGAAGGTGCCCGCAGCCGGGAAGAAGGCCGCGGCACCGAAGAAGAAAACGGCGGCCGCCGCACCGGACGCTGCGCCGGGCAAGCAGGCCATCGGCGCCGAAGGCCTGCTGCGCGCCGGCCTCAAGGTGCTCGGCAACGTGCGCGACGACGTCGCCAAGCGCCAGGCCAACGTGATCGAGGGGCTGCTGGGCATCGGCCAGGGCAAGTTCGATCCGGCGGGTGCCAAGGCCGCGGTTCCCCGTGGCTTTCCGAGCCTCGACAGCTTCGGCCTGCGCAAGTTCGAGGACGTGTTCGACCAGCGCGTGGCCACCGCCCTGCAGCGGCTGGGCATGCCCAGCGCAGAAGAGGTGCAGGCACTGCGTGAAGAAGTGATCCGGCTGCGCGAGCGCCTCGCGCAACTTGAGCCCAAGAACGCCGGCCCGCGCGGCAGCGGCAAGCGCTGAGCGCCAGCAGCCCAGCGAAGCACGCAGCAGCACCAGCCGGTTGTGGCCAGTTCCAACACCACGCGCGACCGCATCCTGCAGGCCAGCCTCGCGCTGTTCAATGCGCAAGGCCTGGCGGCCGTGTCCACGCACAAGATCGCGGCCGAGCTCGGCATCAGTCCGGGCAACCTGCACTATCACTTCAAGGCCAAGCAGCTGATCGTCGAGTGGCTGTTCCGGCGCTTCGAGCAGCGGCTCGAAGTGCTCGACGGCTCCGCGGGTTCGATCACCGCCATCGACGACCTCTGGCTCGCGCTGCACCTGCGCTTCGAGGCCATCGACCAGTACCGGTTCATCTACCGCGACATGGCTTTCCTGGCCAGCGAATACCCCGCGCTCGGGCAGCGCGCGCAGGCGCTCACCGCGCAGAACCTGCTGGCCGCCCAGGCGCTCTGCGAAGGGCTGGTGGCCTCGGGCGTGATCGAGACCAGCGCCGAGCAGGCGCGCATCCTCGCCTTGCAGATGGTTTTCACCACCACCTGCTGGCTCTCGTTCGAACGCCTGGTGCCGGGGCGCGACGCGCTCGCGCAGGCCGACCCGGGATTGGCGGCTTTCTACACGCTGACCTTGATTTCGCCGTATGTTTCGAGCGAATCGAGGGCTTACCTTGATTACCTGCGGGGCAAATACCTCGGATAAAGATCGCTGTTGTCCGGCGGGGCGGTGAAACTTTGGTTCGCCATGCTCGTCCTACAGAACAAAGAACAGAAAGGAAAGCCGTCCTCATGACCACCGCCACCCGAGACCCCATCGCGGCGCCGTCGAGCCTGCTGCTGCTGGCCGAAGCGCGCGCACTCTGGGAAACGGGCGCCGGCATCGCGATGTGGCCGCTGCTGCAGCTCGCGCCGCGCGGCGACGGGCATCCGGTGCTCGTGCTGCCTGGCCTCGTGGCGGGCGACGGCTCGACGCTGGTGCTGCGCCGCTACCTGTGCAGCCGCGGCTACGACGCGCACGGCTGGGGCCTGGGCCGCAACTTCGGGCCGCGCGAAGGCGTGGAGGACGGCATGCTCGCGCTGCTGAAGTCGCTCGCCGAAAAGAGCGGGCAGAAGGTCAGCCTGATCGGCTGGAGCCTGGGCGGCGTCTATGCGCGGCTGCTGGCGTCGGCGCAGCCGGAACTGGTGCGCAACGTCATCACCCTGGGCAGTCCGTTCTCCGGCAGCCCGCGCGCCACCAACGCATGGCGCGTGTACGAGGGCGTGAGCGGCCAGAGCTCGCATGACCCGCGCCGCATGAAGTTCGTGCAGCCCACGCCGCCGGTGCCCACGACCTCGATCTTCAGCCGCACCGATGGCGTGGTCGCCTGGCGCTGCAGCCTCGAGAAGCCGGGTCCGCAGGCAGAAAACATCGAGGTGGTCGCGAGCCACCTGGGGCTGGGCGCGCATCCGGCGGTGCTCTATGCGGTGGCCGACCGGCTTGCGCAGCCGCAGGGCGGGTGGAAGCCGTTCAACCGCGGGCTGCTCGGGCCGCTGGTCTATCCCGATCCGAGCCGCAAGGCCTGAGTTCCGGCGGGGTCAGGCCCCCGCCCAGACGTCGAGCACGTAGCGCTGGTCGGCAATCATCCGGTCCATCCACGCCGCGCCGTCATGGCCATGCTCGCGCGCCAGGTCGGCCAGCGTGCGCCGCACGTCGGGCTCCATGCGCGACCCGTCGCCGCACACATAGATCACCGCGCCGGCTTCGAGCAGCTTCCACACGGCCGCGCCCTGCTCGCGGATCAGGTCCTGCACATAGACCTTGCGTTCGCCCGCGCGCGAGAACGCCGTGTGCAGCTTCATCAGGCCGCGGTGCGACCAGGCCTCGAGCTCTTCGGCATAGATGAAATCCTGCTCGGGATGGCGACAGCCGAAGAACAGCATCGCATCGCCCAGCGCCTGGCCGCGCTCGGCCTGCGCCGCGCGCTCCTGCAAAAAGCCGCGGAACGGCGCGAGGCCGGTGCCGGGTCCAATCATGACGAGCGGGCGCTGCGCATCCTCGGGCAGGCGGAAGCCCTCGGCCGTGGTCTCGCGGATCACGCCATGCACCGTATCGCCCGCTTCGGCGCGCGCCAGGTAGTTGGAGCAAACGCCCTCGAAGGTGCCGTTGCCCGAGAGCGCCGGCGCGCTCACCACGCCCACGGTGACGCTGCAGCGCCCCGGCGTCATCGCCGGCGAGGACGAGATCGAGTAGTAGCGCGGCGAGAGCGGCGACAGCATTTCGAGGAACACCGCGAACGGCAGCTGGCAGGCGCGGTGTGCCTCGAGCAGGTCGAGCAGCGACTTTCGCTTGTGCAGCACCTCGGCCCTGTAGGCCGCCTGCGAGGCTTCGTCGCTGCCCGAGAGCGCGGCGAGCTTCGGTTGGGTGACCGGGCACTCGGTGTACGCCGCGAGCGTGGCGATCTGCTTGCGCGTGGCCACGTCCTGCAGCTCGACATAGTCGCCGAGCAGGCGGTCGACCGCGATCACCTGGTCGACCGGCAGGGCCGTCTTGCGGCCCGGCTCGGCATGCAGCCGCACATGCGCGGAGCGGTCGAATCCGAAGCGCGCCATCGCGCGCTCCACCTGCGCCGGGCTGTTGCGCGGCACCACGCTCAGGTGGTCGCCGGCGCGGTAGTTCACGCCTTCGGGCAGCATCAGCTCGACGTGGCGCGTGGAGCGCCCCGCTTCGCCGGTGTTGCCGGGGCTCTGCAGCTCGCGGTTCTCGATCACGCGCAGGGCCACCGCGCCCAGCGCATCGACGAGCGCGTTCTTCTGCGGCGGCGGCAGTTCCTCGAGCGTGTAGAGCGGCTCGGCCTCGGCGGGCGTGTCGGCGCCGGACTGGATGCCGAAGGCCTTCACCAGTTCGGGCCAGAGCGCATCGCTCCAGTCCTGGAAGGCGCCGTCCATGTCCTCGCGTGCGTCGCCTTCGCCGCGCGGATGCACGCGCGCGGCGCCGAGCGCCTCCAGCCGCTCGTCGATGCGCCGCGGCACGGCCTGGTAGGTGGCGGCCCAGTCGGTGTTGCCGCAGCCGAAGACGCTGAAGCGCACACCGTTGAGCGAGTCGTCGGCCTTGTCGAGCCAGCGATGGAACTCGGCGGCGTTGTCGGGCGCCATGCCGTTGTACGAGGCGCAGACGATGGCGACGGCGCCGCTCGCGGGCAGCCGCTCGGCGTAGTCGTCGAGCGAAGCCATCTGCGTGGAGAAGCCGCGCAGCTCGCCGGCCTCGGCCAGCTGGCGTGCCAGGTCTTCGGCCGTGCCGAGGTTGGAGCCCTGCAGCACCAGCAGCGAGGTGCCGTGGCGCGCCGCCTGCGGCTTGCGCGCGGCGGGTTTTGCCGGGGTCGCCGGCGTGGCCGTTGCTGCTGCTTCCCCGTTGCCGCGCGGCCGTGAGGCCGGGTCGCGCAGCAGCGCCTTGATCCTGAAGTTCTCGGGCTTGATCGTGAGCGCTTCCTTGATCCTGAGCTTGTAGCCCGTGTGGTCGACCAGGTTGAAGCGCTGCAGGATCATGCCCAGCGTGAGCACCGCTTCCTGCAATGCGAACTGGCGGCCGATGCAGGCGCGCTGCCCGTTGCCGAAGGGCTTGAAGGCATTCACCGGCCGCTCGCGCTCGGCCTCGCGGCTGAAGTGGTCGGGGTTGAACTGGTCGGCATCCTCGCCCCAGATGCCCTTGTCGCGATGCAGCGCCAGCGCATGCATGATGACCATGTTGTTCTTCTTGATCGTGTACTGGCCGCCGATCTTGGTGTCTTCCTTGGCGCGCATCGAGATCGCGGGCGCGGTCGGGTACAGGCGCAGCGATTCCTTCAGCACCTGCATCACGTACTGCAGCCGGTTGACCTGCGCGTAGGTGGGCTTTTGCGTGGTGTCGCCGCCGAACACGCTGTCGACCTCGGCCTGCGCCTTGGCCAGCGCCTCGGGGTTCTTCAGCAGGAAGTAGATCGCGAACGAGAGCAGGCCGCTGGTGGTCTCGTGCCCCGCGATGAGGAATTCGATGCACTCGTCGCGGATCATCTTGTCGGTGAGCTTCTCGCCGCTTTTCTTGTCGACGCCCGCGATCATGTAGCTCAGCAGGTCGGGCTTGGTGGCGATGTCGGCCCCGCTCGCGCGGCGCTCCTGGATGATGTCTTCCACCATCTTGTGCATGAAGCGGATGTCCTTGCGCTGCTGGGCGAGTTCCTTCTTGAGCATGAACTCTTCCAGCGGGAGGCCGCGGCGGTTCTGCACCGTTTCCAGCGTGCGCACCATCGCATCGACGAAGGGATGGAAGCCCTCGCGGTAGAAGGAATTGAAGCGGTAGCCGAAGCCGCACAGGCCGATGGTGTCGAGCGTGAGCGCGGTCATGTCGCGTACCACGTCCACCTCTTCGTCGAAGTTCAGGCGCTCCCACTTGGTGACCAGCTGGCCCGCGATGTCCAGCATCATCGGGTGGTAGGCCTGCATGGCGCGCTGGCTGAAGTTGGCCAGCAGGATGTTGTGCGGCTTCGACCAGGTCTCCTCGTGCGTGTCGGAGGTGAAGAGCCCGTGCGATGCCGCGCGCAGCCGGCGCAGCGCGCCGCGCGTGCTCTTGTCGAAGCGCGCCTCTTCGCAGAGCTCGTCGACCAGCGCGGGCGATGACACCACGATCACCGGCATGCCCGGCATGTCGAGCCAGTAGATGCCGCCGAGGTCCTGCGCGATCTTCCACATGTCGAGCACGGGGGAGTCGGAGCCGATCGACAGCAGGTTGCCGACGAACGGCTTCTTCGCGGGGTGCGGGATCGGGTAGAGCGAGTTTTTGCCTGCCATGGGGTGCTGTGCCTTTGGAGTGGACCCGCTTCGGAGATTCCGGCGTGTGACCCGGAGTATCCCGAGGGCACCGGTGGGGGGCAGGACGGGGTTTCCCTTAGGCTGGTTCAGTGCCTTTGTTCGGGGCGCCGCTGATTCAGGGCGCGCTCCCGCCGACGGGGGGACATTCGCGGAGGGGAGTACCCGGTGATCTGTGCACGCGCCCCGAAGGACTTCAGCCGCAACAGCAAGCAAAAGCCCTCAAGGCCGAACCATCTTGCATTCGGAGCCCTGTGCCAGCTCGTTGCCCGTGTAGACAGCGTCCGTCCGGAAGCCGTAGTTCGTGCCTTCCCAGCCCGCCTTCACGGTCTTGCCATCGACCGGCGCAATGGTGTTGACCACCTGCGGCAACAGCAACTGGTGGTCCTCGGCGCGCATGCGGATCGGGCCCACCACGGAGTCGAAGCTCATGTCCTCGAGCGCATGGGCCACCTTCACGGTGTCGGTGGAGCCGGCCTTGTTGATGGCGGCGGCCAGCAGGCGCGGCGTGAAGTCGATGCGCGGCGCGAGGAAGTCCTTGCCCGTCTTGGCCTTGTAGGCCTTGGCCAGCGCGTCGGCGCGCGGCGTGTCGGCCTGCCCCGGATGCCACTCGGCGACCCAGGTCAGCTGCCCGAGTTTGGCCTGCGACACCGCCAGCACTGTTCCCGGCACCGAGCCCGCGCTGTGGTTGAAGTAGCGCAGGTCGTAGCCGGCGTCGCCCGCGGCCTTGAGCAGCAGCGTCATGTCCTGCCCCCAGTTGCCGGTGATGACCGAGTCGGCACCGCTTTGCTTGATGTTCGCGATGTAGGGCGAGAAGTCCTTCACCCGGCCGATCGGATGCAGCGTTTCGCCGACGAACTGCACATCGGGCCGCGCCAGCCCCACCAGCTGCCTGCCGTAGCTCGCCCACTGCTTGCCGTGGGCATAGTCCTGGTTCAGCAGGTAGACCTTCTTCACGTCGGGCGTCTTCTTGATGTAGTTGGCCAGTGCCTTCATCTTCATCGCCGTGTTGGCCTCGGTCTGGAAGTGCCAGAAGCTGCAGCCCTTGCCCGTCATCTCGGGGTCGATCGAGGAATGGTTCAGCACGAGCAGCTCCTTGCCCGGGTTGCGCTGGTTCCAGCGCGCCACCGATTGAACGAGCGCGGTCACCACCGAGGAGCCCGATCCCCCCGTGACGATGGCCCTGGCGCCCTGGTCGATGGCCGCCTGCAGCGCGCTCTGGCTTTCCTGCGCCGAGAGCTTGCTGTCGAACTGCAGCAGCTGCAGCTTCGTGCCGCCGAGCACGCCGCCCTTGGCGTTGATCTCCTCGATGGCGTACTGCGTGTGCGTCAGCATCAGTTCGCCCACGTTCGCGAACGGCCCCGAGAGCGGGTCGATGTAGGCGATCTTGTAGGTGGGCTGCTGGGCCTGGGCGCTTCCGGCAACGGCCAGCAGGCAGGCGAGGGCGATCGGCGCCAGAGGCGCATGCTTGTACTTCATGGTTTGTCTCTAGTTTCTTGTGGTCAGTGTTGGGTGCGCAGGCCGATCACCCGGCTCGCGAGCTTCGTGAGCTCGGCCGCCACCTCGTCGGGCGAGAGGCGCCCGTTCGGCCGGTACCAGCTGTAGAGGAAACCGGGCAGGCTGCAAGCCGCCAATGCGGTGATCTTGGTCTCGGCGAAGTCCAGGTCGCCGTCGCGGCGCGCCTCCTCGAGCAGCGGGCACAGCAGGTCGTAGAAGTGATGTGCGAGCTTCTTCTGCGCCGCGATGTATTCGGGCCGGTACACCTGCGGCTCGCGGTACGGAAAGAAGGCGCAGGGGTGGTGCGCAATGGTGGCGCGGATCAGGCGCTCGATGCCTTCGAGCACCTTCTCGCTCGCGCGGCGCGGATCGCCGGCCGCAAAGTCGAGCGCGGTGAAGCAGTCGACCGCGGGACGCCAGGACAGCGTTTCGAAGATCTCCTGCTTGTCGCGGAAGTAGTAGTACACGAAGGGCTTGGTCACGCCCAGCGCACGCACGATCTGCGCCATGGTGGTGTTGGCGTAGCCCTGCGCCGCAAAGAGCTGCGCCGCCGCCTGCAGGATGCGCTCGCGCTGCAGGTCGGTGCCCTGCGTGGCCGCGCGCTGGCGCCCGGTGCCCTGCGGAAGGTGCGGCTGTGCCGTGGTGGTGGCCGAGGTTGCGGCCTTGCCAGAGGGTTTGTGCCGTGTCGCGGAAGTTATACCCATGGGTAGGATTGTTGGTGCACCATGCACCCATTGGCAAGCGCCTGGCTCCTGCAGCCGGCTATCGATAACCCTGAGAAAGTGACGCCATGGAGACATTGCCCGACCGTCCGCTAGAGCCCCTGCACGAGTACCTGCGTGCCCACGCGCGCGAGCGCGGCGAGCGCCCGGCCTGCATCTGGTACGGCCATGCCATGAGTTGGGCGCAGCTCGACCGCGCGAGCGATGCCTTCGCGGCGCGGCTGCAGGCCATCGGCGTGAAGAAGGGCGAGCCGGTGGTGCTGTTCCTCAACAACTGCCCGCAGTACCTGGTCGCGCATTTCGGCATCCAGAAGATCGGCGCCATCGTCTGCCCGGGCAGCCCGCTCAACAAGGAGCACGAGCTGGCCTACCAGGTCAACGACCTGCAGGCGCGCGTGATCGTCGCCGCCGCGCCGCTGCTGCCGGTGGTGCGCAAGGTGCAGCCGCAGAGTGCGCTCGTGCATGTGTTCGTGGTGCACTACGCCGACCTGCTGCCCGAAGACCCCGTGCCCGACCTTCCCGCAGAACTGCTCGCGGAGCGCAGCGCCCTGCGCAGCATGCCCGAGGGGTGCGAGGACTTCCTGGCCGTGATGCAGGGCGATGGCGCGCCGCAGCCCGTGGCCATCGGCCTCGACGACGTGGCGCTCATGACCTACACCTCCGGCACCACCGGGCTGCCCAAGGGCGCGATGCTGAGCTACGGCAACGCGCTGTTCAAGACCCGCGCCGCCGCCGATTGCAACGGCGTGGCCGGCGACGATGTGCTGCTTTCCATCGCGCCGCTCTATCACATCGCCGGCATGCTGATGGGGGTGAACGTGCCGGTGCTCAGTGGCGCGGCGTCGGTGCTGCTGCACCGCTTCGATCCGCGCGCGGTGCTGCAGGCCATCGCGCGCTACAAGGTGAGCTGGTGGTACAGCATCGCGCCGATGAACGTGGCCTGCATGCAGGTGCCCGACATCGCGGGCTTCGACCTCTCGAGCCTGCGGCGCAATCCGGTCACGAGCTTCGGCATCGCCTTCACCGAGCCGCTGGCCGCGCAGTGGCGCGCGCATGCGCCCAACTGCACGTCGTTCGAGGCCGCCTACGGGCTCAGCGAAACCCACACCTGCGACACCTACACGCCGCACCATGCGCCGCGCTGGGGCACGCAGGGCGTCGCGGTGCCGGGCGTGCGCATTCGCATCGTCGACCCCGAGACGCAGGCCGACCTGCCCGCGGGCGAGGTGGGCGAGATCGTGCTCGCCAGCCCCGGCTCCTTCAAGGGCTACTGGAACAAGCCCGAGGCCACGGCCGCCACGCTGCGCAATGGATGGGTGCACACCGGCGACATGGGCAAGCTCGATGCCGATGGCTATCTCACCTTCATCGGCCGCTTCAAGGAGATGATCAAGGTCTCCGGCTACAGCGTGTTCCCGGAAGAGGTCGAGACCATCCTCATCAAGCACCCCGCGGTGGCCCAGGCCGCGGTCATCGCGCAGCCCGATGCCGAGAAGGGCGAGGTGGTCAAGGCCTTCATCGTGCGCAAGCCCGGCGCGGCGCTCGAGGCCGACGCGCTCATGGCCTGGGCGCGCGACAACATGGCCAGCTACAAGGCGCCGCGCGCCGTGAGCTTCATCGATGCCTTGCCGACCACCGGCGCCGGCAAGGTGCTGCGGCGCCTGCTGAAAGACAAAGCCTGAAAGGTTCTCCCTTGTTCTCCAAAGTCCTGATTGCCAACCGCGGCGAGATCGCGGTGCGCCTGGTGCGCGCGCTGCGCGACCTGGGCATTGCCAGCGTGGCGGTGCATGCGCGCGACGATGCGGCGGCATTGCATGTGCAGCTGGCCGACGCGGCCGTCGCGCTCGATGCGGCCGGGCCATCGGCCTACCTCGACGTTGCCGCACTGATCGGCGTGGCGAAGGCGCAAGGCTGCGACGCGGTGCATCCCGGCTACGGCTTCCTGAGCGAACGCGCGGACTTCGCGCAGGCCTGCGCGGATGCGGGGCTGGTCTTCATCGGGCCCGCGCCCGAGCAGCTGGCGCTGTTCGGCGACAAGGCGCGCGCGCGCGCACTCGCCACGCAGTGCGACGTTCCCGTGATGCCCGGCAGCGCCGGCGCCGTGACGCTCGCGCAGGCGCAGGCCTTCTTTGCCGAGCAGCAGGCGCAGGGTGCCGCGGGCGTGATGATCAAGGCCATTGGCGGCGGTGGCGGGCGCGGCATGCGCGCTGTCATGAATGCAGACGAGTTGCCCGAAGCGCATGCGCGCTGCATGTCCGAGGCCAAGGCCGCCTTCGGCGTCGAGGGCGTGTACGTCGAGCGGCTGATGCACCACGCGCGGCACATCGAAGTGCAGGTGCTCGGCGACGGCCAGGCCGTGGCCAGCCTCGGCGAGCGCGAATGCACCCTGCAGCGGCGCTTCCAGAAGCTGGTGGAGATCGCGCCCAGCCCCTCGCTGCCCGATGCGCTGCGGGCCGCCATCACGCAGGCCGCGCTGCGCATGGCCAGGGCCGCGGGCTATCGCAGCCTGGGCACCTTCGAATTCCTCGTCGATGCCGGATCGGTCACGCTTCCCTTCGTCTTCATCGAGGCGAACCCGCGGCTGCAGGTCGAGCACACCGTGACCGAGGCCGTGACCGGCCTGGATCTCGTGCAGCTGCAGATGGCGGTGGCAGCCGGGCAATCCCTGAAGGCACTTGGCGTGGAAGCCGACGGCACGGCGGCGCAGCGCGGATTCGCGCTGCAATGGCGCATCAATGCCGAGACGCTCGACGCCCATGGCAACGCGCGGCCCTCGGGCGGCACGCTCGCGCGCTTCGATCTGCCGAGCGGGCCCGGCGTGCGCGTCGACACGCACGGCTATGCAGGCCTCGCACCGTCGCCGCACTACGACACGCTGCTTGCCAAGCTGATCGTGCATTCGCCATCGCCGCGTTTTGCCGATGCGTTGCGCCGCTCGCTGCGCGCGCTGGACGAATGCCACATCGACGGCATCGCGACCAACCTTGCGTTGCTGCGCGCCATTGCGGCGCGGCCCGAGTTCGCAAGCCAGGCGGTGCACACGCGTTTTGTCGAAGCGCACCTGGGCGACCTGCTGGCCGCCGCGGCATCGCTGGAAAAACATGCAAAGAAGATCGCTCCGGCCGATGCGCAGGCGGCGGCAATCGAGAACGCCGATGCGGACGATCTGACGATCAAGGCCCCGATCCCCGCGAAGCTGGTGCAGTTCGAAGTGACGGTGGGCGATGTGCTGCCTGCCGGCGCGCAGCTCGGTGTGCTCGAAGCCATGAAGATGGAGCACCTGCTGCACGCGCCGGTCGCGGGCCGCGTGGTTGCGCTGCTGGCCGAGCCGGGCGACTACCTCGTCGAAGGCCAGTCGCTGCTGCGGCTGGAAGCGGTCGATGCGCAGGCCGTGGAAGCCGAGGCGCGCACCGCGCAAGACCTCGATGCGATCCGCCCCGACCTGCAGAAGGTGGTCGACCGCCATGCCTTCACGCTCGATGCCAACCGCGGCGCGGCCGTGGCCAGGCGGCATGCACAGGGCGGGCGCACCGCGCGCGAGAACATCGCCGACCTGTGCGACACGGCCTCCGACCCCGGCAGCTTCATCGAATACGGCGCACTCGCCATCGCCGCGCAAACGCGCCGCCGCACGCTCGAAGATCTGATCGCCAACACGCCGGCCGACGGCATGGTCACGGGCCTGGGCAGCATCAACGCGAAGCAGTTCGGCCCCGAGGCCTCGCGCTGCGCCGTGCTGGCCTACGACTACACGGTGCTGGCCGGCACGCAGGGCATGCGCAACCACCACAAGACCGACCGCATGCTGTCGATCGCGCACCAGCTGAAGCTGCCGGTGGTGCTGTTCGCCGAAGGCGGCGGCGGGCGGCCGGGCGATACCGACATGCCGATCGTCGCGGGCCTCAACAACCACACCTTCAGCCAGTTCGCGGCGCTCTCGGGCAAGGTGCCGGTGGTGGGCATCGTGCATGGCCGCTGCTTCGCGGGCAATGCCGCGCTGCTGGGCTGCGCCGACGTGATCATCGCCACCAGGGGCAGCAACATCGGCATGAGCGGCCCGGCCATGATCGAGGGCGGCGGGCTCGGCAGCTTCGCGCCCGAGCAGATCGGGCCGAGCAGCGTGCAGTCGCGCAACGGCGTGATCGACATCCTGGTGGAAGACGAAGCGGCGGCAGTGGCTGCAGCGAAGCAATACCTCTCGTATTTCCAGGGGGCGGTGAGCGACTGGCAGTGCGCCGACTCGCGCGCGCTGCGCCATGTGGTGCCCGAGAACCGGCTGCGCGTGTACGACGTGCGCGCCGCAATGCGCGGCGTGGCCGACACCGGATCGTTGCTCGAACTGCGCGCCGGCTTCGGCGCGGGCATCGTCACCGCGCTGGCACGGATCGAGGGCAAGCCGGTGGGGCTGATGGCCAACAACCCGCATCACCTGGGCGGCGCGATCGACGTGGAGGCGGCCGACAAGTCGGCGCGCTTCATGCAGCTTTGCAACGCGCACGGGCTGCCGATCGTCTCGCTGTGCGACACGCCCGGCTTCATGGTCGGCCCCGAGATCGAGGCGCAGGCGCAGGTGCGCCATGTCTGCCGCATGTTCATGGTGGCCTCGCACCTGCGCGTGCCCTTTTTTGCCGTGGTGCTGCGCAAGGGCTATGGCCTGGGCGCGCAGGCCATGACGGCCGGCGGCTTCGATGCGCCGGTGTTCACGGTGGCCTGGCCGACCGGCGAGTTCGGCGCGATGGGGCTCGAGGGCGCGGTGCGCCTGGGCTACCGCAAGGAACTCGCCGCGGTGCCCGAAGGCACGGAGCGCGATGCATTGTTCAGGAAGCTCGTGGCGCAGCAGTACGCCAACGGCGAAGCGATCCACATGGCACAGACGCTCGAGATCGATGCGGTGATCGATCCCGCCGAAACCCGCACCTGGCTGGTGCGCGGACTCGCTTCCGCGGGGCGTTCCATGCAGGCGGCCTCGCCCTACGTGGACACTTGGTAACCATGCACTAAACCTCGTCACATGCAATGGCAAGGGGGCTCCGTAAACTGAGTCGCTTTGCGCATGAAACTGGGTTCGCATCGGCTTTCTGTTCTTCGCGAAGGTGCGCTGCGGCATTGGATGGCCGCGGTCGGTTGCCTGCTGTTCGCCGTTGCAGTGGCGGTGCAGGCCGTCCAGCCAGGTGCGGGTGGGCAGCCGCAGCCGAAGCAGCCGGTCGAGGCACACTGGGTGGCCGGCTGGGCGGCCGCGCCGGTGGACTTCCGCGAACTCAGTGCGAATCCGCTCCTCACGGCTGCGGCACCCCGGCCCGGCGGCGATGCGTTCCACGGACAGACGCTGCGGCAGCAGTTCGAGTCTGCGCTGCGCGGCGAGCGCGTTCGCATCCGCTTTTCGAACCGTTTCGGCAAGACGCCCCTGCGCATCGCCGAGGCCAGCGTGGGGCAGGGCACCGGTGGCGGCGCGGTCTCGCCGGCCACACTGCGCAAGCTGCGCTTCGGCGGGCGCGCAAGCACGGTCGTCGCGCCGGGTGCCGAAGTCTGGAGCGATGGTGCCGACCTGAAGGTCGAGGCCGGGCAGGCGGTGGCGGTGAGTGCCTTCTTCGATCGCGCCGTGCCCTTCGCGACCGTCCACCTGCGCTCGCCCGACGCGAGCTGGGTGGCTCGCGGCAATGCCATTGCAACACCCAGGCTGCACGACGCCGCGCCCTTGCCGCTGAACCACATCGTGACGGGCTTCGACGTGATGACCACGCAGCCCGTGCGAACGGTGGTGGCCTTTGGCGACTCGATCACTGCGGGCGGCGGCGAGGCGGGCGACGGCTCATACCCCGAACTGCTCGCCACGCGCCTGCGCAACAGCCCTTCGGCGGCGCAGGCGGTCTCGGTGCTCAACATGGGCATCGGCGGCAACCGCTTGCTGGTCGATGGCATCGGCCCCAACGGCTTGTCGCGTTTTGCGCGCGATGCGCTCGGACAAAGCGGCGCGACGCACGTGATGATCCTGCTGGGCACCAACGACATCGGCCGCAGCGTGTTCGTCCTGCCGGGGCGGCCGACGCCGGAGCACGAGGTCGCGACGGCAGAGCGCATCACCGACGGCCTGCAGCAATTGGTCAAGCAAGCCCGCGCCAAGGGCGTGAAGGTGCTGATCGGCACCGTGCCGCCGTTCGGGAACACGCCCTACTGGACGGAGGCGACCGAGGCCATGCGCGGCGAGGTCAACCGCTGGGTCCGCAGCCGCCAGGACGTGGACGGCGTGATCGATTTCGAGGCCGTGCTGCGCGACCCCGCCAATCCGACGATGTTGAACCCGCTCTATGACAACGGCGACCACCTGCATCCCAACAAGGCGGGCCATGCCGCCATGGCCGCGGCCGTCGACCTTCGCGAACTGCAGGAGTAGCTGCGGGAGTAAGTGCCAACAAAGGCACTGCTTGAGGCGACACACCTTTACACAATGTCCCGTCGAGTGCTTACAGGCGCTTCACACGGCCTCGTCAGCATGAAGGCTCCAACCACTCATGAGGGGACACCCATGAAAAAACTCGCAATCACCCTTTCCATCGCGGCCGCTTCGCTGCTCTCGGTGGGAGGCGCACTGATGGTGCCGACAGCCGCCCAGGCGCAGCGA
>Ga0209051_1000901_pt1 | contig 29651 bp, 36 predicted proteins | sample AraplaCvi_mMS_r2_2_FD_184286 | JGI IMG/M metagenome (GOLD analysis project Ga0209051, IMG submission 184286) | Arabidopsis root microbial communities from North Carolina, USA - plate scrape MF_Cvi_mMS_r2 (SPAdes) (version 2) | ecosystem: Host-associated > Plants > Roots > Endosphere | place...
GCTGCACCCGTTCCCATTCCGAACACGGCCGTGAAACGCCCCAGCGCCTATGGTACTTCGTCTTAAGACGCGGGAGAGTCGGTCGCTGCCAGGTCTGCTAAACGCAACAAACAATCTTCTCATCACATCACGGCGATCGCGAGATCGTCCGAAAACGGCCCAAGCCGATCAAAAAGGGCCGCCCAAAGCGGTCCTTTCTGTTATAATCGGCCGACTGAAATTTGAGGGCATTCACCAGACATATAATGGTGCGTCCCTTACAGGAGACAAAACCCATAGGGTTTTGCTCCTGATGTAAGAGCAAACCGCAAAGCGGTTTACTCTATCGCGACAACTCCGAATGAGTTGCGCTGGCGCGGGGTGGAGCAGCCCGGTAGCTCGTCAGGCTCATAACCTGAAGGCCGCAGGTTCAAATCCTGCCCCCGCAACCAAATTTCACTCAACGACAACGATGTATTGCCGCCGGTCAATCTGGAGGGTGGCATCGCGTATTCCTAACAATCGCCCGAAAACACGTGTGGCGAGAACCTTGACGAACCATCATGGTGCACCAATAATAAAAGTGAACCAAGGAAAGACAGGTGCCATGACCGCTGCATTTACCGTGCGGGTTTCGGATGAAACCGCGAGCAAGCTTAATCAGATTGCGGAAAAGCTGGATCGCTCCCGCGCCTATATGGCTGCCGAGGCCATCGAGGCTTTCGTTGAGCAGCAGGAGTGGCAGCTTGCCGAGATCGAAGCCGGATTGGATGAGGCCGATCGCGGCGAATTCGCCAGCGCCGAAGACGTGGCGAGGGTTATTGGGAAGTACGTCAAGTCTGACCGCCAATCATGAGCCGAAAACGCATTCGCTGGACGCTTCGGGCGTTGCGGCGGCTTGATGAAATCGGCGCTCATATCGAGCAAGACAATCCGGATGCGGCAGCGCGCGTGATTGCCAGAATTGTGACGGCCGTGGATATGCTCGCCGACTTACCCGCCGGTGGGCGACCCGGCCGTATCAAGGGCACCCGCGAAGTGGTGTTGGCCGATATTCCCTACATCATCCCCTACCGCGTCAGTCGAGAGATTGAGATCATCACCGTCATGCACGCCCATCAGCGGTGGCCACAGACGTTATGACATGCCGCGTACGTCAGCCTGAGTCTTTGACAAATCCCCTTGGGGAAAAGGGGAGGATGCCGGTCGGCACCGGGCGAAATAGGGGCCTACCTCGATTCATCGTCCTGCTGGCTATAGCAAGCTTTACGGCAACCAGATCATCAAAACTGCCTGCATGGCGCATGTGCTCCGCAAGACTGCAACCGAGACACCGGGCCACATTGCCTACATCGCTGCTATCCTGTGCTTTTTATTTGCCGCCTACGGGTGGCAATGACGCCTACTGCGGGTACGCTCTTGCTAAAATGACATCGGCGCCAGTGCATCGACTTGACAAGTCTCGGTGCGATCAGGCCCCCGCAACCAAATCTTTAAATGGCAACAATCCGACCATAATTCCTGCGCGCAAGCGTTAAGGAGCTGCGTTTGCCTAACGTGGCGAGTTCATCTCTCCGGAATCGATCTTTGCCATCAGCTTAGCACCGGTCGGCGCTTGGCTTCTGAGGTAACCGGCCGATTGCTACCGCGGAGATTTTGCCTTGACGCGAGCGATGAGTTCTTCGTCGTCGACAAAGCTGTCGAGGAATTCGTTCCAGGTCAGGGCGAACGGCGCGCAGCTGAGAGCATCTGGTTAAGCATCATCGATGCCATCGTCGGTCAGTGCGTTACGGTTTGAATATCGTTTAATGCACTCAATCTCATTGAGTATATTGCGAGTTTGTTAAACTTGAGCGCGGTTTGAGAATCGTGTAATATACTCAACATGACTGAGCAATCTGCATCACTGTTAAACCGCCTTGAGAAAGACCTCCCCGAAGGGCTGGTCGTGGATGCTTCTTGGCTGGAAGAGCGCGGCATCGCCAGCAATTTGCGCGCCTATTACGTCAAGAACGGCTGGCTGGAACAGCCAGTGCGCAGTGTCTATAAGAGACCGCGCGGCACGCTGAGTTGGCAGCAAGTCGTCATATCGCTCCAGACCCTGCTATTGCGAACGCCGTTCTATGTCGGTGGGCGCACATCATTGGAGCTACAGGGCTTTGCGCATTATCTCTCGCACGAGACCCAGACCGTTCATCTCTACGGGCCGAAAAAGCCGCCCGCATGGCTGGACAAGCTGAACCTTCCCCAGCGCTTTGTCTATCACAACAGCGCGACTCTCTTCCGGAATGATCCGATCACGCAGGAGCTTAGTAGTCTTGCCTGGAATATCGCGGACGGAACAGGCCGCGATCTCACCCTCTTTCAGGGCGGTAGCCTGACCTCGCTTGCCTGGGGGCAATGGGATTGGCCATTGACGCTTTCCCAGCCCGAGCGCGCCTATCTCGAAATGCTCGATGAACTGCCGCGCCATGAGAGTTTCCATCAGGCCGACATGGTCATGCAAAGTGCCGCAAATTTCAGCCCAACGCGGCTGCAAAAGCTGCTCACAGATTGCGACAGCGTGAAGGTCAAACGCCTGTTCTTCTATTTTGCGGATCGTCATGGCCACGCATGGCTCAAGCGTCTGGACAGGGCTGCCATCGACCTCGGCAAGGGTAAGCGCATGCTTGTGCCCGGCGGCAAGCTCGATCCGGTTTATCAGATAACTGTGCCGGAGGACCTCAATGCCGTTTCGTGATCAGTATCAGGCTCAGGTCCGGCTTCTCATGCGCCTTATTCCTACGGTGGCGCGCGAAACCTGTTTTGCGCTCAAGGGCGGAACCGCGATCAATCTTTTTGTGCGCAACCTGCCGCGCCTCTCCGTGGACATCGATCTGATGTATCTGCCCGTGAATGAAAGGCCGGAGGCGCTGGCGGACATCGACGCGGCGCGTCACCGAAAACGTCCATGACGGTGCGATTCTGCGCCTTCTTGTGATGGCCGAGGGAACGCAGGTGAAGATCGAAGTATCGCCCGTGCTGCGCGGTGTTGTACACGAGCCTTCCACGATTGCCGTCACCGAGGCCGTGGAAGAGGCCCTCGGCTTTGCCGAAACCAGCGTCGTATCCTTCGAAGACCTGTTTGCGGGCAAGCTGGTTGCCGCCCTCGACCGTCAGCACCCGCGCGACCTCTTCGACGTGCGCGGCCTGCTCGCCCATGAAGGGCTGAGCGACGACCTCCGCGAAGCCTTCATCGTCTATCTGCTCAGTCATAACCGCCCCATGGGCGAAGTGCTGTCAGGCCGCGTCAAAGACCTCGCGAATGAATACCAGAACGGCTTCGAGGGCATGACCGAGGAGCTCGTTGCCATCGATGAGTTGATCGAAACGCAGCATGAAATGATCGAGATGCTGATTGGCGGCATGCCGGATCATCACCGTGAATTTCTGCTCGGCTTCGAGCACGGCGAACCGGATTGGTCCTTGCTGAAGATTGGCCATGTCGCGGAGTTTCCCGCCATCCGCTGGCGGCAGCGCAATCTCATAAGCTCAACCCCGAACAGCGTTCCGTTCTGGTCGAATTGCTGCAATCTTCTCTTGAACGGCGCGCACAAAAATAGCTGCCTCCCGGCGCGAAGCCGGAAAGCAGCCGAGTTTTACAGGCCTGGAACACGTGCTGCGAGTTCCGCTTCGATATTGCCAACACTCATCGCGACATAGAAAGGTCCTTGGCAGTGCCGAATTTCCCCAAAGTATTTCCCGACATCGGGCAGCGTGGCGCTTTGGCGGAGCTGGACGCCGTTGATTGATGACGGCGCTCTGATGAACAGGCGAAGGTGCCTGGTATCGTTCAATTTTACGCTGATCCGGACCAGGTAAAGCTGAAATACCGCTGAGCAAACACAGGAGGGAACTTATGCGACAGGACATTACGTTCACCTCCGGCCGGGATGTTTGTGCAGCCTGGTTTTATATGCCCGAAGGCGCGACCGGGGATGCGTGGTTTCCAGGCATCGTGATGGCACCCGGTTTCAGTGCCGTGAAGGAATCGGGGCTCAACGCTGTCGCGGAGCGATTCTGGTATTGGTCCTCCGAAGTTGGAGGCACAGCCGAAGGGAGCAGCGAGGAGTGTGACCCGATGGACACCTATGTTCGGTTTGAAATACGACAAGCCAACCATTGGTCGATGGGCGGCCGTTCTGAAGACTGCAGCCGAGATACCGGGCCACATTGCCTACATCGCTGCTATCCTGTGCTTTATTTGCTGCCTAAGGGTGGGCAATGACGCCTACTGCAGGTACGCTCTTGCTAAATGACATCGGCGCCAGGAGCATCGACTTGACAAGTCTCGGTGCGATCAGGCCCCCGCAACCAAATCTTTGAATGGTCCCAGTAGGGACGATGGTTGCCCATCGCCCCCCGGCCAGATCCGTACGTGCGGCACTACCGCATAGGGCTCCTATCGGATGTCTTGACGGTGAGCCGCGCATCTGGATGCGGATGCACCAGCCGACATGGTGGCAGGTACTTGCGAAGCAGCCTTTGGAAACGATTCCAAGACAATCGGTTGCGTTGTTGCGATCGTAAGCGACGCCAGCATCGTCTTTGCGTCAACTCGAAAAGACTGATCTCCTTGCCTGGCGTGCTTGCGGTATTCGCGAGTCAGCGAGGGCTTGTCGTGGCGATCATCCTTGCACGTTGACGGCACTGTCGGCTAGGCGTCGATAACCGCCTCGCCAGTAGAGCAAAGGTTCGACATCTTCCCGCGTTTCGATTGCGCACACGCGACCGACCAGGATCGCATGGGAATGGTGGCTCAACACAGTCTCGAGTTCGCAATCAAGCACGGTAAGCGCGTCTCTCAGGGCGGCGCTTCCGGTTGCGAGGGAATACCAACTTGCGTCGGCATAGCGTTCGGGACCGCGCCGCCCGCTGAAGCCGGCAAAGGATTGCGCGATGTGCTCCTGGTGCTCCGCCAGGACGTTGACGCAAAAGCGGCCATATCTTTCGACGGTCGGCCACGACGACGATGAACGATTGACACTGACGATGACCGAAGGAACGTCAGCCGAGAGCGAGGAAACGGAGGTCGCGGTAAATCCTGTCCGGTCGTCGGCTTCGCCGACAGTAATGACGCTGACTGCACCGGCCAATTGGCGCATTGACAGCTTGAAGGCCGATTGATCGACAGCGGGTTTGTCTCGATTGTCCATTCCTTTTCCTCCGCGTCAGGGCCTGGCCGGTGCTTTCGCAAAACGATTGGAAGGCATTGAAAGACCCAAATTCTCGCGCAGTGTATCGCCCTCATATTCCTCTCGGAACAGGCCGCGCCGGCGGAGCTCTGGTAGCACGAGCCTTACAAAGTCGTCCAAGCTCGCTGGTAACGTTGGAAACATCAGGATAAATCCATCGGCGGCGCGCGTCTCAAACCACTCCTCCATGAAATCGGCGATCTGGGCAGGCGTGCCAGTGATGCCGTTTCCAGTGTGTTTTTCCGCGTAATGGCGGACTAGCTCACCGACCGTGCGCCCACTCTTGACGAAGTCGACCAACTCGTCGAAGAGCGCACGCGATCCTTTCGGCGCCGCGGGCAGGCGATCCATCGGGAACGGCTTGTCGAGAGGTACACCGGTGAGGTCCGCCTCCAGGAATTCCGACAACATGAGACGTCCGACGTCGGGATGCATCTTGTCGATGAGATAGTCGACCTTGGCTTGAGCCTCGGCTTCCGTTTCACCGACGTTCAGCACGATGCCCGGCATGATTTTCAGGTCACTGGGATCGCGACCATAGGCGGGCATGCGACCCTTGACGTTCGCATAGAAGGCGCGGTTGCGCTCGATATTGGAAGCCAAGCTGAAAACGATCTCGGCAGTGCGGGCGGCCATCTCCATGCCCGGTTCCGAGCCGCCGGCCTGCGCGATGATCGGCCGGCCCTGCGGCGAGCGCGCAATATTGAGCGGGCCGCGCACCTGGAAGTGCTTTCCCTTGTGGTTGAGTGTGTGATGCTTCGTTTTGTCGTAGTAGACGCCGCTCTCACGGTCGAGCAGGAGCGCGCCTTCCTCGAAACTGTCCCAGAGGCCAAAGACAACATCAACGAACTCGTTGCCGCGTTCGTAGCGCAAGGCATGAGGATCAAGCCCCTCGCGATTGAAGTTATAGCCTGTCTCATCGTGGTCTGATGTAACCACGTTCCAGCAGGCGCGACCGCCACTCAGGTGATCGATCGACGCAAAGAGGCGTGCAATATTATACGGCTCGTAGTAGCTGGTGGACGCCGTGGCGACTAGGCCGAGCTGTTTTGTCGTGACCGACAGAGCCGCAAGCAGGGACAGCGGTTCGAAACGATTCATCTTCGTCGGTATGCGGGCAAGTGCGTCAGGATCGCCCACGGCCGCGGCTGGAGAGTCAGCCATGAACATGAAGTCGAATTTCGCCGCTTCAGATCGCTTGGCAACATCGTGTAGATGGGCGAAATCATTGGCACCGTGTACGTCGCTTGCCGGGTGCAGCCATGACGCCGGGTGGAAGCCGAACGTATAGACGAACGTGCCCAGTTTCATTTTGTCGGTGCGCGCCATCTTGCCAAATCTCCAACAGAGCAATCGTCTTGCCTAAGGTAACGTCACGCGACTTTTTTCATCAATGCGGGGAGACTGGCTTCTACTTTAGTTTTTCTAAATAGTGGTGGGGGCGGAAAGCTGCGCTTGCCGCCTCGAAATGGCCACGACCCAATCGCGGAACTCCGCGCCATAAGGCTTCTGCAGTGCAGAGCGGTCCCAGGCGAGGAAGTAGCTCTCGCGCAGCGGCAGCCTGATATCGACCGGAATGACCAAGGTCTGCGCTTCCAGTTCATCGGCGATCATGGACATCTGCGCCAGCACTATCCCTCGTTTGTTGACAGCGGCATCAATCGCGCTGCTCGACAGAGTGAACGTCAGCCCGGGAGAAGGGCCCTTCGCCTCCGAGCCAATCGCAGCCGCAAATTCTGCCCAACTTGGATAGGGGGTGAAATGGCGCTCCCATTCAACATGCAGCAATGGGTATGACAAGAGTTCGCGAGCGGTGATCTGCCCGCCCTTCAGCAGTGTTGGCGAACACGCAGGCACCACCCAGTCACGGAACAGTTCCGTATAGTAATCGTGCTGCAGCACATCGGATCCGTAGCTGACGCGGAAATCAACTTCGTCGAAGCCCATACGCGGTTCCATGTCGCGGCCGGTTATTCGCACCTGGGCCTCAGGATGAAGCAGTTGCCAGTCAAAGATCCGTCGACCGATCCACTTGTTGACGACGGAGGACAGTGCGCTCAACACCAATGCGTTTTCATTGCGGGCGCGCTCGAGGAGGCGCTGGGCAAGTGCAAACTGCTCAAAGCCCTTTGATATCTCACGATGGTAGAGCCGCCCCCACTGGGTCAGCGCCACGGTCCGACCATTGCGCTCAAGGAGCGTCACCCCAAGAAAACTCTCTATCTTGCGGACCTGTTGGCTAATGGCGCCGGCTGACACGTTCAGTTCGGTCGCTGCAGCCATGACGCTTCCGCACCGGCCGACCGCCTCGAAAGCCTGCAGGCCCCTCAGCGGAATTCCCCTGGATATCTGCTCGGTGGTCATGGCGATCCTCCGGCCTTGCTGTCGCCGTGGAGCGGATGCTCGGTGGGGTGAAAGACGCCGGCAAATTGAAAGCGGTCCCCAGGATGCGTGATCTCGACATAGGTGACGACACGGTCGTTCTGCCAGGTCTGGCGTATGAGATTGAGGCAAGGTTCACCACGGCCGATCTGCAGGATGCGAGCTGTCGACGCATCGGCCGAGACCGCGCGTATGACGTGCCTGGCCTTCGACCATGGCACCTGCAAGAGCAACCACTTTGCGGGTGGTATCGTATCGAACTTCTCGGCCCTCGCTTCGGGTACCGAGTCAAGAAAGATGACCCGCCGCTCGATCGCGATCGGTTTTCCGTCGACGATATGAAGGCATTTAAGGCGGAGGATATCCGCACCGGGATTGACGCGGATTTGACCGGCCTCGGTGGCGTTGAGCTGGCCGATTGTCCGCGTCAGGATTTCATATCGGTGCTCATAGCCCGCCAAGGTGGCATCCGTTCCAATGTCTTGGATGTCCATCACCGTCCGGTCGATCTGCGGAGTGGCGACGAAGGAGCCCGTCTTTCGCCGCCGGATGACAAGCCCTCTCTCGACCAGCGTCGACAGTGCCTTCGTAACGGTCATGCGGGAGCAGCCGTAATTCGCCGCCAGGTCGTACTCACGCGGGACGCGGTCGCCAGGGCGCCATTCTCCGTTCAGGATACTGGCCTCGATATCCCGGATTATCCTTAGGTAGATCGGCTCCAACGAAATAACCTCCGGCAGGTCGCGAACGCGTTTGACGCCACGGCAGCGATCGCAATCGGTGTGTCACGCAAACGGTCGGCACAAAATTTGCGTCCGCCGACTTTAACGTTGACACCTTAGGTCACGCTATATCTATTTGTATAGTCAAAAGCGGATCGCAGAAATTCGCAATACGGGACCAAATTTGGGAACTCCGCTCCTTCCCGGAGCGAAACTGGAGAGACGATATAATGATCGCACGTTCACTGCTTAAGGGCCTTGTCGGCGCCGCGTTCCTCGTCGGTGCGACGTTGTCTGCGCATGCAGCTGACACGCTGGCCGCAGTCAAGGCCGCTGGAACGCTGAAGGTTGGCACCGAGACCGCCTTCGCCCCTTTTGACTTTATCGACGCTGGCGAGCACGCCGGGCTTAACGTCGATCTTTTTGCCGAAATCGGCAAAGAGCTCGGCGTCAAGATCGAATGGGTCGCGCTGCCGTGGGACGGTGTTTTCCCGGCGCTGGAGGCCGGAAAGTTTGATGTCGTGGCGGGGCCCGCGACGATCACCAAGAAGCGCATGGAGCGTTATCGCTTCACGCCGCCGATCGCCGAGGCGACGATTGCCGTGCTGAAAAAGGCTGGCGACACTTCGATTGGCAAGCCGGAAGACATCGCAGGTAAAAAGATCGGCGTTGGCAAGGCAACATCTCAGCTCGACCAGCTGAAGGAGTTCTCTGAAACGCTGCCGTCGAAGGTTGACATCCGCGAATATCCCGCCTTCACGGAATCCTATGCCGACCTCGCAGCGGGCCGCATTGCAGGCGTTGCCAACTCGCTGCCGAATATCGCTTTCGTCGCCAAGCAGCGCGAGGGGACCTTCGAGGTCGTACTGCCCCCCTTCGGCAAGAAGTCATATTTCGGCTTCATCGGCCTGAAGGATGCCGACCATGCACCGCTGATGGATGCCATTGACACAGCACTGCTGAAGATCAAGGCTGACGGTCGCATGTCCGAGCTTCAGAAGAAGTGGTTTGGCGCGACTTTTGATACGCCGGATGCCGTCAAGGATCCTGCATTCTGATTGTCTAAAGACAGCGGTTGCGCTCCCTTTCGGGGCGCAATCCTGCTCGTCGAATATTCACGACAGCCAGGCGGATAAAAGCCGGACATGTCCATCAAGCTCTTCGAATTGCTTCTCTACGCGTCGCTGTACACGGTGACGATCAGTGTGGTGTCGATCCTGATCGGTTTCGCCATCGCGATCCTTTTGTCGGGCATGCTTCTGTCGAGGAAGCCTCTCTTTGTCGCACCTGCACAGATTTTCATCAGCTTCTTTCGGGGCGTGCCTCTGCTGGTGCAGCTTCTCTTGATCTACAACATGCTGCCGGCCATCGGTCTTAACGTGCCGAGCATTGTTGCGGCGATCGTCGGCCTCTCTCTCTGCACGGCAGCATATCAGGCGGAGAATATGCGCGGGGGCTTTGCCAGTGTCCCTGTGGGGCTCGTCGAATCGGCGGAAATGGTTGGGCTCACACCGAGCCAGATATTCCGTCGCATAAAGGCGCCGATTGCGTTGCGGCTGACCTTTCCTGCTCTGGTCAACGAGGCAATTCTCATCCTGAAGGCGTCATCGCTGGTTTCGGTCGTTGGGGTCATCGAGCTGACGCGTATGGCACAGGACCTTGCCGGCAGCACCTTCTTGCCACTGCAAATCTTCGCCGCGGCCGGGCTGATCTATCTGGTCATCAATTGGATCGTCGCGCTCGCGGGCGGCGTCATCGAACGCTCACTACCCGGAGCGCCGCGATGACTTTCGATATCAACGTCATTCTTGAGCACCTGCCGGCGATTGCAAGTGGAGCCGGCGTAACGATCATGATCTGGGTGGTCGGAACGATTGCTGCGGCTATTATCGGCTTCTTCATCGCCGTCGGTCGCCGGTTTGGCGGCGGGCTGCTGGATCGAGTGCTTGGTTTTGTCGTGGCGATCTTGCGCGGCACGCCGTTCTTGATCCAGATATTCCTCGTCTATTACGGCGGCCCGTTCATCGGCCTGTCGCTTGACCCGTTGCCGGCGGGCTTGCTCGGCATTTCCATTTATGGCGCTGCCTACTACAGCGAGATCTTCCGCTCAGGATTCATGGCCGTGCCCAAGGGGCACATCGAAGCGGGTGAATGTGTCGGCCTTACGCAGGGCCAGATCATCCGGCGTATCCTGTTGCCGGAGATGACCATGCTTGTGTTGCCTCCCTCGCTCAACATGGCGGTGTTGCTGATGAAGGAGACGGCAGTCCTGTCGATCATTACCGTGCCGGAACTGACGGCCACATTAAGCGCGATCGGTGCCCAGCAATATGCCTTTGTCGAGGCGCTCTCGGTTCTGGCGCTATTTTATTGGCTGCTTGTCGAGATCACCGGCCGCCTTGGGCGCCTTGTCGAAACGAAACTCACCAGATTTAGGTTTTTCAACGCATGAGCCTCCCTGCCATCGCCGTAAAGAATCTCGTCAAGACGTTTGGAGATACGACCGTACTCCAAAACATCGATCTCGAGATCCCTCAGGGCCAGGTCTCCTGCCTGATCGGTCCTTCGGGTTCGGGCAAGAGCACGCTGCTTCGCTGCATGGCCTTTCTCGAAGAAGCAACGTCCGGGACGATCACCGTCAACGGCGAGGTGCTTGGCTTTACCGAGAATGCCCAGGGCGTGCGCGAGCGAATTTCGACAGCGGCAAACAGGGCGATCCGCGCGCAGATCGGCATGGTGTTTCAGCAGTTCAACCTTTGGCCCCATATGACGGCGCTCGGCAACGTTAGCGAGGCTCTCAAGACCGTCCACAAAATGAGCCGCAAGGACGCGGAAGAACGCGCCATGGTACAACTCGTCAAGGTGGGGCTGGAGGCGAGGGCAGGGCACTATCCATCCCAGCTCTCCGGCGGCCAGCAGCAGCGCGTCGCTATTGCTCGGGCGCTGGCACTGAAGCCCAAAATCATGCTTTTCGATGAGCCAACGTCGTCGCTCGATCCTGAACTGACCGGCGAAGTCTTGAATGTCATGCGCGACCTTGCAGCAGAAGGCATGACAATGGTCGTGGTCTCGCACGAGATCGGATTTGCGGCCACGGTCGGGCAGCAAATTGCCTTCCTGGATCACGGCAAAATTCTCTTTACCGGCGCACCGCAAGACGTCTTCCGGAAGCCGCGCCACGCTCGTCTCGAGCAGTTTCTAGATACTTATCTTGATCGTGGCGCGTCGATGTTGCTTTGAGGAAAATGGAGCTTCAGTGCGCCATGGCAGGCGCGCTGTCCAGTCTCTTCATCGCGATGGCCGCAAGGCAAAACGATATAACAGTGGCATGGTGGATGACGGCGTCATGGACGCCGTCGTCCGTGAGTAAGGAAGTCAAGCAGCAGCCCGAGGCGACGGCGTTCACCGTGCGCTCGCGACAGCCGGGCTGAAAACCAAGAGGCTCAGGATCTCGAACAATACCTGCGCACCGGCCTGCGCGGTGTTGGTGCTATTGTCATACTGCGGAGCCACCTCCACGACATCGCCACCGACGAAATTGAGACCTTTGAGGCCGCGCAGCAGTTCCAGTGCCTCACGGCTCGTCAGGCCACCAATTTCTGGCGTCCCGGTGCCCGGCGCGAAGGCAGGATCGAGACTGTCGATATCGAAGGACAGATAGGCCGGGCCATCTCCGACGATCTTTCGGGCTTTCTCGATGATGGCGGGGATACCCATGCGACCGACTTCCTCGGCGTGGATGACCGTCATTCCGGACTCGTAGGAAAATTCCCAGAGATATTCGGAAGGCCCTCTAATGCCGATCTGGATCGTGCGGGTCGGATCGAGGACGCCATCCAGGACGGCGTTGCGCATCGGGCCACCGTGATGGAATTTCGTCTGGTCGAACGGGCCGCCGGTATCGCAATGGGCATCGATATGGATGAGGCCGACGGGCGCCTTGGCGCCGACTGCCTTGAGGATCGGGTGGGTGATCGAATGGTCGCCGCCGACAGAGAGCGGAATGACGCCGGCTTCAACGATCTTGCGGATCGCTGCCGCAATATTCTCGTGGCATTGCTCCAACCGATAGCGGCTCCCGAACGGGATATCGCCGATATCGGCAGCGCGTAGATCATAAGCCGGTGCGCAATCGAGCGCGTGATTGTAGGGACCGATGCGTTCGATGCTGCGCACAGCCCTCGGTCCAAATCGCGAACCCGGCCGATTGCTGACACCGAGATCCATCGGGATGCCGACTGCCGCGACCTGCAGGTCACCGAAGTCAGGGGCCGCGAAATTGACCTCCCTGTACGGCAAGCCTGCAAAGGTCGAAATGCCCGAATAAGGAGCAGCGCGCGTGCCGCCCCTAAAGATCTTCTCGGCTACACGGCGGAAACGCGGATCGAAGAACTCGGCGCTATCGGCGAACTTCTTGCGTAGATCCTCAAGGTGTTTCTTCAACTCAACCATCGTTCTGTCTTTCCTATGAAATTTCACGGCAATACGGCCAAGGGGCGCAGACCTGGGTACAAAGCGTTGTGGGCGGTACCAATCGTCGCCTCAAGGCTGCGGCGAAAGGTGCTCGTGGATCGCCAGCCATTCTCCACTTGCCTGCTTCTCGAAAACGATCGTTTCGCGCTCGGTGCTTGTCGATGGCTCACCGTTGAAAGCAAGATCCGTCTCGACGGAATGGGTGAATATGGCAACGGAGCCGGCGATCTGAACATCCCGGTCACTTGAACGGCAAGCCCGCACCCGAAATCCGTCGCGCGTTTCCCACAATGCCCATTCGGCCTCATATTCCGCACGCGTATGAAGGCGGCGGTCGAGATTGTGAAATATGAAGGTGGCGGCGGGCGCAAAGGCTGCAAAGTAGCTATCACGATCATGCTTGCCAAAGGCTTCGACGAGGCGATTCGCTGCGGCAAGCACAGCTTGTTGCTGGTGTTCCATCCTGATGTTCCCTGCTATTGAATTTTGGGGCTGCTGATTAAGACGGCAAGCGGCCGGTTCTGCCGTGCCACGCGTTCCTTGAGCCTATCCAGCGTCATCGCGTCGTCTTTGACGAACTCAAGGAACATCATGTTGAGGTTATTGAAGACCATCTGGCCCACCGCAATCGCATCGATCCCAGGCATGACAGCGCCGCGAAGCTGCAATTTCTGGACTAGCGTCGAAACCTGATCGCACAGGCGCCCGTCGAGTTCGGTATATCGACGGCTGAAAGGGCTCTCGGGTTGCTGGATGGAGATCGCCATGGCCGTACGCCACATCTCCTTGCTGAGATAGACCAGCGAATGGTCAAAATACTGGTCGATCAGTACTTGCAGGGCTTCCAGCGTAGTGGTCGGCGGATTTTCAACGATGTCCTTGCCGGACGCCAACACTTCCTCGACTTCCATCGAAACGGTGGCGACGAGAATGTCGCCCTTGTTTTCATAATAGTTGTAGAAGGTGCCAACCGACACTTCCGCGCGCTCGGCAATGTCTTCGATGCGGGCGCTGTCATATCCGACCTCCCGAAAAAGGCTCGTCGCCGCCTCCAGTATGCGGCGATTGCGATCGGCTTTCTGCTTGGCGCGCAGTCCCGTCATGTCCAACTCTCTCAAATAATGAATGCCCTCAAAAATCATATTGACTTAAAAAATGAACTCATTCAATCTTTTTCATGAAGGCGCCGAAATGAGCGTCACCGACAGAGGGCCACATGATGATTGATATTACTGAAGGCGCTTTTGCGCGCAGACTCCTCGCCTCCGCTGCCATCCTCGTATTGGGTGCCGCGACAATGACGATCACCCCGGCGCCGGTACTGGCGCAGGAGGAATTGAATGCGCTTGTCTGGTGCGATCACACCGATCCCGCACTTATCGAGCCCTTCGAGAAGGCGAACAACGTAAAGGTCAATTTGAAGGAATACGAGGGAACCGGTGCCGGTCTCTCCATCATAGACCAGTCGCGCCCGGGAGACTGGGATGTGCTTGTTATCGATGGCGTCGACGTGCAACGCGCGGTCGACAAGGGCATTCTTGCGGAAATGCCGGCCGACGCGCTTCCGAATGCAGATATTTTCCCTGAAGTTCGCATGGAGGCCAACAACACCCGCGACGGCAAGACCTATGCGGTCACCGAAAAGTTCGGCTACAACACGGTTTCCTACGACAAGACAAAAGTCGATCCGGCCGACATGAAGGATATGTCGAAGCTCTGGTCCGACAAGTACAAGGGCCGCATCGCGGTCTATGACTACTATCTACCGATGATCGGCCTGACCGGTATCGATCTGGGCAAGGCAACGGCGAGCCTGACGGACGCCGACCTGCCTGAAATCAAGGACAAGCTGTTTGCTCTCAAGGCCAACGCCAAGCAGGTGAGCGACGTCGTCTCGTCGCAAACAGCACTTGCGACGGGCGAGGTTGATATCGTTTTTGGCGGAGGCGAGTGGCTGACGGCCGGTCTGGCGAAAGACAAGCCCAACCTCGAGTGGGTCATCCCCGAGCAGGGCGCAGTGCGCTGGGCGCAGTCGATCGGCGTTATGAAGGACTCGACGAAGAAGGACCTCGCCCTCAAATTCGTGCAGTACATTGTCAGCCCGGAAGGGCAGGCGCGACTTGCGACGTCCTCTTGTTATTGGGCGATGCCCGCAAATGCCAAGGCCGGTGAGCAGCTGAGTGCCGAACAGAAAACTGCTTTGCGCTGGGACGAGCAGGCCGACTATCTCAAGCGTACGCAGCTTTACCCGATCCCAAGCGCGGAACTGGATGCAAAGATGCAGGACGCCTGGACCGAAATGCTGCAGAACTGACAGGCTCGACCTTTCCATAGTGCCATCACAAAGACCCTCTCCCCGTGAATGGGAGAGGGAAGTCGGAGACTTGCCTGTGGCCGCTCATTCACTTGAAGATGCCGAACGTCGAAAGGCCTGGGGTTTCGTGGCGCCGGCGCTTGTCTGGACGCTCGTCTTCTTCGTTGCTCCTTTTCTGTTCATGGCGGCTATGAGCCTCTGGGCGCAACAGGGAGGCTCGATCGTCCGCGTTTGGAACCTTGGCAACTACATCGCCTTCTTCGAGAAGGATGCGCTGTTCCGTGGGCTGACGAACTCGCTTGAAATTACTGCGATCGTGACGGTTCTCTCCATCCTGCTCGCTTATCCCCTGGCCGGGATCATTGCAGAGCGGGTGCCGCAAAGGTTCCAGCGAACGGCGTTGATCCTCGCGGTTCTGCCGTTCTGGACCTCTTACGTTGTACGTTCCTATTCGTGGCTGCTCGTGCTGTCGCGCAACGGCGTCATCAATCAGACACTCATGAACATCGGCGTGATCAGCGAGCCGCTGGAGCTTGCGAGTAATCGCACGGCGACCGTCATCGGCTTCGTCCATTTCTTCGTCATGCTTCTGACGCTGACGATCTATGCAAACCTTGTGCAGCTCTCGCCAAATTATCGCCGCGCTGCCGCCGACCTCGGCGCAAATGCATTTCAGACGTTCTGGCACGTCATTTTGCCTCTGACCATGCCGGGCATCATGACGGGAGCCTTCCTCACCTTCGTGCTCTGTATCGGCGACTATGTCACGCCGCAGATCCTGGGCGGGAACAACGAACTTGTCTTGCCTCAGATCATCATGCTGCAACTTGGTCGCCGCGCGGACTTTCCGATGGCCGCAGCGCTCTCGATCATTCTGATGTTTGCGGTCACCGCAGCCTATGTCGCCTGCGCGCGCTGGCTGAAGATTGAGAGAACGTGATGATACGCAATCGGCTCACCAGTATCGCCTGCAGCACCTACGCGGTTCTGATCTTCGGCTTCATCTTTCTGCCTGTCATCGTGCTGGTGCTATTTTCGTTCCAGAATGGCCGCCTGCCGGTGCCGCCATTCAATGGGTTTTCCCTGCAATGGTATGAAGCAGTCTTTGCCGATCGCAAGCTGATGTCGGCACTGTTGCACTCCTTCTTGGTGGCGACGATATCGTCGTTCGTCGCATGCCTACTCGGCTTCCTGGCTGCTTATGCGCTGGCCCGCTTCAAGCTGCCGGGCTCGGCCTGGCAGCGCGGCTTGCTGATCGCGCCAATGACAGTCAGCTACCTCATCATTGCACTAGGGCTCTTGACGGTCCTCAACGCATTCGGAATTGGTCTGTCGCTATGGACGGTCGGCATTGGTCACGTGGTGATCAATCTGCCGCTGTGCTTTGCCATCATCTACTCGTCGATGGGTGACCATCACATCAACATTGAACGCGCCGCACGCGATCTCGGCGCCAGCGATATCAAGGTGATGGTGCTGGTGACGGCGCCAATGCTGCTGCCGTCGCTGCTCGCCTCCTTCTTCCTGTCGATGACGTTCAGCTGGGATGAATTCATCATCGCTTTTCTGCTGTCGCGCTTCGACGTCACCCTCCCGGTCGAAATCTGGAGCCTGCTTCGTTCGGGCCTCAATCCCAAGACCAATGCCATCGGATCGCTGGTGTTCCTCGTTTCTGTCACCTTGCTGATCATGCTGGAACTGTTCCTGTTCGGAAGGACGAAAAAATCATGACCGCTCCGGTTTCAATCGAAAATGCGTCGAAGACCTTCGGCAGTTTCACCGCTCTCGACGACGTTTCTCTCGATATTGCCGCAGGCGAATTCATTGTTCTGCTGGGGCCGTCCGGATGTGGCAAGACCACGCTTCTGTCGATTCTCGGAGGCTTTCTCTCGCCGAGCAGCGGTCGAATTGCCATCGGCGGCAAGGAAATGACCCACGTTCCACCGGCAAGACGTCCAACGACGACGATGTTCCAGGACTACGCGCTCTTCCCGCACATGAAGCTCAAGGACAATGTCGGGTTTGGCCTCAGAATGCGCGGCATCGGCAGGGCCGAGCGCGAGGAGCGCTCAAAGAGCTTTCTCGACCTCGTCGGTCTCACGGCTTCTGCGGACAAGAAGCCGCATGAGCTCTCGGGTGGGCAGCGCCAGCGTGTTGCACTTGCCCGGGCCCTTGCCGTCGACCCCGACGTCCTGTTGCTCGACGAGCCGCTCGGTGCCCTCGATCTCAAACTTCGCCGGCAGATGCAGGATGAGCTGAAAGCCATCCAGAAGCGTGTCGGCACGACGTTCGTTCACGTAACCCACGATCAGGAAGAGGCCATGGCCATTGCCGATCGGATCGTGGTGATGAACCAGGGGAAAATCGAAGACTTCGGGCCACCGTCGGAAATCTACATGCGGCCGCGCTCGTTGTTTTCGGCAGGCTTTATGGGCGAGGTCAACTTCGTTCCCGGCAAGATCAGAGATATCGACGGCACCGGGGCGGTCGTCGAAACAGCGCTGGGGAAGGTCACATTGCCGAAGGCTTGCTTCACGGCTGGTTCGCCGTCCGCCGGGCAGGGGACAACGCTCTGCATCCGGCCGGAACATTTCCGCCGCACCGGCGAAGGCGAAGGCGCCGTTACGAGGCTCGGGCAGGCGACGGTGTCCAACAGCGCCTTCTTCGGAACCCACTATCGATGCCATCTGGCGCCCAATGGCGCTCCTGATACCAGCATCGTCGCGCATATGCCGCAATCAGCCGTCGTCGCAGAAGGTCAAGTGCTCACGCTTGCAGTCAACGTTGGTGATATCGTCGCCCTGCCGTCGAAACAGGCATAAGCGTAGACGATGGAACGGATCGCTGCGCACAAATGGTATGAGCTGAAGCGGCTGGCCGACGATGTCACGCAGATTTCCGAGCCCTTCATCCAGGAGTTCTATCGCTGCAACGTGTGGCATGTGCGCGGACGGGATCGCGATATGCTGGTCGACAGCGGCATGGGCGTCGTTTCGCTGCGCGAATGGGTGCCGCTCGTCACCGAGCGGGATCTGATTGCCGTCGCGAGCCACACCCATTTCGACCATATCGGTTGCCATCACGAGTTTGAATGCCGGGCCGTCCATTCGGCGGAGGCCGATCTGCTCGCAAACCCTACGCGAGCGAACACGCTTGCTGATCCTTACGTGACCGACGATATCTTCGACGCGCTGCCGCCCGAGCCCTATTGCTCGAAGTGCTATGGCGTGAAAAAGGCGCCGGCTACGCGCATTCTGGAAGATGGCGACGTGATCGATCTCGGCGACCGTAGTTTCGAGGTCATCCACACGCCGGGTCACTCACCAGGCGGAATCGCGTTGTGGGAAGCCGAAACAGAAACGCTGTTTTCGGGAGACATCCTCTACGACGGGCCGTTGATCGAGGGCACCTACCACTCGAACGCCGATGATTACCTCGCATCGATGGAGCGGCTCCTGGCAATTCCGGCCAGAACGGTACACGGCGGCCATTTTCCAAGTTTCAGCGGCGAGCGGTATCGCCGCTTGATCACGGACTGGCTGAACGCAAAACAGAACAAAATATGACGGGAGTGACGACATGCTCGACAGGCGCAATTTCTATATCAATGGCGAATGGGTAGCGCCGCTTGCTGCCAACGATCTGGAGGTTATCAATCCTGCGACCGAGAAGCCGGTCGCGGTGATTTCCATGGGCACGCCCGCCGATATCGATCGTGCGGTTGCTGCCGCGAAGACCGCGTTTGCCACATACAGTCGCACGAGCGTGGAGGAACGTCTTGCGCTTCTCGAAAGGCTGCTTGAGATCTACAAGCGCCGCTATGAGGAGATGGCGCAGACGATCACGCTCGAACTCGGCGCACCGATCACCATGAGCCGCGAGCAGCAGGCAGATGTCGGCGTGGGACACTTGCAGGGCTTCATCGATGCACTGAAGCAATTGAAGGTGCGCGACGTGCTGTCGAACGGCGACATGCTCTTGCGTGAGCCGATTGGTGTCTGCGGCCTCGTTACGCCCTGGAACTGGCCGATCAATCAGATCGCGCTGAAGGTGATTCCGGCGTTGGCAACAGGTTCGACCTGCGTGCTGAAGCCCTCCGAGTTCACTCCGCTCAACGCCATGCTCTATGCGGAGATGGTGCATGAGGCGGGCTATCCAGCGGGCACCTTCAACCTCGTCAACGGCGACGGTGTTAATGTCGGCGCCGCCCTTTCGAGGCACAGGGACGTCGACATGATGTCCTTCACCGGATCGACGCGCGCCGGGATCGCCGTCAGCAAGGATGCGGCCGATACCGTCAAGCGTGTCACCCTGGAACTCGGCGGCAAGTCTCCCAACCTCGTCTTCGAGGATGCCGATCTCGAAGATCGCGTCAGCGGCAGCGTTCTCGAATGTTTCAACAACTCCGGACAATCCTGCGACGCGCCTACCCGTCTATTGGTGCAGAGATCGATCTACAACAAGGTCGTCGAGATTGCTGAGCGCGTTGGCCGCGGCGCCACCGTGGGAAGCCCGGCAGAGGAAGGTGGCCACATCGGGCCGCTTGTCAGCGAAGTCCAGTACGGTCGCGTCCAGGCATTGATCGAGGCCGGCATCGCGGAAGGCGCGCGCCTTTTGGTCGGCGGCGCCGGCAAGCCTTCGGGCTTCGAGACCGGCTATTTCGTCAAGCCGACGATCTTTGCCGACGTCAACAACGCCATGCGGATTGCCCGGGAGGAAGTGTTTGGGCCGGTATTGGCTATCATGCCGTTTGAAACCGAAGAGGAGGCGATCGCAATCGCCAACGATACCAACTACGGGCTGGCGGCCTACGTGCAGACCAGCGATCCAGGCCGCGCCGAGCGTGTGGCAGGACGACTGCGCGCCGGCATGGTTCATATCAACGGCGCGCCCCATCGCTATGGGAGTCCGTTCGGCGGTTACAAGCATTCGGGCAACGGCCGCGAAGGGGGGATGTTCGGATTGGAGGATTTTCTGGAGGTGAAAACACTTCACCGTCCCGACGCGGCTTAATCTAGTGGTTAGCCTCGATGGCGAAGTCGGCCGCGACTGTTTTGGCTGGCCGATCACTGCGAAAGCTGTTTGCTCTGGGTCGTCTTAGACCACATATAGGAGTTCGGCGCCCGGTATCGGCGACGCCATCGTATTGTGGAATCGAGAGCACGTTTGGGTGCTCGCATTCAACTCGGTCTCCTATGGTTCGGGTCTATCCAGTCAACCTGAGAACATGATCACTCCGATTTGGCCATTGGATCGCGATACCGTCGTCTTGCTTCGCTTCAGGTACTGCGCGAACGAGCGCTTTCAGCGCACGATGTTACCCAATACCAAGGTGTTGCCGATACCAACGTGCAAGTGCGCATCCCGGCGATCGTCGGCATACTTTCCTAATGCAGCCGGTTTCGCTGCGTAACGGCAAAGGAAGGAGCCGACAGATGAAGATCCTGATGGTTTTCACATCGCATGACATACTAGGAAGCACCGGCCGCAAGACCGGCTTCTGGCTCGAGGAAGGAGCAGCACCATATTACGTCTTTCGCGACGCCGGCATCGATCTGACGCTCGCCTCGCCCAAGGGTGGTCAGCCGCCAGTCGACCCGAAAAGCGATCTTCCCGAGAATCAGACCGCCGCTATGGCTCGCTTCAAGAAGGATCCGGACGCGCAGAAGGTGTTCGCGATGACGAAGAGGCTGAAGGACATGCGGTCCGAGGATTTCGACGCGGTTTTCTATCCAGGCGGCCATGGGCCGATGTGGGATCTTGCCGAGGACCTGGACTCAATCGCCTTGATCGAGTCCTTCTATAACGCCGGCAAGCCTGTCGCGGCCGTCTGCCACGCGCCCGGGGTATTGCATCGCGTGACCTACAAGGGGGAGCCAATCGTCAAGGGCAAGCGCGTCACGGGTTTCACCAACACAGAAGAGGAGGAGGTTCAACTGACTAAGGTCGTGCCCTTCCTGGTTGAGGACGAACTTAAACGGCTCGGCGGACTTTTTGAGAAGAAAGACAACTGGCAACCCTTTGCCATCACCGACGGTCGGCTCATCACCGGCCAGAATCCGGCCTCCTCCACCGCAGGTGCACAGGCCCTCGTTAAGCTTCTGAAAGGCGCAGCGGAGCAGGCAAGCTCCACGGCCGCGTAGCTAGCTATGCGACTGCGTAACGACAAATTCGTAGTCGCAATTCCAGCCGTTGCGACCACTGGCAACGCCTGGGCCTCACATGGTCCCGCCGTCGACAGCGGGCACAATTCATTAACTCTGCCTATAGGTTTTTCGAATTCAACGATCTGGTGGCCGCAGGTTCAGCGCCCTTGCGGTTGCTGCGGTCGCTAACATGGATGAAATTTAGTGAATCGGCTTTGGGGTGCGAGCAAAGGCGACGACCTGTCGAATGGAGAGGCCGGCCCGACTAGGCAAGTCTTTCAAGAGCATCAATTGCAGGTCTCCGTGCCATCAGGCCCCGGGACCAAGCCTTTGAAAAACAAGCCCGCTTTATGCGGTTTTCTGTATCTTATCTACGCTGTCCGCCCACGGCGGCGACCTGGGTCACAATATCGGTGGCTGAAATATTGTCCGCCGACGAGGTGCCATATAAGCCGTTGCCGAGCTTCTTCTGAAGGAGGCAACGCATGACTATGTGTCATGAGTTGTATTCGTCTTTCCAGTCAATCTCATGCTCTTCAAGATAACTGTGCACCGCAGCACCAACCGTTGGGTAAAAGGCTGCCTCCCCCAGCACGGCGAGCATCCCAAGGCGCTTCAATTGGTCCTGCACTGGGTCCTTGAGTTCGGCGAAACGAAAGGCGACTCCGTTCGCCCGGAAATCTGCAACAAGCTCCGCCAAACTGTCAGAGGATGTAATATCAATATCCGTTACCGGTTCCGCCGCAACGACTACCCAGTTCACCGGAGTCGGTGACGCGGCAACAGCCTCGAGGACTCGCTCCTTGAAAAGCTCAGCGTTGGCGAAGAACAGGGGTGCATCCCAGCGAAAGAGTACGAGGCCTGGTATCAGGCGGGCATCCGGATATCGCGTTATGTCGTGATACCCTTTTACACCGTCTGCGCGCCCCAACACTGCCGAATGCGGCCGCCACGCGTCCCATAGGAACTCGATAACAGCAATCACGACGGCGATGCCAATTCCAGGAATTGCGCCGAACACGGCCACCCCGACAAAACAGAGGATCGACAGCCAAAATTCCCAACGCTGGATACGGTAAATACGCTTCAGATCATCAAACTCAAAGAGCCCGATAGCCGAAGCGATAACCACCGCGGCAAGGGCAGCGTTTGGTAAATTCTGAAGCAGATTGGGCGCGATAAGCAACAGCAAAGCGACGGCGATCGCTCCGACAACGCCAGATAACTGCGTCTTCGCGCCGGCAGCCTCCGCAACCGGGGTGCGCGAGGAACTGCTGCTAATCGGAAACCCCTGGAAAAACCCTGCTGCGAGGTTGGCCGCGCCTAGTCCCACCATTTCCTGATTGGGGTCGACGCGATAATTCAGTCGAGCGGCGTAAACGCGCGACAGTACGCTTGTGTCGGCAAATGAAACTATCGCCACTGCGAACCCGCCCATCAGCACCGGTACGATATCTGAGGCGCCGATCAAGGGGATCTGGAAAATTGGCAGCCCTTGCGGAAGTGGACCCAGTACGGAAACTCCTGCTCGTTCTGCGAGTTGCAGCATGCCGGCAATAATGGTCGCGGCAAGTACAGCAATGAGAATGCCCGGCACACGTTTGTGGCGCTTGAGCAGAAGGATCACCACGAGCGCTGCGCCACCAACTGCGAATGCTGCCCAGTTGATGCTGCCGACCAGGATGCCTTTGCCTATTGCCCACAGGTCACGTAATGGGCCACTTCGCTCAATCGAGAAACCGAGGAGTTTGGGGATCTGACCAAGAAGAACGGTCAGTGCTATGCCATTCATGTATCCGTATCGAATTGGCTTCGAGAGCAATTCCGTGATGAAGCCGAGACGTGTGATGCCTGCAATGATGCAGACCAACCCTGAAACGATTGCCATAGCCCCTGCCAACGCGACAGCGCGCGCGGGCTCTCCTTCCGAGAGGGGCAGGACGGTAGCGAGGATGATCGCCGCCAGTGAAGAATCGGGACCCAGAACCAAAATTCGGCTTGGTCCGAACAAAGCATAGGCTAGTAGGGGGATAATTGTCGCATAAAGCCCGTAAATTCCGGGTACCCCCGATGCTACGGCATAGGCGATGCCGACGGGAACCAGCATTGTGGTCAGAACAATGCCCGCGACGATATCATTGAGAAGCCAGTCAGCTTCGTACTGACGAAGAACTTGTAACCCCGGCAACAAGCGCTCGAAACGATTCTTGGTTTGATCGGCCACTTACTTTCCCCCAGGATTTTCGTCGAACTCGCCTGTGGGGCCTAGTTCGGCAGTGGCTCACCTCCTCGTTAAAATTAAAGCTATCATATTCGCCGGCGAATGAAAAACGGCGCAACCTGAAATGATCGCGTGTTCATCTTGTCGCGAAATTACCTTCGTCGCATACTGCTGGCACCAATGGACTTCGAGCCATCGGCTTGCTTGTCATAAGGCTGACGACTTGGACATTGCATTGTAGTCGCGGTGATCGTCGCCTTCGCGATCACCACGACGCGCTGCTTTCGCGCGAAGGCGTTCCAGCGTGCCGACCACATTCAGAGGGATGTGGCCTTGAGCGGATTGCGGGACCTTGACTCTATTCGTCCTCCTCATCGAGAAGCTGGCTTCTAATCTGCATCAGCTCATTTTTTCGTGCTTTGCTAACCTCCGGCATCCGAAGGTCGAGCCTCTCGAAAGCTGCCGAGATCACCTCCGATACCGCCAATCGTGCGAACCATTTGTTGTCGGCAGGAATGACGAACCAGGGAGCCCACTCAGTGCTGGTGTTCTCCAGCATATCCTCGAATGCCGTTTGGTAGCTGTCCCAGTATTTTCGCTCTGCATAATCCGACGGTGAAAACTTCCAGTTCTTTTCTGGCTCCTCTATCCGCGCCAGGAAGCGTTTTTTCTGCTCGTTCTTGGAGACATTAAGAAAGAACTTCAAAACGATTGTGCCGTTTTGCCGGAGGTATTTCTCGAAGTTGTTTATTTCCTTGAAGCGCTTCTGAAAGATATCTGCCTTGTGAGCGCTCGGCGGAAGCTTCTGCTTTTCAAGCAGTTCCGGATGAACTCTGACAACTAAAACGTCCTCGTAATAGGATCGGTTGAAGATACCGATCATGCCGCGACCAGGCACCGCTTTTGATGCACGCCAAAGGTAGCCATAATCCAGATCATCCGTCGACGGCGCCTTGAAGCTGGTAACCTGGCAGCCCTGCGGATTGATTCCGGACATCACATGGCGAATCGCGCCATCCTTGCCTGCCGCATCCATAGCCTGAAATATGATCAACAGAGCGTAGTTATCCTGGGCATAAAGGATTTCCTGCATCGCGGACAGTCGCTCGACGTTTGCGGCCACTTTCTCGAGCGCCCCCTCCTTGTCATCATAGCCGCCGGTGAAATCCGGATCGAAATCCTTCTTTAGCGAAACTGCCTTTCCAGGCTCCACCGCTATATCCCGGAAGCGAAAGCGTACACGGCCACTGTCGCCGACGGGGATCTCACGTTTCTTATCGAAGTCCAGATCAAGTTTCATCTCACGCTCCTCCATGACATGTCCTGTTTGGGCATACGCGCGGCCTTGCGTCTTGACTATCAATCCTCGCACGCCGACCCGGTGATGGTCGTCCAAATATGATGGCAGCTCCCTGACTAGACCTGTACCAACCCAATGCACGGCGATAAGATTAAAAATAGCGCAATATAGCCCATGCCGTGCGAATGGGGCGAGACGAGTAAGTATCCCGGAGGCCCCCAATACGAACCGGCTGCAACGTCCGATTCTGTCGTGCTGCGCGACCGCCGTACGCCCTCACCTGGTCGGCGGACAGATCACCGAAGGTTATACTCTCCGTGATTAAGTGCAAGGGAAGCGCGAGGCAAACAAAATGCAGCTGCTCGCCTGGTGGGCTGAGCAGCGCGACGAAGATCTGTTCGTTGCCTCGCTGACAATTGCGGAAATTCGACGCGGGATTCTGGAGAAGCCCCGCGGCAAGAAGCGGGACCTTCTCGTCGAAGGTAAAGCCGCAGGTCGTCCGCGCAGCGCGCTCGACATGATCATCGCTGCCGTCGCAGGGGGCAACGACTGTGTGGTGGTCACGACCAACGAAAAAGACTTCAAGGGGCTACAGATCGTCAACCATCGCCCGCCTGTTCCTGCTTCCAAGCAGGATGGCGATTCCAATGTAAACGGCGGCCAGTGTCCAGAGCGTCAGGAAGGGCCCGCGGAGATCCGGGATGGAAGCCCCGAGTTGCGAGACGGCAACCATTCCGTTGATGGCTGATGTGCTTGGCAACAGTGTTGCGACGGCATGCGGGAAGGGCGGGATCGCTTCTGTCGGCCAGGAAAAACCGGCGAGAAAAAGGAACGGTATTCCCAAGGCGGCCGATACCAGCTGCACGGTTAGCGGATCGCGAAACAGAGTAGCCAGAACCCCCGTGCAGCTTCGCCGATAGGATGCCGTTTCAACCCTTGGGAGTCGAAAGATCACGAACAAGGGTGTGATAAAGGTATTCCGCTGCAGGGTGGTCTGAAAGACGGTTCCGAACAACCCCAATCTCAAGGTCTTTGATAGGTGGCAGCCCCTCCGGTTCGCCGATGATCCGCAAAGACTCTGGTACGCTACACATCGCAAGCGCTGCAATTGAGAGACCGGTTTGAACAATCGTCACGAGGCCAGAGAAGCTCGCGCTGGAATACGTGCATCGATAGGATCGATTGCTGTCCGTCAAAGCGGTGATAACGTTCATCCGAGCGGCGGAAGTGTCGAAAAGAGCCACCGGAAGCGGGTCGATTTCCCAGGCAGCATGGGTAGGAGAAGCCACCCAGACAAGCCGCTCTCGGCGAAGGATTTCCATCGGTTCGTCCGCGACACGCGTCACCAGAGCAAGATCGATACGGTTCTCCCGAATTGCCAGATTCAAACGGTCAGATTGCTCGCAAACCAATTCCACGGCGATCTTCGGGTGCTCGTTCGCGAATCTCCTCAACAACTGAGGGAGCAGGGAGGCGGCGTAGTCATCTGGTACCCCAAGGCGGACTGACCCCGCTTCGGCTTCGTATGTAATCGCACTCCATGCCTCATCCGACAGCATGAGGAGGCGTCGTGCATATGGAAGCAAGTCATTGCCAGCCGCATTCGGCACGACTGCTTTCGTTGAACGGGTCAAGAGCTGCTTACCAACACACTGCTCCAGTCGTTGCATCTGCATGCTTACCGCCGATTGGCTGAGGTTAACGCGGGGTGCGGCGTTCGTGAAACTCCCCGTTTCGGCAACGGCGATAAACGTCCGGAGAAGTTCGAGGTCGAATAGTCTGCTCATTGCTATCAACATATCGAATAGCTTCCGCCAAATCTATTCGTTTGTTTGGTGATTGGTGCCTTGTCATGATGAGGAGACATCGTTGGAGGCCTGTCGTATGCAAAACCAAAATGACGAGCGCGTTGCGCCGATCAAGCTCGCGGTCGGAATGGGGATCGTCGGGACAGTTGGCGCATTCGGCGTCGAGAGTCAGCTCGATCCGATCACTATTGTCTTCTGGCGCTGCGTCTTCGGAACGGCATTCATGTTGGCTTGGTGTTTCCTTTTTCGGCTCCTGCCAGACAAATCACTATCTTTCAAAAAACTTGGCTTGAGCGCAGTTGCGGGTACCTGCCTCGTCTTGAGTTGGGTAGCGTTCTTTGCCGGGATCGAGATGACGTCCATAGCAACGGCTACGATTGTCATGCATGTCCAGCCGTTTTTCGTTATTGTTCTAGGCGTTCTTTTTCTTAAAGAAACGATGACGCGCGATCAGTTTGTGTGGCTCTCGGTGGCGTTCGCTGGGCTGATTTTGGCCAGTGGGATCAAGGTCTCTGAAGGTGCCGCTGACGAAACGTGGATTTTGGGCGTGGGGATCACGATTTTCGGTGCATTGTGCTACGCGGGTACTGCAGTCGTTGGCAAAAAGCTGAACACGCAGCGGCCGGAAATCACAGCACTCTGTCAGAATGCGGTCGGTATCCTCATCTTCGCTCCCTTCGTCCAGCTGAGCCAAGTGATCGCTCCTGCCTCATGGGGGTGGTTGCTCGGGATCGGCGTTATTCATTCCGGTCTCGCGTGGGTGATCATCTATTCCGCCTATCCAAAGGTTTCGATCCCACTCATAGCGATCCTAAGCTTCGTGTACCCTCTGGTTGCGATAAGCATCGATTGGGCGATATACGGACACCATCTTGGTTTGGCGCAAGGGTCTGGGATGATCGTAATAGCACTTTCGACACTGGGCGTGCGCCTCGGATGGCCTATTTTGCCGACGTCCATCTTCCAGCGTGGGGTAACCCACCGCGTGGAAATTGGGCCCATGGGCTCAGGCAAGGGGGACGTTTAGCCACGTCGCTGTATTGCTCATGGGCTGTCAGCGCCAACCAAGCGCAATGTCCAGCCCGATCTAGGTGGAGAAACACCAGCTGCCGCTGCTCGCCTATCTGCCTCCTGGGATGCCATTACCTTTGCCGTCCCCTGGTTCGCGGCCCATATGGTCACCCTCAACGTGAAGCGACGAAGCTGCTTTTTCCGACCGGCGGCAAAACCTGCCTTGAAGCCGCGTTGCAGATCCTGCTTGTCATACCTTGCCATGAAATCTTCGGATTGCGCTTTCCACCAATCTTCGAAGGCTGTTTCTACATCGGCGGTCTGTTTTGAAATGCGCATGTGCATCGGTGGGACCTCCGTTTTTCAATAAGGTGGGGCGGTATCGCCGTCTGGTGCTCGGTGACGTCCAAAAGCTAGTTGCGTTCACATTTTGTTCCGTTGCGGCGAGGCAGTCAAGTATCACCGTTGTGGGTGTCTGGGAGGCTCAAACCCTGCATTGCATCGAGGTGATAGTGATAGCCTCAGAAGTCCTGAAAACTATGCGCGGTCGGCAAAGACTTGGTGTGGTCGCCAAGGTGGTTCTTGCCGAATTCCCCAGTGTTGCAGCCGAGATCGTGCAGGAAGCGAGCAAGTGTAGGCGTTCCTTTCCGAAGGTAGGACGGGCTGCCGGGGATTTCCGGTAGGACCATGCCAACACGAACCGGCTGCATGCCGGTGAGAAAGGCGGTGCGACCAGCCGTGCAGCTTTGCTCGGCGTAATAGGTCATGAATTTCGACCCTCATTGCCGATGCGGTCGATGTTGGGCGTTTCGCCCACCATCAGCCCCTGGTGATAGATGCTGGGCTGCATCCTGCCTATGTCCTCGCCCATTATGAAGAGGATGTTGGGCTTGGCATCCTGTGCTTGAACCGCTGCGGAGCTTGCCGACAGACTGCCGGCGACCCCGATTACCGCGGCCATGCACGTTGCTGCTGTCCGTCTCATGTCGCATGCCTCCCTCGATGAGCCATCACATGGATGGCAAAGTTTGGTGAAAGACGGGTCAAAGCAAAACGCGGACGGATCTGAAGGCGATCAAGTCGCGATCGAGCGGATCGGGCCTGCTCATCTATAAGGATGCATGCTCCGCGTCGAGCATACTGACCGTTGACCTGCAAATAGAAAAATCATCTTACTCCGCGAACCGGACTTACCTCGAATTCGAAACCAAGGATATTGCACTTAAGGGAAGCAATAGTCCCCGTTTGTTTTGCTGGGAAAGGTGTCCGTCGAACGAATGCAGTGTCCGCGCTCGTCCGGCTATTGGAGGCAGCGACCTGCTTTCCCAGAAAAAGAACGAGGGCGTCGTGGCAGCTATGCCCCACCAAAAACCATTGTCCTACAAAGATCGACCTTGGTCTGAGAGCCTCCACGACCAAGGTGCCTGACCGCTCACTCCTTGGTCGCAAAAACCGTGGGACCTTGCTCTCTACAAGGACCGCGCGAGCGATGCTGAAATACCGCCAACGTTTCAAAAAACCTCGTTGCTGAGCGGAGGGCCACCAGCCTTCCGAGCGGTTTGCTGCGTCGAATCCGGAGAGCAGAAATGGCTACGTTCAAGTTCAACGTTCAGGACACGATATTCTGGGTTGGGCTTGGATTGCTGTGGACACCGCTTATCCGGCGGTTTTCCGCCATCGCGTTGCTGATCATCGTCAGCGCGGCGGTTGTGCCGTTCGGAAGGCTGGACCTGGTGGGGCACAGCCTGATCATCATGATGCTGGTGATCGCGACTGTTGACCCGGCGCGCGATGCACAGATCGCGCCGGCATTTCAAAAGGGCGATTGTCGGTGTTCCCCCCGGCTTTGTGGCGGCCCTGGCGATCTTGGCGCCGACATACTGAAGCTTGCACATGGCGCTCTATGGTCACCAGTGACATTGCGGGGATCGATAAGAGGTGGATAGGCGCACGCGAACTCAGCTTGCTCTGCTATCGCTCCTGCCACGGAAGCGGAAGGTCGTTCCGCTTTACGATATGGGGCAACGTATGAAGCGTTTGGGTTTTTCCGAAACTGAAATA
>Ga0209051_1000903_pt1 | contig 29552 bp, 22 predicted proteins | sample AraplaCvi_mMS_r2_2_FD_184286 | JGI IMG/M metagenome (GOLD analysis project Ga0209051, IMG submission 184286) | Arabidopsis root microbial communities from North Carolina, USA - plate scrape MF_Cvi_mMS_r2 (SPAdes) (version 2) | ecosystem: Host-associated > Plants > Roots > Endosphere | place...
GGCCGAGACGGCGACGAAGATCGGCGGAACGGCGCTGGCCCTCGACGTCACCGCAGCCGACGCCGTCGACCGCATCACCGAGCATCTGCGCGAGCACTACGCGGGCACGGCCGACGTGCTGGTCAACAACGCCGGCATCACCCGCGACAAGCTGCTCGCCAACATGGACGAGGGCCGGTGGGACTCGGTCGTCGCAGTGAATCTCCTTGCCCCGCAGCGGCTTGCGCAGGGATTGGTCGACAACGGCTCTATCGGAGAGGGTGGCCGCATCGTCGGACTGTCCTCGATGGCCGGCATCGCGGGCAACCGCGGCCAGACCAACTACGCCGCCACCAAGGCCGGGATGATCGGCATGACCCAGGCGCTCGCCCCCGTCTTCGGCGAGAAGGGCATCACCATCAACGCCGTCGCACCGGGTTTCATCGAGACCAAGATGACCGAGGCGATCCCGCTGGCCACCCGCGAGGTGGGACGCCGGATGAACTCGCTCTTCCAGGGCGGCCAGCCGGTCGACGTCGCCGAGGCCATCGCCTACTTCGCCAGCCCCGCGTCGAATGCCGTCACCGGCAACACCATTCGGGTGTGCGGCCAGGCCCTGTTGGGGGCGTGACCATGACCCAACCAAGCGGTCTGAAGAACATGGCGCTGGCGGCGGCGGGGGCCCTGCCGTTCGTCTCGCGCGGCAGCTCGCTCCCCGGCCGGACGGTCACCATCGCCGACCTGGCGATCGACCCGGCCAACGTCTCCGAGTACGCCGCGGTGACGGGTTTGCGCTTCGGCGATTCGGTGCCGCTGACCTACCCGTTCGCACTGACCTTCCCGTCGGTGATGTCGTTGGTGAGCGGCTTCGACTTCCCCTTCGCCGCCATGGGTTCGGTGCACGTCGAGAACCAGATCACCCAGTACCGGCCGATCGCGGTCACCGACACCGTCGGCGTCAAGGTGCACGCGGAGAACCTTCGCGAACACCGCAAGGGCCTCCTGGTCGACCTCGTCACCGAGATCAGCGTTGGCAACGAGGTGGCTTGGCACCAGGTGACGACCTTCCTGCACCAGCAGCGCACCAGCCTGTCCGACGAGCCGAGATCCGAACCGAAGAAGCAGCAGAAGTTCCCGCCGCCGAATGCGATCCTGCACGTCACCCCGGGTCAGATCCGGCACTACGCGTCGGTGAGCGGGGACCACAACCCAATTCACACCAGCTCGATCGGAGCGAAGCTGTTTGGGTTCCCGACGTCGATTGCGCACGGAATGTTCTCCGCCGCAGCGGTTCTGGCCAACATCGAGGGACAGCTTCCCGATGCCGTGACGTACTCGGTGCGCTTCGGCAAGCCGATTCTGCTGCCAGCCCGCGTCGGGCTCTACACCGAACGCGTCGCCGACGGCTGGGATCTCACGCTGCGCAACCTGACGAAGGGCTACCCGCATCTGACGGCAACCGTGCGCGCCCTCTAGCCCCGCGGGTAGACGAGACCGGGGTCGACGTTCTGCGCCTCGTAGAGACGCTTGTACAGACCACCTTCGGCGATCAGGGAGCGGTGGTCGCCCTGCTGGGCGATGCGACCGTGCTCGAGCACCAGGATGCGATCGGCGACCGCGGCGATGAAGTCCATGTCGTGGCTGATCACCAGGCAGGTGCGGTCCTTCGCGTAGCCGCGGATCACGCCGGTCAGCAGCGTCCGCTGGTCGGCGTCGAGGTTCTCGGTGGGCTCGTCGAGCAGGAGCACCTCCGGTTCTCGTAACAGGCAGCGCGCCAACGCAATCAGTCGTTTCTGACCGCCGGAGGGCACCTGTACGTCGACGACGGTGTCATAGCCGTCGTGCATCCGCCGCGGATCGGTGACGACGGCATGCACGTTGGCGCGCTCGCACGCCTGCTCGATCTCGGCGTCGGTGGCCGACGGCCGGGCCAACCGGATGTTCTCGCAGATCGTGTCCTTGACGAAGAAGGGAAACTGGGCCAGCTTCGACACCTGGTCGCGCAGCGAGGCGATCGTGACCCCGTCGATCGCATGACCGTCGAGCAGGATTCGCCCGCGCTGTGGGTCGAGGAATCGCAGCAGGAGGTTGTAGACCGTCGACTTGCCCGACCCGATGCCACCGACCAGCGCCACCGTCTCCCCCTCGGATATCGAGAACGACAGGCCGTCGAGCACATTCTGGCCGGGGGTGTAGCCGAACGCCACGTCCTCGAACACCAGGTTGCCGCGGACGTTTCCGAGCACGGTCGCGCCCGGCTTCTCGCGGACCGTGGGGCGGGTGTCGAGGAGTTCGTAGGTCGAGGCGGCACTCGGCGCCACCGACTGGTAGGTGGTGTAGGCACCCATGACGCGTTGTGCGGCACCGAACATCGTCGGCACCATTCCGGCAAAGATCATCAGGCCTGCGAAGGTCAGACCGAAGCTCGAACTGAACCCGATGCCGATCAACAGCACCACGACGGTGCTCAGCGCGATGAACACCTGAGATCCGTTGGCGGTGGCCTGCATCCACATCACGGTCGACGCCTCGCTGTCGGCGGCGTCGCCGGACACCTTCCGAAAGCGACTGCTGCGCACGGACTGAGCGTTGAACAACTGAATCTCGGCGATGCCGCTGATGGTCTGCTCCAGCTCGGCCCCCATCGCCCGGTCCGCGTCCATCGTCCGACGCACCGCCGCCTGCACGTACCGTCCGGCGACCTTGAGCACCAGCAGCGCGAACGGCGTGAGGACCAGTGCGGCGACCGTCATCTGCCACGACAGCGCGATCAGGTAGGCGACCGCCACCAGGAACACCAGGGTGTCGATCAGCGGCGGAAGCAGACAACCGGTCAGAAGTCGTTGCACTCCCGCCGATTCCGCCGTCACGCGTTGCATGAGGGCGCCACTGCGCGAGGTCGTGAAGAAGTCCAGCGACAGGGTCTGAAGGTGGTCGTGGACCCGTTGCCGGATGTCGGTGACCAGCACCCGTTCGACCTTCGTGCCCACCCAGGCGTTCACCAGGTACATCAGCTGGGTCAGCACCAGAGCGCCTGCCCACACCGACAACAGGACGGCAAACGGGACCGAGCCCGCCACGCCGCCAAGTGGTCCGTCGGACCGGGCGACCAGGGGGCCCCGCTGCACCCACACGTCGGTGAGGCTCCCCCTCGCGCCGGCATCGGCGACGACCTGCATCATGGGGCCGAAGGCCGCCGCGCTCACGTAGGGCAGGGCCGAAGCCAAGGCGCCGACCACGAACAGGGCCGCGATCGGACCGCGAACCGAGGGCAGCATGCCCAGACTCCGACGGATGAGGCGTTCCGGACGAACGTCCGGCTCCACTGCGTCGACCATGGGATACACCTCTTCTGCCGGCCCGAGTCCCGTGGTCGGACGCTACGTCACCTCACAGGTGCTCGTCGTAGAACGGGACCAGTCGTGCGACGGCCTCGTCGACGTAGCGCGGCACGCCGTACATCTCGTAGTGGCCGGCGCCGTCGACGACGAGGAGGTCGACGGGGTTGGGAGCCATGTCCCACAACGCCATTCCCGTCTCGTACTGGTCGGTGGAGCCGCGACGGCCGGCGACGATCACCAGCAGCGGCTGACTGAGCAGCTGGTCGACGAGATGCAACGCGTCGTAACCCAGCAGTAGTGCGTCGCCGCGGCGCAGGCGGCGGTTGGTCGAGTACTCGCTGTAGGCCGGGGACTCGCGGTAGAACTCGACGGCCTGCAGGGTGTCGACGTCGGAGATGCCAAGCGCGGCAGCGTCGTCGAGTGTGTCGGGCAACCAGTTGACCCGTGCCGGCTCCCCGTCGGCCACCTCGTCGGCGCGCAGGCGGGCCAGGTCGTCGAGGGCTGCGCCGGGACCGCCGGTGGCGGACACGGAACCACGAAACGCGCCGCCGATGTTGCTGGCGACGACCGTCGCGATCGCCTTGATCCGGTGGTCGGTGCGGGCGGTGTGGACGGCGTATCCGCCGCCCGCGCAGATCCCGAGCCCGCCGATGCGGGTGCGGTCGACGCCGCGCACGGCACTGAGCGCGTCGACGGCGTACGAGATGTCCTCGCCGCGCCGGTACGGGTCCTCCAGATCGCGGGGCTCGCCACCACTGCGACCCTGGTGACTGGGATCGAAGGTCAGCGCGACGAGCCCATGACGGGCCAGCCGAGACGCGTAGTTGGCCCCGATCTGCTCCTTGACGCTGCTGCCGGGGGTGGCCAGCACGACCGCGGGCCGGTGTCCGGCCGGGTCGAAGTCGTCGGGCAGGTGGAGATCCCCGGCGAGTGAGTACGGGCCCCGGGGGATGGCGACGTGCTCGATCACGCCGAGCCCGCGGCCGCCGATGCCTGGCTGTCGGCCGGTCTGCCCTTCAGGCCACGCCAGAAGAGGTTGATCATCAGTTCGGCGGCCTCGTGCACCTCGGCGTCGCCGGTGCTGACGCGCGCCGCCACCGCCTCGCCGGCGCCCACCAGGGCGACCGCCATCATGTCGAAGTCGGTGTCCGGCTCGGGGTTTCGCGTGCCGGACTGCAGCAGCCTGCCAACCAGGTCGACGATGCGCTCGCGCCCCTCGCGGACGGTGTGGGCGAACGCCTGCGAGCTGGTGGCCTGCGTGTAGAGCACCATCCACGACGCTCGGTTGGTGTCGATGTAGCTCAGGAACGCCACCACCGCGTTGCGCAGCAGGTCCCTCGGGGTCTGGCTGAAGTCGATCTCCCCGCGGACGGTGTCGACGAACCGGGCCAGCTCGCGGTCCAGGCAGGCGCCGAACAACTCCTCCTTGGACCCGTAGTACAGATAGAGCATCGGCTTGGAGATCTGGGCTTGGGCGGCGATCGCGTCCATCGACGTCTCGTGATAGCCGTTCACCGAGAACATCTGCACGGCAGCGTCGAGCATCTGCTGCTCACGCACCGCGCGCGGCAATCGCTTGGTTCCACCGGCCATCAGATCAGACTAGGCAATCGGCGGGCGTTCAGCCTCCGCAGCGTGGACTCTTGCCCTTCAGTGCCGCGATCCGTAGCACCGAGGCGTCGACGTTCTTCTGGTCCAGCTCGCCGCTCGCGACGGCGGCCTCGAGGGCGTCGAGAACCCCGGGAACCTCGTCGGTGGTGATCCACAGCGCGATGTCGGCACCCGACTGCAACGCCTTCAGCGCCGCCTGGGCGACGGTGTAGTGCTGGTTGATGGCACCCATGCTCGAGATGTCGTCGGTGAACACCACGCCGTTGAACGGCAGCCCGCCGTACCCGCCGGTGCGCAGCAGGGAGTAGGCGGCGGGGCTCAGGCTCGCCGGGTCGGCTCCGGTGAGTCCGGGCACCTGCATGTGCCCGACCATGACCGCGGTGCCGGGCACCTGCGCGAGCTCGCGATAGGGCACCAGATCGTCGTTCATCAGGTCCGACAACGGCGGTGTCACGACGCCACCCTCGTGCGAGTCGCCGGAGGCGTGACCATGCCCGGGGAAGTGCTTGAGCACCGGCGTGACGCCCGCGTCGAGCAGTCCCCGCGCGTAGGCGCCGGCGTACTCGGTGACCTTCTGTGGGTCGGCGCTGAAGGAGCGGTCCCCGATCACGGTGTCGTCGTCCTGGTCAGAGACGTCGGCGTCGGGGGCGAAGTCGACCGTGATGCCCAGCTCCTCCATCGCCTTGCCTCGGGTCAGCGCGATGTCGTGGACCTCCTGCGGCGACACCGTCCGGCCGAGGACGCGGGCCGATTCCTGCACTCCGATCAGGCTCTTGAGCCGCGAGACCCGGCCGCCCTCCTCGTCGGTGCTCACCGCCAGCGGCAGGGCGCCCGCCGTGGCGGCGATCTCCTTGAGCGGGTCGCCCAGCATCGTCAGGTCGGTCCAGCTGCCGATCATGATGCCGCCGACGTGGTCCTTGGCGACCACCGCGCGGGCGTCGTCGGCACCGGTGACGCCGACCATCAGCATCTGGGCGAGTTTGTCGCGCGTGGACATCGCCGCGAGCAGGGCGTCGCCGTCGCCGCAGACGGGTGCCTCGGCCGGCGGGAGCGTGGTGGGACCGGCGCTCGGCGTCGGTCCCGGGGCGGCTTGGGTGTCGCGATGGGTGACGACGTACGTGCCCGCCACCACGACGGCGGCGATCACGAGGACCGCGAGGACGATCGACAGGATGGTCTTCCGCTGGCTGGAACCCTTCGACTCATCTCCTGCGGTACGGCCCAACGGCATGGGGCGAATCGTAGCGGCTGGGTAATCTCCGGGGCATGCCGCTGCGACCCGGGGACGTGTTCGCGGGGTACACCGTCGTGCGCCAGCTCGGCGAGAGCGCCAGCGGTGAGGTGTATCTCACCGCGCATCCCCGGATGCTGCGTCAGGATGCGCTGCGGGTGCTGCCGGCGGCGGCGTCGGCCGATCCGGACTTCCGGATGCGCTTCCACCGACGCGCCGACATGGCGGCGACCCTGTGGCACCCGCACGTCGTCGGCGTGCACGAGCACGGCGAGTTCCACGGCCTGCTGTGGGCGTCGATGGACTTCGTCGACGGCACCGACGCCGCGGCGTTGCTGCGCGACAGGTACGACACCGGGATGCCCGCCGACCAGGTGCTCGACGTCGTCACCGCCATCGCCGACGCGTTGGACCACGCGCACGCCCGGCGGTTGACCCACGGCGACGTCACGCCGGCCAGCATTCTGCTGACCAACGAGCGGCGCCGCCGCGCGTCGTTGACCGACTTCGGCGTTCCCCGAGGTCACGACGACGCCAGGGCCGACCAGTACGGCCTCGCCGCGACCGCCCGCCACCTGCTCAGCGGCGTGCCGCCGACGCCGGACGTCCGTCCCCTGGGTGCCACCCGCCAGGACCTGGCCGCGTTCGACCCCGCCTTGCTGCGGGCACTGGCGGCCGACCCGCGGGATCGCTTCGGCGCATGCCTGGACTTCGCGGCCGCGCTGCGGGACGCCGCGACCGCCGCCACGCAAGCTCAGCCGGTCGCCGATCCGGCCGCCTACGCCCCCACCGAGCACCTGGCCAACCCCAAGACCGGGTCGGGCCTGCCCGAGGTCTTCGTCGCCGCGTGGTCGGCCGAGGAACCCGACCCCCTGGCCCAGTTCGGCCCGGAGGTCGACCCCGAATTCGCTCCGACGATGGCGGCCGGTCAACTCGCGGCCCCGCCCGAGGTCTTCGTCGACGAGCCGGCCTACGAATCGGGGTACGAGCCCGAGCCGGAGCCGCCCGCCTCCGCCCATGGCCGGCTCTGGGCGTACACCGGCATCGCCGCGCTGCTGGCCCTCGTCGTCGTGCTGGTGGTGGTCGTGGTGAGGGGAGGTGGGGCGCGCGGCGACGACGGCCCCGGTGCCCCGTCGTCCTCCGTCGCGGCACCGTCGTCGTCGGTCGACGACGCGCCGATCACCGGCGTCGGCGGCCGTCCGAGACCGGCGGAGATCAAGGGCGTGGACCCGACCGGCGAGGACTGCGCCGGCGGCTTCCAAATCACCGGCCAGGTGGGCTGGGCCAGCCAGGGCGTGCGCGGCAGCCCCGCCGCCACCTGTTCCTTCGTCGGCAACGTCCTCAAGGCGTACTGGGACGCCGCGGACCCCAGCCGGGAGCCGCGGTCGGTGGTCGCGGCCGGGGCCATTCCCTGCGGACAGGGCGCCGCCTGCGTGGGCGACGACTTCTTCGTCACGTGTTCGGCGGAGGGCTCGGATCCGTGGATCACCTGCCGCGGGGGCCGCGACGCCGTCGTGATCCTGTACTAGCAACGCGGCCGACGAGTGCTACCTTGGCCGGGTGGATCGGTTCGTCTTGCCCGCTGCGGCCAGCATCGTCGTCGGGCTGTTGCTGGGTGCGGCCGCCATCTTCGGGGTGACGCTCATGGTTCAGCAGGACACCAAGCCTCCGCTGCAGGCCGGCGATCCGGGCTCCTCCGTCCTCAACAGGGTCGAGTACGGCGACCGGACCTAGGTTCTGTCCGCCCCACCGAATCTGCCCGACCCCGTCAGCCGCCGCTGGCTGTGGCTCGTCGCAGCCCTCTCGCTCGCGCTCACCTTCGCCCAGGCGCCGGGCCGAACGTCGCCGGACACCAAGCTCGACCTGACGGCCAACCCGCTGCGATTCCTCGCCAGGGCCGCCGATCTGTGGAACAGCGACCTCCCGTTCGGCCAGACGCAGAATCAGGCCTACGGCTACCTCTTCCCGCACGGCGCGTTCTTCCTCGCCGGTGACGTACTGGGGCTGCCCGGCTGGGTGATTCAGCGGCTGTGGTGGGCGCTGCTGTTGTCCGCGGGATTCTGGGGAGCCATCCGCCTGGCCGAGGCCCTCGGCATCGGCAGCCGCGGCTCACGGGTCGTCGCCGCGGTGGCGTTCGCGCTGTCGCCGCGGGTGCTGACGACACTCGGCGCCATCTCGTCGGAGACGCTGCCGATGATGTTGGCGCCGTGGGTGTTGCTGCCGGTCGTGCTCGCGTTGCGGGCTCAGGGCAACGTGCGCGTCCTGGCGGCGCGCTCCGCGTTGGCCGTCGCGCTGATGGGCGCGGTGAACGCGGTGGCGACGCTGACGGCCTGCCTGGCCGCCCTGATCTGGTGGGCGGCGCATCGCCCGAACCGGCTGTGGTGGCGGTTCACCGGGTGGTGGGTGTTGTCCGCTGCGCTGGCCGTCACGTGGTGGGTGGTGGCGCTGCTCATGCTCGGCCGCGTGAGCCCGCCGTTCCTGGACTTCATCGAGTCCTCCGGCGTCACGACGCAGTGGCTGTCGTTGGTGGAGGTCTTGCGCGGCACGTACAGCTGGACCCCGTTCGTCGCGCCGAACGCCACCGCGGGGGCGTCGCTGGTGACCGGATCGCTCGCCGTGCTGGCCACGACGCTGGTGGCCGCGGCCGGGCTGGCCGGTCTGGCCCTGCGGTCGATGCCGGCCCGCGGCAGGCTGATCTCGACCCTGCTCGTTGGCGTCTCCCTGCTGGCGATCGGCTATTCGGGCGGCCTCGGCAGCCCCTTCGCGCACTACGTCCAGACCTTCCTGGACGCCGACGGCACGCCGCTGCGCAACGTGCACAAGCTGGAGCCGCTGGTCCGGCTGCCGCTGGTGCTCGGCGTCGCGCATCTGTTGGGACGCATACCGCTTCCCGGCAGTGCCACACGGCGCGACTGGCTGGACGCGTTCGCCCACCCCGAACGCGACAAGCGGGTCGCCGTCGGCGCCGTCGTGCTGGTCGCCCTGACGGTGGCCACCTCCCTGGCGTGGACCGGGCGGTTGACCCCGCCGGGCACCTTCACCGCGATTCCGCAGTACTGGCACGACGCCGCGGACTGGCTCGACGAGCACAACGGACCCGCCCCGGGTCGCGTCCTCGTGGTTCCGGGGGCGCCGTTCGCCACGCAGACGTGGGGCAACAGCCACGACGAGCCGCTGCAGGTGCTGGGCGACAGCCCGTGGGGCGTGCGGGACTCGATTCCGCTGACGCCGCCGGAGACCATCCGCGCGCTGGACTCGGTGCAGCGGCTGTTCGCCGCGGGCAGACCGTCGGTGGGCCTCGCCGACACCCTCGTCCGCCAAGGCGTTTCCTACCTCGTCGTGCGCAACGACCTCGATCCCGAGACGTCGCGGTCGGCCCGCCCGCTGTTGGTCCACCGCGTCGTGGACGGCTCTCCGGGACTCACCAGGGTGGCCCAGTTCGGCGAACCCGTCGGCCCCGGCACGTTGGCGGGATTCGTCACCGACAGCGGGCTGCGACCCGCCTATCCGCCGGTGGAGATCTATCGCGTCGACGGCGGAAAGCCGTTGCGCCCCTACCTCACCGACGCCGACGCGATGGCCCGGGTGGACGGCGGCCCGGAGGCGTTGCTGCGCATCGACGAACGGCGCAGGCTGCTCGGCCAGCCGCCGCTGGGGCCGATGCTGCTGACCTCCGACGCCCTCGCCGCCGGCCTGCCCGCGCCCGTCGTCACCGTCACCGACAGCCCCGTGGCCCGCGAGACCGACTATGGCCGGGTCGACGACCACTCCTCGGCCGTTCGCGCACCGGGGGATTCGCGAAACACCTTCAACCGCGCGATGGACTACCCCGCCGGCGGTGCGGGAATCGTCTACGGCCGCTGGCCCGGCGGCAAGATCACGGTGTCGAGTTCGGCGGCGGACTCCACCGCGTTGCCGAACGTGGCCCCTGCGGCGAGTGCAGCCGCCGCCGTCGACGCCGACCCCGCCACCAGCTGGGTGTCGAACTCGTTGCAATCGGCGGTGGGGCAATGGCTTCAGGTCGACTTCGACCATCCCATCACCAACGCGGCCGTCAGCATCACCCCGAGTGCGACCGCCGTCGGCGCGCAGGTGCGACGCATCGAGGTGTCGACGGCGACGGGCACCAGCACCTTGCGCTTCGACCGGGCCGGCAAGCCCATCACCGCGGCGCTCCCCATCGGTGAGACGCCGTGGGTGCGGTTCACCGCCGTGGCGACCGACGACGGTTCGGCCGGCGTGCAATTCGGCATCACCGACTTCACCGTCACCCAGTACGACGCGTCGGGCTTCGCGCAACCGGTCAGCCTGCGGCACACCGTCGACGTGCCGCCACCACCCCCGGGTTCGGCCGTCGCACAGTGGGATCTGGGATCCGAACTGCTCGGCCGCCCCGGTTGTGCGGACGGACCCGACGGGGTGCGGTGCGCGGCGACCATGGCCTCCTCGCCCGAGGAACCGGTCAACCTGAGCCGCACACTCTCGGTGCCCGCCGCCACGACGGTGACCCCGACGGTGTGGGTCCGCGCCCGGCAGGGGCCCAACCTCGCCGACCTGATCGCCCAGCCGAACAGCGCGCGAGCTCTCGGCGACGCCGACGTGATCGACGTGCTCGGCTCCGCCTACGCGGCGAGCGACGGCGACCCGCGCACGTCGTGGACCGCTCCGCAGAACATCGTGCAACAGCGGACCGCGGCCAACCTGACCCTGAAACTGCCACGGCCGACGGAGGTGGCCGCGCTGCGACTGACGCCGAGCTCGTCGGAGCTACCCGCCCATCCCACGATGGTGGCCGTCGACCTCGGCAACGGCCCGCAGATCCGGGCGCTGAAACCCGATGCCCCGCAGACGATTCGGCTCACCCCGTTCGTCACCGACACCGCGAAGATCTCGATCCTCGACTGGAACGACGTGATCGACCGCACCGCACTGGGCTTCGACCAGGTGAAGCCACCGGGGCTGGCCGAGGTCACCGCCCTCGACGGTCGTGGCACCCCGATCGCCGCCCCCGACCCGACCCGCAACCGCACCCGCACCATCGCGCTGCCCTGCGGCAAGGGGCCCATCATCGGCATCGCCGGACAGTTCGTCCAGACGTCGGTGACCACCACCGTCGGAGAGCTGCTCGACGGCCGACCCGTCGCCGCCAAGCCGTGCGGCACGTCCACGATCGCCGTGCCAGCCGGGCAGCAGGAGCTCGTGATCAGTCCCGGTCCCGCGTTCGTCGCCGACGGCGTGCAGCTGGCCGGACCGCTGGCCGCCACATTGCCCAGCGCCCCAACGACTCCCGCGACGACCACCCAGTGGGCGCCCGACCACCGGCAGGTCGAGGTCTCCCCGTCGACGACCCGGCGGATCCTGGTGGTGCCCGAGAGCGTCAACCCGGGCTGGACGGCGCGCACGGCGGACGGCACCGCGCTGACGGCCGTCACGGTCAACGGCTGGCAGCAGGGCTGGCAGCTGCCGCCCGGCACGTCGGGTCCCGTCACACTAGACTTCGCGTCCAACACGACCTACCGGATCGGCCTGGTCGGGGGTCTCGCGCTGCTGCCCGTGCTACTGCTGCTCGCGTTCCTGCCCGTTCGTCGCGTTCGCGAACCGCAGGAGCCGGCCGGCCCCTGGCGGCTGAGTCCACTCGGCGCGGGCGCTACGGTGCTCGCCGTCGGATACCTCGTCTCCGGTGCCGTTGGCGTCGTCGTGGTGGGCGCCGCCATCGGGGTGCGGTACCTGCTTCGCGCGCGGCCCGACGCGTTCGACCGGCTGACTCTCGGCCTCGCCGCAGGCGGACTGACCCTCGCGGGTGCGGTGCTCAGCAGATACCCCTGGCGCTCGGTCGACGGCTACATCGGCCACACGTGGGGCGTGCAACTGCTGGCGCTGGTCTCGCTGGCGGCCGTGGCGGCGTCGGTGGTCCCCGTTTCGCCGTCGCGGCGCGAGAACGTCCCTAACATCGACTGAGTGCCGTTCCTCAATACCGCGCGCGGAGCCGTCGACGTCGTGGATCTTGGTGTCACGCTCATGCACGAGCACGTGTTCATCATGACCACCGAGATCATGCAGAACTACCCAGAGGGCTGGGGTGACGGAGCCAAGCGGGAGGCCGACGCCATCGTCCGGCTCACCGAGCTCAAGGCCCGCGGCGTCGACACCATCGTCGACCTGACGGTCGTCGGACTGGGCCGCTACATCCCCCGGATCGCCCGCATCGCCGCGGCCACCGACCTCAACATCGTCGTCGCCACCGGCCTCTACACCTACAACGACCTGCCGATGTCCTTCCACTACCTCGGCCCTGGTGCACCGCTCGGAGGCCCGGAACCCATGGTCGACATGTTCGTCCGCGACATCGAACACGGGATCGCCGACACCGGAGTCAAGGCGGCAATCCTCAAGTGCGCCACCGACGAACCTGGCGTCACCGCGGGCGTGGAGCGGGTGCTGCGCGCCGTCGCGCAGGCGCATCGTCACACCGGGGTGCCGATTTCGACGCACACGCACGCCGCCACCCGCCGGGGCCTCGACCAGCAGCGGATCTTCGCCGAGGAGGGCGTCGACCTGAGCCGCGTCGTCATCGGTCACAGCGGGGACACCACCGACATCGCCTATCTCGAGGAGCTGATCGCCCAGGGCTCCTATCTCGGCATGGACCGATTCGGGGTCGACGCGTTCCTGGGCTTCGAGGACCGGGTGAACACCGTCGCCACCATGTGCGAGCGGGGGCACGCCGATCGAATGGTGTTGTCCCACGACGCTTCCTGCTACTTCGACGCCCTGCCGGAGGCCACTCTGCCGGTGGCCCTGCCCAATTGGCACTACCTGCACATCCACGACGACGTGCTGCCTGCGCTGAGGCAGCGCGGCGTCACCGAGGACCAGCTCACCACCATGCTGGTGGACAACCCACGCAGGATCTTCTCGACCCGGGGCGGGTACTGAGGTGGTCACCGGCTTCGCACCGATCAGCACGCAGGTCTCGGCCCTGGCCGCCGCCGACCCCGACGCGCCGGTCGTCACCTGCCAGGGCCGGACGCTGTCCCGTGCCGAACTGGACGCCTCGACCAACCGACTGGCTCGTGCCTACGCCGAATTGGGCGTCGGCACCGGCGATTACGTCTCGATTGCGATGCCCAACTCGATCGGCTGGGTCGAGTCGGTGCTCGCCTGTTGGAAGCTGGGTGCGGTCCCCCAGCCGTTGTCGGCGCGACTGCCCGACGCCGAGTTCGCCGACATCCTCGCCCTCGTGCCAAGGGCCCTGGTGGTCGGCCGCGCTGACCCGCATGGCCTGGCGCCGAGCGTGCCCGCCGACTTCGTGCCCGATGCCGCCCTGTCCGACGCGCCGCTGCCCGAGGCGGTGTCGCCGGTGTGGAAGTCGATGACCTCGGGCGGCAGCACCGGCCGACCGAAGCTCATCGAGGCGGGAGGGGACAGCCGCCTGCCCGCGGCGATCGGACACTCCCTGGGCATGGAGTACGGCGACGTCAACCTGCTGTCGGTACCGCTGCACCACAACACCGGATTCACCACGGCCGCAGCGGGGTTGCTACTGGGCCACCACCTCGTGGTGATGCCCCGCTTCGAGCCGGACGAATTCCTGCGCCTGGTCGCCGAGCACCGCGTGACCTACCTGGCCACCGTGCCGACGGTGATGCAACGACTGCTTCCGGTCTACCGCGCCGATCCCGACGCCTACGACCTCTCGTCGATCCGCCGGTTCTGGCATCTGGCCGCGCCGTGCCCACCGGTGATCAAGCAGGCGTGGATCGACCTTCTGGGCCCCGAGGTGGTGTGGGAGCTGTACGGCGGCACCGAACTTCAGGCGTTGACGTTCGTGTCGGGCACGCAATGGCTCCGCCATCCCGGCACGGTCGGGACCGTCGTGGCGGGTGAGATGAAGGTGCTCGACGACGACGGCGAGGAATGTCCGCCCGGCGTGGTCGGCGAGCTGTACATGCGCCCCGCGCCGGGCAGCAGTCCGACCTATCGCTACGTCGGATCCTCCGCCAAGAGCCGCGACGGCTGGGATTCGCTCGGCGACCTCGGCCACTACGTCGACGACGGCGACGAACGCTTCTTCTTCCTCTCCGACCGCAGAGTCGACATGTTCACCGTGGGCGGCCGCAACGTGTACCCGGCGGAGATCGAGTCGGCGCTCGCCGAGCACCCGGAAGTGTTGTCCTGCTTGGTCGTCGGCGTGCCTCACGACGATCTGGGTCAGGTGCCCTACGCGTTGGTTCAGGCCGCGACCGAGCTCGGCGAGTCGGCCGTCATCGCGTTCCTGGCCGAGCGCCTGGCGGGCTACAAGGTGCCGCGCACCGTCGAGTTCGTCGACCGGCCGCTGCGCGACGACGCGGGCAAGGCGAGGCGGTCGGCCGTGCGCGCGGAAGTCATCGCGCGACTGCGGGCTCGGGCGTAGCGGCCACCGAGACAGCAACCACGGTCGTTCACCGGCCCCGCCAACGACTACTAGTGCTGTCTCGGCGACGGACGGCTAGCGTGCGACCGCGGGCTCCGGGGCGTCGGTAACCGAGCTGTCCAGGGGCGATACGGCATACCGTCTCTCCCAGCGCCGCAACGCGTTCCGACACGGCGACTCGACCAACGCGTAGCTCACCGCGGCGAGCGCGAAGCCCAGCACCAGGGTCAGCGCGAGCACCACCGGCATGTGCCCGTTGAACGGGAACTCCCCGATCATGGGGAACACCATCGCCAAGGCCGCCAGGTGCCAGACGAACAACCCGTAGGACCACCGGCCGAGCGTCACCATCGTCGTACTGCCGAGGATGCGGTGCGAGGCTTCGGGAGGGCCGAGCACCAGCGGCGCCAGCAGGGCACCGGCGACGATCGCGCCCATCGACACCTTGATCAAGAACTGCCCCAGCGTGCCCGGCGCCAGGCCCGCCGGCCCGGCCATGGGGGACGCGGCCAGACCGAACGCAGTCAGCGCGACGACGGCCATCAGCACCCGGCGGCGGGCCAGGCGGTGTGCCCAGCCGACCGGGCTGACGGTGACTTCGGCGATCAGCATGCCCGCGGCGAACCAGGAGAAGAACGCCGGCGGCCACGTCAACGGGTTCACCCCGAACGGCACCGAGAACGGAATCAGTCCCCAGGCGAAGCTGGCCAGCGCGACCCCGAGGATCGCGGGGATCCGCGCCCGCACCGGCAGCCGCCTTGCCAGCAGCGCCAGGATCGGCAGGGCCAGGTAGAAGCTCACCTCCACCGAGAGGCTCCACATCTGCGTCAGCCCCGAGGTCAACGTCAACGGCACGTAGATCTGGGTCAGCGTCAGGTTCGCCAGCCACACCGTCAGATCGGGGTCGGACTCGGGGAACAGCAGCAGGATCAGCACCACGGCGACGAGGTAGCCCGGCATGATGCGCACCAGCCGCGATCGCAGGTAGTGCCCCGTCGGCGGGGTGTGCCGCAGGCCGCGCGCCGCGGCGGCGTGACCGCGCCACAGCAGGAAGCCCGACAGCGCGAAGAACACGGCGACCGCCAGGTCGAAGCGGCCCAGCACGCGACCGGTGCTCCACGTGGTGTGGCCGGTCTGGAAGCCGACGTGGGTGATCACCACGCCGATCGCCGCACACGCCCGCATCCCCTCGACCGCGGGCAGGAAGCTGCGCGTGCCGGACACCTCTCCCGGGCCGCTGCGTTCCTGACTCACGACGCCCAGTGTGCCCGATGACCTTGCAGTCGACGCCGGCCTCACCATGGGCTGTTAGGGTCGAGCAGGTTTGCCTCAACTGCCTTCGAGGCAGGTGACGGCGTTAGTGGAGTCGTCCCAGGACGAGAAGGAGGCACGGTTTGAACCGCGCTGTAGCGCTGCGCATCGCAGCGTGCGGGCTCATGGGTCTCGGTGCCGCCCTGTTGATCGCAGCCCTGCTGCTGTCCACGTACACCAAGGGCAAGATCGCCAAGATCCCGCTCGACATCGACACCACCCTGGTCAGTGACGGCACCGGAACCGTCTTCGATCCCGACTCGCTCAACACCCAGAAGTTCGTCGTCGACCGGAACGCGCCCGTGTCGTTCCAGCAGCAGATCAGCGTCGAGTCCCCCTCGAACGCCGACGTGGTGACCCTGCAGGTCGGCAACACCGTGCGCCGGACGGACAAGCAGCAGGACAACGGCCTGCTGCTGGCCCTGGTCGACACCGTGACCCTCGACCGAAAGACCGCCCTGGCGGTGTCCAGCGACACCAACCCCGGCGGTTCGGTCCAGAAGCCACGCAGCATCGACGACACCCAGCCGCCGACCAACGTCGCCCTGCCGCACGAGGGTCTGGCCTACCGCTTCCCGTTCGACACGGAGAAGAAGACCTACCCGTACTTCGACCCGATCGCACAGAAGGCCTACGACGCCAACTACGACGGTGAAGAAGACGTCAACGGGCTGAACACCTTCCGGTTCACCCAGAACATCGGCTACGACTCCGAGGGCAAGCTGGTCGACCCCGTCAAGTACGCCTCGTTGTACGGCGACGACGCGGACAGCGTCGTCTCGGCGCGTGCCGAACTGTGGGGCCTGCCCGGCGATCCCGACGAGCAGATCACCATGACGCGGTACTACGCCGCCCAGCGCACCTTCTGGGTGGACCCGGTGTCGGGCACCATCGTCAAGGCCGAGGAGCACGGGTACCACTACTACGCCCGCGACGCCCTCAAGCCCGAGGTGACGTTCGCCGACTACAAGGTCACCTCCACCGAGGACACCGTGGAGTCGCAGGTGGCCAGCGCCCGCGACGAGGGTGACGTCGTCGCCCTGTGGGGTCGCATCCTGCCCATCACGTTCACCGCCGTCGGTCTGCTCGCCCTCGTCGGCGGCGCTCTGCTCGGCTGGTTCACGCTGCGGGCCCAGTCCGCCCTGATCGATCCCGGTCTGGACGACACCGGTCACGGCTTCTTCGGGCGACGTCCGACCGACACCGGGCCGATGCCCGCTGCCGAGGCCGCCACCGAGAAGATTCCCACCCAGCGGCCGTCGGACCTGCCGCCGGACCGACCGGTCTGATCGCTCGCACCCGGTGGTTGGTGCCGGCGTATTCGCTGGCACTGACCCTCGCGATCACGGCGCCCCTGCTGGCGCCGGGTTACCTGCTCCTGCGTGACGCGGTCTCGACGCCGAGGGCGTACCTGACCGACGCCGCGCTCGGGCTCACCGAGGCCGCGCCGCGCGCCCTGCCGCAGGACTTCTTCGTGGCGGTGGCGTCGCACGTCGTCGACGGCGGTGTCGTCGTCAAGTTCCTGCTGGTCGTCGGCCTGTGCCTGGCGGGGTGGGGCGCCGCCCGGTTGGTCGACGTCGTCGTCCCCGCCGCCGGCCTGGCCGGGCAGTTCGTCGCCGCGACGCTTGCCGTGTGGAATCCCTACGTCGCCGAACGGCTCCTGCAGGGGCACTGGAGCCTGCTGGTCGGCTACGGGTGCCTGCCGTGGGTGGCGGTGGGGGTGCTGCGGCTGCGCACGTCTGGGGGCGCCGGCTGGCCCGTCCTGTTCTGGATTGCCTTCGCCGGGCTGACCCCGACCGGTCTGATGCTCGCCGCGACCGTGGCCCTGGTCGCGTGTGCGGCGCCGGGCGGTGGCCGGTCCCGACGGTGGTGTGCGGCGGTGTCGCTGGGCGCGGCCGTGCTGGGCGCTCTGCCGTGGCTCGTCGCGCCGGTGGTGTCGGGATCGCTGTCGTCGAGTCAGGCGGCCGGTGTGACCGAGTTCGCCGCCAGGGCCGAACCCGGTCTCGGCACGTTGGGCAGCCTCGCGGGTCTCGGCGGCATCTGGAACGGCCAGGCGGTGCCGAGCACCAGGATGACCCTGTTCGCGCTCCTCGCCACCGGGGTCCTGCTCGCGGTCGTCGCGGTGGGACTGCCCACCGCGGTGCGGCGCCCCGGCGCCCGCCCGCTGCTGGTGCTCGCCGCGGTCGCGGTGGTCGCGCCCGCGGTGATGGCCACGGGTCCCGGGTTGGCCGCGGTGGAAGCGATCGTCCGCGCGGTGCCAGGCCTCGGGGTACTGCGCGACGCGCAGAAGTGGGTCGCGCTCGCGCTGCCGGGCTACGCCGTGGCAGGCGGATCGGCCGTCGTCACGGCGTCGCGTCGAGTGCCGCGGGGCGCCACCGCGGCGGTGTGCTGCCTGGCGCTGGTTGCCGTCCTGCCCGATCTGGCGTGGGGAGTCGGCGGAAAGGTCACCGCCGTCCGCTATCCGGCGGGGTGGTCGGCCGCGGCGGCGGTCGTCGACGCCGACCCGCGACCGGTGGCGGTGCTGCCCCAGATGAGCATGCGCCACTTCCCGTGGGCCGGTCCAGCGCCGGTGCTCGATCCGCTGCCGCGTTGGGTGTCCGCCGAGGTGCTGACCTCTGGTGACCTCGACATCGGCGGGCGGACGGTGCCTGGCGAGGGCACGCGTGCGCGGGCAGTCGAGCGGCTGGTGCAGTCCGGCGCGGGGGTCGACGAGTTGGCCGCGGCGGGTGTCGGGTGGGTGGTCGTCGAGGGCGGTGGCGCGAGTCGGCTGCCGCTGCCGGTCGCCTTCGCCGACCAGGACATCGCCGTCTACCGGGTTGGCGGCGATCTGCCCGCCGCGTCGCACCGCGGTCTCGCGATCGCCGCGCACCTGGCCTGGCTGGCGGCGCTGCTGGCCGGCGCGGGCGGGTCGGTCGTGGCGGCGACGAGGCGACGCGAGGATGCGGTCTACTAGGCGCCATGCATTGGCTCAGCGAGTGGTGGCAGGCGGAGGTCGTCGACGGCTACAAGGGGCCGCTGCTGCTCAGCTTCACCGCATTCGTGGTGACGTTCCTGACCACCCGCACCATCACCCGGCTGATCCGCGCCGGCAAGGGGCCGTTCCACAACGTGAGCAGCGGTGGCGTGCACATGCACCACTCGACTCCCGGCGTGGTGTTGCTGATCGTCGGCGGATTCAGCGGCGTGGGTTCGCCGCCGCTGTCGGTGTGGACCTACCTCGCGGCCTTGTTCGTCGGCGTCGGCGCCTCGCTGGTGCTCGACGAGTTCGCGATGATCTTCCGGCTACAGGACGTCTACTGGACACAGGAAGGCCAGCTGTCGGTGAACGTGGTGACGTTGGCCGCCGCATGTGTGGGTCTGGCCACCGTGGGGGTCTCGCCGTTTCAGGTGCGCGACCTTCCGCCCGAGTTCGCCGCGGTGCGCTACGCGGCCGTGGGGCTGCTGCTGGTCGACTTCGCTCTCGTCGCCGTCGCCGCACTGAAGGGCAAGTACCCCACCGCCCTGATCGGGCTGTTCGTCTCCCCCGTCGCGTGGGTGGCCGCCGTGCGACTGGCCCGGCCGACGTCGCCGTGGGCCCGCTGGCGCTACCAGCCGAAGAAACGCGCGCGGGCCGTGCGGCGCGCCGCCGCGTTCGACCGCCGATGGGCGCCGATCCGGCGGCACTGGGACGACCTCATCGGTGGCACCCCGACGATGGCGAACCCACCGGCCGACGGGTGACTCAACTCGTCGGGGTCGGCGCGTCGCGCGGTGCGGTCGACGTCGAGGGGGCGAGTGCCCCGATCGCCTCGTCGGGATCCACGATCGGGGCCAGGTCGACGCCTCGGGTCTCCGGAAGGGCGACGACGGCGAACAGACCCGCGACGGCCACCACGACCATCGCGATCGCCAACAACGTGGGCGAACCGGCGCCGAGGCTGACCAGCCCGACCGAGATGACCGGAGCCGGTCCGGCCAACACGGCACCGGGGATCTCCCGACCGAGGGCGAACCCGCTGAAGCGGAACTCCGCGGGAAACAGTTCCGAGTAGTACGCCGCCTGCGATCCGAACATCGCCAGGCAGCCGCCGAGGGCGAGCGCGAAGGCCAGCATGATCAGCGCCACGTTGCCGGTGTCCAGCAGCCAGAAGAACGGGAACGCCACCAGCGCGCAGAAGGCACTCACACCGATGTAGACCGGCTTTCGGCCCGCCCGGTCCGACAGCGTGCCCAGCAGCGGGATCGCCACCGCGCCCACCGCGCAGCCGACGAGCACGGCCGAGAGCGCCACCGACTTTGGTACGCCCTTGGCCGCGATGTAGCTCAGCGAGTACGTCTGCACGACGTAGATGTTGAAGGCCAGCACCCCGTTGGCGATCATCACCAGCAGCAGTCGCCTTGGCATCGCCTTGATCAGGGTCAGCGCCGGCACCCGGGTCCTGGCCCTGGCTTGCTTGAGCTCGGTGAACACCGGCGACTCGGGCACCCGCAGCCGGATGAGCAGACCGATGGCGACCACGAAGATGCTGAACAGGAACGGAATTCGCCAGCCCCAGGTGAGCAGTTGCTCCTCCGGCAGCAGGGCCACCGCGGCGCTCATGGCGGCCGCGAGACCAATGCCGATGAACACCCCGGAGGCTGGCAACGAGGCGAAGAACCCACGACGTTTCACCGGCGCGAACTCCGCCACCATGGTGACCGCCCCGACGTACTCCGCGCCCACCCCCAGGCCCTGCAGCAACCGGCAGATCACCAGCAGGATGGGCGCGGCCACCCCGATGCTGCCGTAGGTGGGCAAGAGTCCAATGGCCACGGTGGCCACACCCATCAACAGCAGGGTGCACACCAGCGAGAAGCGTCGTCCGTAGCGGTCGCCGAGGTGACCGAAGAGCACCGCTCCCACCGGCCGGGCGAAGTAGCCCACTCCAAAGGTGGCGAATGCGGCGACCACACCCGTGGTCGGTGAAAAGCTGGGAAAGAACAAGGTGCCGAACACGAGTGCCGCCGCCTGGCCGTAGACGGCGATGTCGTACCACTCGATGACGCTGCCGATGACGGTGCCGGGAATGAGACGTTTACGCGATTCGGCCCAGATCTGTTCGGGGGTCTCGGTAGTGGTCATGACGGGCTCCTCCTTGAGCTGTCGACGCGATCGGGCCGGACGAGATTGCAGAGCTCTTCCCCGGCGACGAGGCGGTTGAGGTTGTCGGCGATCACCGCGTAGCGGCGTCGTGGCAACTGGGTGGTCCACGCGCTCGAATGCGGGGTGCACCAGGCGTTCGGCAACTCCCACAGGGGGTCGTCCGCCGGCGCCAACTCCCGGTCGTCGGGGCCCGGGTACCGGTACCACACGTCCAGGATCGCGCCACCGATCTCGTTGTGCCGCAACGCGTCGTAGAGCGCCGGCCCGTCCACGATGGGTGCCCGGGAGACGTTCACCAGCACCGCGTGGGCGGGCATCCGCGCCAGCGCGGCAGCGTCGACCAGACCGGTGGTCGACGGCGTCAGCGGACAGGCCACCACCAGGTAGTCTGCCCGTCGTTGAAGGTCGGCGAGGTCGGTGGTCGGTCGCACCTGCGCGGCGGCATCAGCCGTGGCGTAGTCGTCGACGGCGATCACCTCGACACCGAAGGCACTGGCGCGCAACGCGATCGCTCGGCCGATCCGCCCGTAGCCGATGATCACAAGCGTCTTTCCGTAGAGCTCGCCGTGCGGCACTCGCCTTCGGTACAGCGACGGCCAGGCCGCTGGACCGAACGACTCCTGCAGTGTCGTGGCCCGGATCTCCCACTCCAGCAGGCGCGCCAGGACGAACTCGGCGATCGGAACCTCGTGTTCGAACACGTTGGCCACCAGGGTGTCCGGGGACAGTGCCGCGACGTCGACGCGGTCCAGGCCGGCACCGGGGACGTGTAGCAGCCGAAACGGCGGGGCGACGGTCTCGCGAGTGAACCTCAGTGAGACCACGACGTCGTCGGCGTCGATCCGGTCGTCGAAGGCATCCGAGTCCGCGGCGGCCAAAGGTAATTCGACGATCTCCCACGGGTCGCGCAGGTGCGGCCGCAGATCCTCGACGTGTTCACCCGCCTCGCCGACCAGGAAGACCTTCATCGTCGTCCGCAGGGTCGTCGGCCAGCGGCGGCAGCCCGCAGGATCGACCGCACCGCGGCGTCGGTAACGGGCGCCGGGTTTCCGGCGCGGCCGGCGTCGTGGACGTCCGGATCTGTCGGTCGGCCGTCGGCCGTGGTCGCGATCAAGACGGCCCGGTCCTCGTCCTCGGTGGAGAACCCGACGTCGGTCAGGCGCACCGGAAGCCCGGCGCTCTCGTTCAAGTCCCAGAGGTAGCCGGCCAGATCGTCGGTGCCGACGGCGTCGGCGATGCGTCCCAGCGCCTGCGGTGCACGCTCACTCAAGTGGTCGGTGACATACGGCAGCACGACGGCGTGCGCGGTGCCGTGCTCCACTCCGTAGCTGCCGCCGAGCATGTGCGCGATGGCGTGCTGCATGGCAAAGCCCCCGGTCAGGGCAGCACCGGAAAGATATGCCCCGTAGAGCATTTCGTTGCGGACATCGACGTCGCCGGGGTCGGCGAGCAGGAGCGGCAGCGTGTGCGCCACGATCCGGGCACCCTCGACGGCGGCGGGCGCCAGCAGCGGGCTCAGGGTCGGGAGGTAGATCGCGTCGACGCAGTGGGCGAGGGCGTTCATGGCGCTCGAGGCACTGGCCGCCGGCGGCAGCCCCACCGACAGCTCGGCGTCGTAGACGACCGTCCGCGGGCGCATCGCCAGGCTTTCGTGCATGCGCTTGACGCCGTCGGCGGTCATGCCGCAGTACCCCGTCATCTCCGACCCGCTGTAGGTGGTGGGCACGGCGACGATGGGGAGACCGGATTCGTAGGCGATCCCCTTGCACAATCCGGTCGCCGCGCCGCCGCCGACCGCGACGAGGCAGTCGGCGCCACGGCCGACGGCCTTCTCGACGCCGCGACGGACCAATTCGACGGGCACCTGGCTGATCGCCTCGGGCAGAAGGCCCACGCAGCGGTCACCCAGTGCGGTGGCGAACCGGTCGCCCATCGCGGTGCGTCCGGGGGTGGTGACGATCATGGCGCGGCGGGCGCCGAGACGATCCACCTCGGCGCCGAGGTGGGCGGAGCTGCCGGGCCCGAACACGATCCGCGGTGGGGTGGCGTTGTGGACGCCGGCGGGATGGGCGAAGGTGCGCGGCGTGGTCACCAGTCCACCACCGTTCCGTCGGACAGCACGGCCGAGCTGCTGTGCGGAACCTCCTGCTGATAGGGATGTTTGGCGGCTTCGCGTTCGTCCACTTCGACTCCGAGGCCGGGCCCCGTGGGCACCTGCCAGTGGCTGCCGATCCGACGCATCGGCGTGGTCACCACGTCGTCGTACCAACTGACCGCACCGCTCATCTCCTCCTGGATCACGAAGTTCGGCGTGCTCACCGCGAAGTGCAACGCGGCCGCGCCCGCGATGGGCCCATTGGGATTGTGGGGGGCGACCCCGACCATCTCGGCGTCGGCGAGAGCGGCGATGCGTTTGCCCTCCAGCAGCCCACCGGTGTGGTTGAGATCGGGCTGCGCAACATGAATCGCTTTAGCCTGCAACACCGGAAGAAACTCCCGCAGCCCGACCAACCGCTCGCCCGCGGCGATCGGCACCGACGACCGGCTGGCGACCTGCCGCAACGCCTCGGTGTCTCCCGGTTGCACCGGTTCCTCGCAGAACAGCGGCTCGTAGGGGGCGAGCACCTCGATGTACTGCAGGGCCGCGGCGACCGATGCCGGGCGGCCGTGGAAGTCGACCATGACGTCGACGTCGGGGCCCACCGTGTCGCGCAGCGCCGACATCATCTGGTCGACGTGCCTGCGCTGCGCGGCGGTCGTGAGATGTGCGCCGTAGGGGATGATGACGACCTTCAATGCGTCGTAACCACTTTCGACGACCTCGGCCGCCTTCTCCCGCACCAGCCCCGTGTCGCGGGTGTCGTAGACCGAGCTCATGTCGCCCAGGCCGAGGTGGGTGTAGACATGCACCGAATCCCGCACCTTGCCACCCAGCAGCCGCCACACCGGCTGGCCGACGGACTTGCCGAAGATGTCCCACAGAGCGTGTTCGATACCGCTGATCGCGGTCGCGCCGATGATCCCCAGCCGGTAGTAACTGTGCTTGGTCAGCACCCGCAGGATCTGTTCGACGTCGCGGGGGTCCCGCCCGAGAATCAGGGGCGTGAGGTCGTCGATAGTGCCGACCACGGCTCTGGTCTTCCAGTTCAGACTGGCCTCGCCCCACCCGTAGAGGCCATCCTGATCGGTGCGGACCTTGACCAGGATCCAGTTCCTCATCTCGGCGTTGACCACCGTCGTCTCGACGGCGGTGATGCGGATGGGAGAGTCCTGTGGCACTGAAGCTCCGTTCTCGTGTGGCGTGGGCCACGTTATGGAGCTTCCGTAATTACGTCCAACTCTTTCTGATGATGAATTGATTTGTCTCACTTATTACTGTTGACTCGGCACGTGGATCGAGTGGGTCTGGAGTGTTTCGTCGCGCTCGCCGAGGAGTTGCACTTCGGTCGGGCCGCGGAGCGGTGCCACATGAGTCAGCCGGCCATGAGTCAGCAGATCAGACGGCTCGAACAGCATCTCGACGTCCGCCTGGCCCATCGGAACAAGCGCATGGTCTCGTTGACCCGCGCCGGTGCCGTATTCGTCGTCGACGCCCGGAAGATGTTGCGCCACATGGACGACGCCGCGTCATTGGCCGTGCGCACCGACCGCGGCGAGGTCGGCCAGCTGCGGCTGGGCGTCACCGCACCTGCCCTGTTCGTGGTCTACCCCGAGATCGCCGCGCTCTTCCGCGAACGGCTACCCAACGTCGGCCTGATGGTCCGCGAGATGACCACGGCCGAGCAGGAACACGCCCTGAGGCGCGGCGACCTCGACGTGGGCCTGGTCCATCCTCCGCTGGACGACCCCGGTCTGGCCGTCGAGGAGATCGGCCGGGCGCCGTTTCACATGGCGCTGCCGGTAACCCATCCGCTGACCCGGCACGACTCGCTGACGCTGGCGGACCTGGAGCGCGAGCAGGTGGTGATCTTCCCGCGCGAGATCGCGCCACAGCTGCACGACACGGTCCTGCAGCTGTGCCTTGAGGCCGGTTTCAGTTTGCGCATCGCCATGGAGGCGCACCCGGCGCAGTCGATCATCGCGCTGGTGGCCGCGGGCGTGGGGATCGGTTTCATCGCCTCGGAGACCCAGCGCATCGACCGCGCCGGCGTGACGTACCGCCCCATCCGCGGGCCGGGACCGCAGCTGAGCATCGGCGTGGCCTATCACGCGGACGAGTCGGCGCCCAGTGTGCGGACCCTGCTGACCGTGGCCCGCGAGACCGGCCGCACGATGCGGTGACCTCCGCGGTCAGATGACGCCGCCGACCAGCCTGCCGTCGACAACCGACTCCAGGACCACGCGCATGGCGTCGGCGCTCTGCGTCCAGGAGAACTCGCCACTGCGCAGCTGGGCCTTCACGCCGAGTTGTTCCCGCAACACGTGGTCGGACAGCAGCCGGTCCAGGCGCGACACCAACTCCGCGTGGTCGTCGACCAGCAGACCGGTGACACCGTCGACGATCGAGTCCGTCAGCCCGCCGGAGGACCGGTACCCGACGGTCGGGACGGCGTGCTGCGCGGCCTCGGTCACCGCCAGGCCCCACCCTTCCTTGCGCGACGGCAGCACGTGCACCCAACACCGTTGCAGCACTTCGTGTTTCGCATGGTCGTCGACGTGTCCGTGGAAGGTGACCGCATCGGCGATGCCGAGGCGGGCCGCATGCTCGACGAGCCGCTCACCCCACCAGCCGCCGCCGACGACGTCGAGGTGCAGATCCGGCGTCCGGGGCAGCAGTTCGGCGACGGCGTCGAGCACGTCCTCGATCTGCTTGTGCGGCACCAGCCGCGACAACACGGCCACCCGTGGCGTCGCCGACCGGGGCAGCGTCAGGGTCTCAGCGGGCGCCTCGTCGAGTCCGTTGCGCACCACGGCGACGCGGTGCGGGTCCACGCCGAGGTCGGCCAGGTCACGGGCCGACGGCAGCGACACGGTGACGTATTGGTTGTCCCGGTGCAGGCGCGGCGACAGCCGGGATTCGACGAACCAGCCGAACCGGCTCATCAGCGGACCGGCGACCGGCCACTGCTCGCGATGGCAGTGGTGCACCAGCACCACCGACCGCCGCCCGAAGGCCAGCCGCGCGAGGAACGGGATGCCGTTCTGGCTGTCGATCACCACGTCGGGTCGCACCCGCCGCAGTGGGCCGAGTCCGGCGCGCGCGGCGACCATCGCCAGCCCGGCCCGGACGTACACGCCGTAGCGGCCGCCGCCGCGGCTGACGGTCACGCCGTCGAGCACCTCGCGCCGCGCGGCGCCCGGGTAGTGGGCGGTGCGCAGGGTGACCTCGACGCCGTCGGCCGCCAGCTGACTGCCAATCCGCTGAAGATAGGTCTCGCTGCCGCCGCCCTGAGGGTGCCCGGTATCGCGCCAGCACAGCAGCAGCACGGACTTCAGAGGACGGTCAGACATCGTGGCCAGCTTAAACCCCGCGCGAATGGCCAGTCATGACGCCGTTGCCGCCCGGATCCGTATGACAGATCCATGTGACAGAAGGCCACTCGGCGCTGAATACAGTTGACCCATGCGTGCCACCGACCCCTTCGCCAGGCAGGCCACCCTGGCCAGGTCGGTGCGGTTGCTCGGCGAGTTCCGCTTCGAGCAGAGCGACCCGGCGCGGTTCTACGGCGCGCTCGCCGACGACACCGTCGCGCTGGTCACCGCGCTGGTCGAGGGCGACCCGGCGGGGTCGACCCTGCTCGACGTCGGCGGTGGCCCCGGGTACTTCGCCGCGGCGTTCGAAGCGGCCGGGGTGCACTACCTGGGGGTCGAACCGAGCGCCGACGAAATGCACACCGGGCCGGCCCGTGAGGCGGGCACGGGCACGTTCGTCCGGGCGTCGGGCATGGCGCTGCCCATCGCCGACGACTCCGTCGACGTCTGCCTGTCGTCCAACGTCGCCGAACACGTGCCCGACCCGTGGCGGATGGGTCGCGAGATGCTGCGCGTCACCAAGCCGGGCGGTCTGGTGGTGCTGTCGTACACCGTGTGGCTGGGCCCGTTCGGCGGCCACGAGATGGGGCTGACGCACTATCTCGGCGGAGCGCGGGCCGCCGAGCGGTACACCCGCAAACACGGCAGGAGACCCAAGAACGACTACGGCTCGTCGTTGTTCGCGGTGTCGGCCGCCGACGGCCTGGCGTGGGCGCAGAGCACCGGGATGCTGGTCGCCGCTTTCCCCCGCTACCACCCACGATGGGCGTGGTGGACGACGTACGTGCCGGTGCTGCGGGAGTTTCTGGTCAGCAACCTGGTGCTGGTGTTGCAGCCCCGCTGACCGGCTGAACTGCAACAGGTTCCAGTTTGGCGGTTACATGAGTAATGTGACTTTCATGACACAGAGCACTGCCTTCAAGACCGACTGGGACCAGCTGTTCATCGGCGGCAAGTGGGTCGAGCCCTCGACCTCGGAGGTCATCGAGGTGCACTCCCCGGCGACGGGCGAGCTGGTCGGCAGGGTTCCGATGGCGTCGGAGGCCGACGTGAACGCCGCCTGCGCCGCCGCCCGCAAGGCCTTCGACGAGGGCCCGTGGCCGCACACCTCGCCCGAGGAGCGCGCCGCCGTGCTCGGCGCTGCGGTGAAGATCATGGAGGAGCGTGCCGACGAGCTGAAGTTTCTGCTGGCCGCCGAGACGGGGCAGCCGCCGACGATCGTCGACATGATGCAGTACGGCGCCGCGATGTCGTCGTTCAACTACTTCGTCGGAGCGGCCGACAAGTTCACGTGGCAGGACATTCGCGACGGCATCTACGGCCAGACCATGGTGCTCAAGGAGCCGGTCGGCGTCGTCGGCGCGGTCACCGCCTGGAACGTGCCGTTCTTCCTGGCGGCCAACAAGTTGGGCCCCGCACTGCTGGCCGGATGTACCGTCGTGCTGAAGCCGGCAGCCGAGACCCCGCTGTCGGTCTTCGCAATGGCCCAGATGTTCGCCGAGGCCGGACTGCCCGAGGGCGTGCTCTCGATCGTGCCCGGCGGGGCCGAGACCGGCCGCGCGCTGACCGCCAACCCCGCGTTGGACAAGTACACCTTCACCGGCAGCTCCGCCGTCGGCAAGGAGGTCGCCAAGATCGCGGCCGAGAACCTGAAGGCCTGCACGCTGGAACTCGGCGGCAAGTCCGCGGCCATCATCCTCGAGGACGCCGACCTGGACTCGACGCTGCCGATGCTGGTGTTCTCCGGGCTGATGAACTGCGGGCAGGCGTGCGTCGGCCAGACGCGCATCCTGGCGCCACGGTCGCGCTACGACGAAGTCGTGGAGAAGCTCTCGGCCGCCGTGGCGGCGATGCCGGTCGGGCTGCCCGACAACGCGGGCGCCATGATCGGCCCGCTGATCTCCGAGCGCCAGCGCGAACGCGTCGAGGGCTACATCAAGAAGGGTGTCGAGGAAGGCGCCCGCATCGTCACCGGCGGCGGACGGCCCGAGGGTCTGGACGGCGGCTGGTTCGTCGAGCCGACGGTGTTCGCCGACGTCGACAACTCGATGGTCATCGCGCAGGAGGAGATCTTCGGCCCGGTGCTCGTGGTGATCCCCTTCGACGACGAGGACGACGCCGTCCGCATCGCCAACGATTCGGCCTACGGGCTGGCCGGCAGCGTCTACACCACCGACTTCCCGAAGGCCGTCGAGATCGCGAAGAAGATTCGCACCGGCACGTACGCGGTCAACATGTACGCCTTCGATCCCGGTGCGCCGTTCGGCGGTTACAAGAACTCGGGCATCGGCCGCGAGAACGGTCCCGAGGGCATCGAGGCGTACTGCGAGGCCAAGAGCGTCCTGCTGCCGTTCGGGTACACGCCCTAGCGTCTCCCCACTCCGCGAGTCTGCGGTGAGATCGCCGTCGGGGGCGATGTCGCGATCTCACCGCAGACTCGACGGTTAGAAGGCGTCGTCCGCCAGCTCCATCGCCGCGAGTTCGGTGTTCTCCACCGCGCGGCGGTCGGCGCCCAGCCGCGGCAGCACGTTCGTGGCGAAGAACGTTGCGGCGGTGACCTTTCCGCGATAGAAGGCGTGATCCCGTTCGGACGGCTGACCGTCGAGTGCCGTCAGGGCGACCTCGGCGTGCCAGAGCAGCAGCCAGCCGATCATCAGGTCACCCATCGAGAGCAGGAACGGCACCGACTGCAACCCGACGCGGTACACCTCGCGGGGGTCGGTGCTCGCCGCGACGTAGTAGCCGGTCAGGGTGGCCACCATGGACTGCACGTCGGCAGCGGCGGTGGCCAACGAGCCTCGGTGGGTGGCCAATTCGGGTCGACCGTCCGGGCGCTCGACGAACGCGCGGATCTGGCCGAGGACGTGCTCGAGGGCGACCCCGCGGTCGCGGGCGATCTTGCGGAAGAAGAAGTCCTGCGCCTGGATCGCCGTGGTGCCCTCGTACAGCGAGTCGATCTTCGCGTCGCGGACGTACTGCTCGAGCGGATAGTCCTTGAGGTAACCGGAACCGCCCAGGGTCTGCAGTGATTCCGACAGGTACTGGTAGGACCGCTCCGACCCGACGCCCTTG
>Ga0209051_1000904_pt1 | contig 29543 bp, 34 predicted proteins | sample AraplaCvi_mMS_r2_2_FD_184286 | JGI IMG/M metagenome (GOLD analysis project Ga0209051, IMG submission 184286) | Arabidopsis root microbial communities from North Carolina, USA - plate scrape MF_Cvi_mMS_r2 (SPAdes) (version 2) | ecosystem: Host-associated > Plants > Roots > Endosphere | place...
GGCGCGCGGCCGGGCGGGCCCGCCCGGCCTACTGGATCAGGCCGTTCTTCAGCGCGTAGTACGTGAGGTCGCTGTTGGTCTCGAGCTGGAGCTTCTCGAGGGTACGCGCCCGGTAGGTGCTGACCGTCTTCACGCTGAGGAACATGCCCTCGGCGATCTGCCCCACCGTCTCGCCCTTGGCCAGCCGCAGGAAGACCTGCAGTTCGCGCTCCGAGAGCTGCTCGTGCGGCGGCCGGTCCGCAGCGCCCGCTGCGCCGTCGGCCAGCATCTCGGCCACCTGCGCGGTGATGTAGCGCCGACCCATCGCCACCGTGCGGATCGCCTTGACGATCTCGTCGGGGTCGCAGCCCTTGTTCAGGTAGCCGCTCGCCCCTTGCCGCAAGAGCGTCGTGGCGTAGTGGGTCTCGGGGAAGCCGCTGAGGATCAGCACGGGCAGGTCGGGCCGGCGCGCCTTGATGGCGGCCAGTGCGTCGACGCCGCTCTGGTCGGGCATCGACAGGTCCATCAGGAGCACGTCGAGGTCGCCGCCCCGGACGAGCTCCAGCGCTTCCCTGCCGTCGGCGGCTTCGCCCGTCACCCGCAGGTCGACGTGGTCGGACAGGAATTGGCGGAGCCCGGAGCGGACGATCGCATGATCGTCGACGATCACAACGCGAATCATGTAGTCTCCCGCGGAATCGATGAACGTGAGGATTGGGCGTGCGGCCTGCCGCCTGCGGCGTGTCGGCGCCGACGGCGTCGCGACCCGATCTGTCGAGTCGCACGCCGCCGCAGGGCAAATTCCAGGCCTGCGCTCGACACCTCTCAAGAAGAACCGGCGTTGCCGGGCTTCTCGAACCCCCTCGGGGGGCGGGTCGGGCAGGCCCGACCCTGGGAGCGCTTGGGAGCCGCGATGCAGGCGAACCGGGGAACGATGGATCCAAGTGTAGCGGGGAACCCGACATGTCATTCCTGAGAACGCTGGAAACCGCGCGGCGCAGCCGCTTCGCGGCTCCGGTGGCACTCCTGCTGGGCCTTGCCGTCCTGCTGACCAACGAGGCCGGGCACCACCGCGCCCTGACCGTCATCGCCAGCCGCGAAGACCTGCTCGAGGCGCGCCTGGAGGTCAGCCTGCTGCTGCGCGAGGTCACCGCGGCCGAGTCGGGCCAGCGCGGCTACCTGCTCACCGGCCGGCCCGAGTACAAGGAGCCCTACCTGCGCGCCGCGCGCCAGGTCGATGCCCAGCTGGCGCGCATCGCCCGCATCTATGCCAAGTGGCCGGATCGCAGCGGCGACGTGCGCAAGCTCGACGAGCTCACGCGCCAGCGCATGTCCGAGCTGGGCACCACGGTGGAGATCTACGACGCGCGCAGCATGGAGGCCGCGCACAGCGACAAGTGGCGCGACGTCATGCTGACCGACATCGGCCGCGAGACCATGCTCGCGATCGAGGGCCAGGCCAACGTCATGGCGCAGACCGAGACGACGCGGATCGACGAGGCGCGCCACCTGCTCACCGAGACGCTGGTGCTGAGCCGCTACGGCGTCGCCCTGCTCGTCTTCCTGAGCCTGGGCGCGCTGCTGCTCTACGCGCGCCAGGCGCGCCGCCTCGACGCCCAGCGCGCCGAGACCGCCGCCGCGCTGCGCTTCGAGCGCGACCGCCTCGAGGCCGAGGTCGTGCGCCGCACGCGCGACATCACGCAGATCGCCACCCACCTGCAGACGGCGCGCGAGGACGAGCGCTCCAACCTCGCGCGCGAGCTGCACGACGAGCTCGGGGGCCTGCTCACCGCGGCCAAGCTGGACGTCGCCCGCATGCGCAGCCGCCTCGCCGGCGCCCCGCCCGAGGTGATGGAGCGCATGGGCCACCTCGTGAAGACGCTCGACGAAGGCATCGCGCTCAAGCGCCGCATCATCGAGGACCTGCGGCCCTCGTCGCTGAACAACCTGGGCCTGAAGGCGGCGCTCGAGATCCTGTGCACGGAGTTCGGCGAACGCAGCGAGCTCGCGGTGACGACCGAGATCGCCGAGCTCCCGCTCGACGAGCGCGGTCGCCTCACCGTCTATCGCCTGGTGCAGGAGGCGCTCACCAACGTCGCGAAGTACGCGCGTGCGACCAAGGTGCACGTCGCCGTGTCGCACGACGAGGAATGGGCCCAGGTGGAGGTGCGCGACGACGGCATCGGCTTCGACCCGGGCGCTAAGCGCGCCACCGCGCACGGCCTGGCGGGCATGCGCTTTCGCGTGCAGTCCTCGCGCGGCGAGCTGGTGATCCGCTCGCGCCGCGGCCAGGGCACGTCGATCCGCGCCCGGCTGCCGCTGGCGCCGCCGCCGGAGGACGCGCCGACCAGCGTCACCGACGTCTCGTCGCTGCTGGACACCGGCGCCATGCCGCTGTCGTCGCAGACCTGAACGCGAGTCGGCGGCGTCCGACAGCCTGAACAGGTGTCCGCCTATCGAAGTGGGCCGCCGGGCGGCGGATCATCCCTGTGTCGACTTCCACAACGATCCCCCGAAGGAGCACACCATGATCCAACGCATCACCATCGCCGCCATCGTCGCAGCCACCACCCTGCTCGCCGCCTCCGGCTGCGCCGTGACGCGCCACCAGGAGACCGTGGGCGCGTACGTCGACGACTCGGCCATCACCACCAAGGTCAAGGCGAAGTTCGCCGACGATCCGACCGTGAGCGCCATGTCGATCAAGGTCGACACGATGAAGGGCGTGGTGCAGCTGTCCGGCTTCGCCAAGTCCGCCGACGAGCGCATGATGGCCGAGCGCCTGGCGCGCAACACCAACGGCGTGACCGACGTGCGCAACGACATCATCGTCAAGAACTGACCGTCACCGCTGCACGAAGACAGGCGCCCTTCAGGGCGCCTTTTTCATGGCGCGAGCGCTTCTCCTCACTCGGCTGCCCGCGCGCTCAGGCACGCGCAAGCGGAGGTTTTCAATTCATTGCGGAAGTCGCATACCCCTGATACGCACCGGAGGGAGACTGGCTTCGGCAACACGACCGACGACAACGGTCGCCCCGATGGGCACAGTGGTTGCTGAATCAGGTTGTAGCGCCGGGCACCGTCCACGTGCCGCCCGGCGCCGGCGGAAAGGAGGGCCTCATGGGCGCCGAATCGAAGATGCGCATGCCGTACGGCCCGGGTTGGGAAGACCCGGACTGGGACGCGCACGGCGTGCCGCCGGACGAATCCTCCGCGATGAAGCTGACCGCGGCCGCCGACGCGCCGCCGGTGGTGAGCACCCTCGCCCAGTTCATGGCCCTGGTGCGTCGCGTGGCGCTGCCGCGCGCCGCGCGCGCCGACCGCCTGTTCGCCGGCCGCATGCGCCGCCGCATGATGGCCGGGGGCGCCGGGCTGATGGCGCTGGCCACCCTGCCGGCCACGGCCCGTCCGCGCGACGCCGCCCCGGCCCCTGAAGACGGGCCGGAGCCCGACGCCACGCCGCGCGCCCCGGCGCCGTGGCCGTTGCGCTGGCCGCCCCGCTGAGCGGGCACATGCGCGCCGAGGGGACGGGCCGATGGGCCGGCCCCCGTGGCACCGAGCGACGAGCCCGCGGCTCAGTGCGACGGCCGCTCGGCCGGCGCGTAGCGCAGGCCGATGGCGATTCGTCCGGTCCAATACACGATACGCCCGGTTCCGGGCAGGGCGACGGGGCCGACGTAACCCTTGGGCACCCATCCCTGCTCGAACAACGGGGGCGGGCTGGCGGCGCTCTTGGCCTGGCCCGTGACTGCGGAAATCATGGCGCACCTCCTGTGCTGGTTCCGTGCTGTCCAGCAAACGACGAGCCTGCATCGGACACCATCCCTAGGCCGGCCGCATCCCCCGTTCGTGGGCGATTCCGTCGTGTCCGAAGGTCAAGCCGCGGCCGCGGCGCACCGCAACCGTGCGCCCGGCGCTGGCGCGCATCCCGTGACGCAGTGGGCATTCCGGCGCCGGTCGGCGCTCGCCCAGTCTCCAGGAGAAGCGCGAGCCGACCGATAGAACGGAGGTCGAAGATCCCCGCCGCATGCACGGCGACGGACGCGACGCCCGGCGGCAGGCCTGCCGTCGACTGCCCGGAGAACACCATGATTCGAACCCTGTCCGTCGCGGCGCGGCTGCGCCTGATGGCCGCCGGCGTCACCCTGCTCCTGCTGCTGCTCGCGGCGTGGACGGGCCGCGCCTTCTACGACGCCACGATCAGCCAGCGCCTGGCCACCACGCGCAACTTCGTGCAGCAGTCGATCGGCATCGCGCAGAAGTACGCCGAGGCCGCCAAGGCCGGCCAGATGAGCGACGCCGACGCTCGCGCCAAGGCGATGGCCGAGATCCGCCCGCTGCGCTACGACGGCAAGGAATATGTGTTCATCAGCGACCTGCAGTCGCACATGCTGATGCACCCGATCAAGCCCGACATGGAGGGCAAGGACATGTCGGACTACAAGGATGCCGCCGGCATGCGCCTGTTCGACTCCATGGCCGGCATCGTGCGCAAGGACGGCCAGGGCTACATCGACTACCAGTGGCCGAAGCCGGGCAGCACCGACTCCGAGCCCAAGCGCTCCTACGTGGCCGGCTTCGCGCCCTGGGGCTGGGTCGTCGGCTCGGGCGTGTACGTCACCGAGGCGCGCGACGGCGCGCTCCGCTTCGCCGCCGTGAGCCTTGCCGTGGGCGTGGCCGGCGGGCTCGCCGTCTTCCTCTTCGTGCACCGCCTCGCGCGCTCGATGCAGCGGCGCCTGCACGCCGTCGAGACCGCCCTGGAGGGCATCGCCGGCGGCGACCTCACGCGCGTGCTGGCGGACGGCCGCGACGACGAGATCGGCCGCCTCGTGCGCGCCGTCAACCGCACCCGCGACGGGCTCGCGAGCGTCGTCTCGCAGGTGCGCTCGTCGACCGACAGCATCGCCAACGCCTCGAGCGAGATCGCGACCGGCAACACCGACCTCTCGCAGCGCACCGAGGAGACCTCGAGCAACCTGCAGCGCACCGCCAACTCGATGGAGCAGCTCACCGGCACCGTGCGCCACAGCGCGGACGCCGCGGCGCAGGCCAACCAGCTCGCGAGCTCGGCCTCGGCCGTCGCCTCGCGCGGCGGCGCGGTCGTGGCGCAGGTCGTCTCCACCATGGACGGCATCAGCGCGGCGAGCCGCAAGATCGGCGACATCATCGGCGTCATCGACGGCATCGCGTTCCAGACCAACATCCTCGCGCTGAACGCCGCCGTCGAGGCGGCCCGCGCGGGCGAGCAGGGGCGCGGCTTCGCCGTGGTCGCGGGCGAGGTGCGGACGCTCGCGCAACGCAGCGCCGCCGCCGCGAAGGAGATCAAGACGCTGATCGGCAGCAGCGTGGAGCAGGTCGCCTCCGGTGCGCGCCTGGTGGGCGACGCCGGCACCACCATGTCCGAGATCGTGGCCTCCGTGCAGCGCGTCTCCGACATCGTCGGCGAGATCACCGCCGCCGCCACGGAGCAGTCGTCCGGCATCGGACAGGTCAACGGCGCGGTCACGGAGCTGGATCGCATGACCCAGCAGAACGCCGCGCTCGTCGAGCAGAGCGCGGCCGCCGCCGAGTCGCTCAAGGAGCAGGCGCAGCGCCTCGCGGGCGTGGTGAGCACCTTCCGCCTGGCCGCTTGAGGCCGGCGCGGCCGCTCACGAGGAAACCTGCGGCCTGGCGGCCCGCGGCGCCGGGCCGACGCTCAGGCCGCGTCGGCCTCGTCCGCCACCGCCCCGGCTTCGGCGGCCTCCGCGGCCAGCCATTCCGCGGAACACGCGCTCGCCGAACAGGCGCCGCGCGCCGGCCGTCGCGCGCTCGGCAGGCAGGTAGCGGACCGCGAGGTCGCGATCACCCGCGTGGAGGCGCTCCATCCGCGTGCCGTGGTCGCCGGCCACAAGCAGCGTGCGCGCCCCGACGACCCGGCCTGCCTGGAGGACACGCGACGCTACGTGCAGGACGCGATCCGCCTGCTGGACGCGACGCCGAAACCCACCCCGCAGGCGTTCTTCGACCGCATGACGGCCCGGCACCCGGACCGCATCAACCCGGCCCCCCTCTGGTACAGCAGCGTGGGGCTGCTGGGGCCCGCGGCGCACGCGGCGCCGGCCTCGTCGGGCTCCTGATCGGTCGGGGACGGGGGACACGCCTCGACACGGGGACAGGCCGAAGGCCAGTCCCCTTCCCGGCTGCTACGCTGGCGGACATGCATCGCCTCGTCGCCCTCGCCCTCCTCCCGATCGCCGCCTGCGCCGCCCTGTCCGACGTCAGTCCGGTCGGCAACGGGGCCTACCTGACCGCCGCCCACAGCAACGACGTCAACGCGCGCGTCGACGAGCAGCGCATCAAGGTGCAGGCGCGCGCCGCGGCGTTCTGCGCGCAGCGCGGCGCGCGCGTCGAGGCCATCCGCCTCGTGGACGCGCCGCCGCCGCCCGGGCAGCCGCCCGCGGCGCAGCTGGAGTTCCGCTGCGTGCCGTAGCCGCCGCTACTTGGCCTCGGCGAGCTTCTTGAGGTTCTCCAGCCCGGCCTTGTAGATGCCGGTGACCGCCTTGATCGCGGCCTCGTCGTTCTTGTCCGGCGGCGGGTCGTTGTTCGGGTAGGCGCGGTAGAAGGCGCCGCGCCAGACGACGAGGCTGCCCTTGTCGCCGGGGCCGGGCTTGACCTCGATCGTCGAGGTGTAGTTGCTGACCGGGATCGGGCCGGGATCCTTCATGCGGTAGTTGTACTTCCGGTCGGCGTCGGACCAGCCCTCGAGCTCCTCGAGCACCGTGCCGCCGCCGTCGAGCGTGAGCGTGCGGCGCGAGCCGACCGTGTTGCCCTCGGTGGCCGGCGAGGACTTGATCGCGGGATGCCAGTCCTTGATCGCGTCGAAATTCTTGATGCGGTCCCACACCGCCTGCGGCGGCGCGTCGATCGCGATCTCCTCGGACACCTTCTGGCGTGTCGGCCCGTGCGCCGCGGCATCCGCGACGACGGCGGCGAGCGCCAGCGCGCCCAAGGCCTTCAAGACCACTCTTCTCACGGCGTTGTCTCCTGCGCGTCACCCTCGAATGGGCCGGACCATTCTAGGAGCCGGCCACTCAGCGCGAACTGAGGAACTGCCCGAAGCCGCGCGGGTTGCGCCCGACGTCCACGCAGGCCTGCCTGCGGCCGTCGGCGAGCGCCAGCAGCTGCACGCAGTCCTCCATCCAGCTCACGACGACGAGGCGGTCGCCCGCGACGGCGATGCCCTCGGGGTAGTCGGCCGTCGGCCAGTCGGCCAGGCGCTTGCCCGCGGCCAGGTCGATCACCGACACCGACGCGGCATGCTGGTTGGTGACGTAGGCGCGCGTGCCGTCGAAGGCGACGCCGTAGGGCGCGAGCCCCACCGCGATGCGCGCCCGCGCGCGGCCGGCGGGCAGCTCGAACACGTCGACGTCGTTGCTCACCACGTTGAGCGCGAGCAGCGCGCGGCCGTCGGGGCTGACGCCGAGCGCGAACGGATGCTCGCCGGTGGCGAGGTGGTCGACCACCGCGAGCTTGTCGGCGTCGACCACCGCCACGCTGTCGTCGTCGCGCTCCGCGACGAACACGCGCGCGCCGTCCGGCGACACCGCGACACCGGCGGGCGCGTGGCCGACGGGGACGGTGGCGACCTGCCTGTCGTCGCGCGTGTCGAAGACCAGCAGCGCGTTGCCGTACCAGTCGGCCACGTAGACGCGGCGGCCGTCGGGGGAGGCGGCGATCCCGACCGGGCCGCTGCCGGCCGGCAGGTCGGCGGTGCGCTTGCGGGTGGCGAGGTCGATCACCGAGACGCTCCTGCCGTCCGCGTTGGTCACGTAGGCCTTGCCCGCGGACTCGGCCACCGCGATGCCCGCGGGCGACCTGCCGACCGGGATGGTCGCGGCCACCCGGCGCGTCTCGAGGTCGACCACGCTGACCTCGTGCGAGGCCTGGCAGGGCACGTAGGCGAACGGGGCGCCGCCGGCCGCGCACGCCGCCGACGCCAGCACGACCGCAAGGGCGGCCTTCGGCGCAGGCGGCCGGCGCCGCGCGGCCGCGACCGCGCTCATGCGCCCTTCCGGTTGGCGGCCGCGGCGGCCCTGACCAGCGCCTTGAAGGCGGCCTCGTCGAGGAGCTCGCCCTCGCGGATGTCGATCGCGCGGCGCACGTTGCCCTCGAGACTCGAGTTGAAGAGCTGCTTCGGATCGGCGATCGAGGCGCCCTTGGGGAAGGTCAGCTTCACCGCGGCCTTGTAGGCCTCGCCCGTGCAGACGATGCCGTCGCGCGACCACACCGGCACGCGCCACTTCCACTCCTCGACCACGTCGGGCAGCGCCTCGTGGATCCAGGCGCGCACACGCGCCAGCGCCTCGCCGCGCCAGCCGGCGAGCTCGGCGATGCGGCCGTCGATGAGCGCGCAGGCGGCGGTGTCCTTCTCGCTCGGGTCGCTCTTCTTCATGGGCACGCGGCTCCTCGTCTGACGTGGGAAGGCCCCGCCTCCCTGCGACGGGAGACGGGGCCTTCAGTCTACGGCCTGGAGGGCTTACTTCTTCAGCTTGTCGATCAGCGCGGAGACCTTGCCGATGTCGACGCTGCCGAAGCCGGTGGCGAGGTCCCAGCCCGGGCCGGCCGGGAAGCCGATCGAGCCGGTGGTGACGTCGTGCAGGTACTGCGTGCCGCGCGAGGTGACGCTGTACTTGTACAGGTTGGCGTTCGGCGTGGTCAGCGTGTTGTTGTTCTTGGTCTGGATGCGCGCCCAGAAGCCCATGAACATCGGCGCGGACAGGCTGGTGCCGCCGACCTGCTCGGTGCCGTTGCCGCCGTTGACGACGAGGATGGCGCCGCTGGCCGGATCGGCCGAGAACGAGATGTCGGGGATCACGCGGCCGCTCAGGGGGCCGAGGGCCTGGGTCTGCCAGTCGGGCGCCGCTTCCGTCGTGCTGGTGCCGCCGCCGGCGCCGCCGAGGAGCAGGCAGCCGAGGTTGCTGTTGCAGCTCCACGCCGACTCGCTGACGTAGGTGGTGTTGCCGTTGGTCGTCAGCGTCGTGCCGCCGATGGCCAGCGCGTAGGGCGAGACGGCCGGATAGGACGCGCCGACCTTCTTGCTGGTGCACTCGTAGGCACCGGAGTCGCCGGACGAGATCGTCCAGGTCTGGCCTTGCGCCACGCCCATCTCGAGCGACGCGTCGATCGCCGTCTCGTCGCCGTTCGCCTTCTCGCCCGTCTCGCACAGGCCCAGCGAGGCGTTGACGACCTTGGCCTCATTGTCGGCGGCGGCGCGGTTGAACGCCTCGACGACGGAGGTCAGCGCGGTCACGTCCTTGCCGACGTAGAAGATCAGCTTCTGCACCGCGCCGCCGGCGGTGGACAGGGCGGTCTGGCTGTCGAGGTCCCACTCGATCACGCCGGCGGTGTCGCTGCTCTGCGGGCCCGCGGCGACCTGCTCGATCACCGGCGCCTGCAGGCCGTTCTGCGACACGAAGGCCGACAGGTCGGTCAGCGACTGCGAGATGTCGCCGGCGGCGATGATGGCGACCGTCGTCTTCGTCGCGGCGGGCAGGCCGTCGGCGTCGTAGATGGTCGAGAAGTCCTTCGGGTTGTGGCCGACGATGCCGCTCGCGGCGGTCTTCGCGTCCGCGACCTTGTGGTACAGGTTGAGCGTGTGGGTGGTGTCGAGGCCGTGCACGGCGCTGACGATGCCGGCCAGGTGCGCGGGCACGAGCGCGGGCGTGGCGGTGCCGACGGCGTCGCGGCCGTCGACGTCGACGTGGTGCAGCTCGGCCTTGAAGGCGGCCTTGACGGCGGCGGCGGAGCCGTCGGCGCTGACCAGGTGCCGGTTCTTCGAGATCTCGACGTTGGTGAAGCCGCTGGAGCGCAGGTAGTCGGCGACGGCCTTCGCCTGTTCGACCGTCGGCGCGTGGCGGGCGAGCATCTCTTCGGTGCTCAGCGTGCGCGAGGTCTTGCCCGACATGATGGCCGACGTCAGCGCGTCGAGCTCGGCCTTGTTGCGCAGGTTCAGGCTGACCGAGATGTGGACCTGGGTGCCGGCCTGGAGCTCGGCGCCCATCCTGGCGGACGCGTTGTCCGTCGCGAGGGTGCGGGTGGCGGCCCAGGAGGCCGAGGCGGCCTGCGCGGACAGCGGGAGGGCGGCCGCGAGGGCCAGCGACAGTGCCGACAGGGTGGACACGGGAATCACGCGTTGCATCTTTGCTTACTCCGTTGTTCGAAGGAACGAAGAGCCTGCCTGGGGAGCGGGCTCGCTGCTGGAGGAGAGCGGCATCTAGGGGTGCCGGATCCCGGGATCGGTGCGACAGGCACCGTCCAGGGTCGACGGATTCTGGAACGCGAATCGTTCGCGCGTGCCTGTGCTTTCCCTCCCGAGGAATCCCGGCGCTCGTAATCCCCGATTCCCGGTGTCGCGTCTCGGGGAATGAACGCAGCCGCGTCCATCCCGGGCGGTACACGTACGGGCGCGTGGCTCAGAGCGGGCGGAAGGCGTGCGCAGACATGGCCGCGACCGAGTATTCGGTCGAGATCCGCATCCGGGCCGACAAGCGGACCGTACGACGAGCTGGTCGACGGCGAGAACTGAGCGCCGCCGGCCGTCCGCAGGGCTCCGGCCCTGATGGGGACCGACTGGTGCCGACTATCTGGTTCGATTCAGGAAAGTCAGCTCTAAGCTGTTGATTCACAAAGGCGAAAGAGCGCCCGAGAGGTCAATGTATCACGCCGTGTATCACGAACTGTGAGGGACGAGCAAGTCGGCTCGCGCCTCAACGTCGGCTTCCTACTAAGCCAACTCCAGCGGCACCAGTTCATAAGGCGGAGGAACAAGCGCGAGGGCAGCTTCCAGAGGCATAAGTTCGCCCGATACGTGATGGCCCCAATGAAAGCCGAAGCCCGGATGCCGCTGATAGGCCACTAGGACGCCGCGATCGGTGTAGACCAAGACGCCGCAGTCGACGATGTTGACGCCCATTGCGTGGACATCGGCAGTCGAGGCCGCGAGCGTTTGATCTGAGGGGAACTGAACAGCGACCCTAACGAGGTCGATCCTTGAGATGGTCACGCTCTCGGCGGACACGCGGTACGCAAGTCCTTCCTCGCCGAATCTGTCGAATCGCGGCACCTCTTCGGAGACTTCCACGCGGATTGGAAAGACTTCATCGAAGTCATTCGGCGCGAGAGACTCTGGCTGAACGGCGAACGCTTCGATCTTGACGGTCTTGTCCGGGCCGACCACATAGACAGCATTGATGTCCAAGACAAGCTGATCGGCACGGCAGCTGACTATCCGTCGCAGCCGCTGAAGGTGGATCGCGTCGAGAGCGTGTGCGCTCATGGCTGGGAATCATCCGGAAAATCAAAAAGACCGTTCTGCGACTTCGCGTGCTTCTGCTCGAACTTGTGCCTGCGGCCTTGCGGTGTCTCAACAAGCGCGTCGCTCTCGACCTTGGCAAGCACGGTCGGCACGGAGTAGCCGGTGACGACAACATCTCCTAGGGAGTCGACCTTCTTGTCGATCTGAAGGACGCAGCTGATGGCATTTCCCGCGTAGAAGCTCACTTCACGGCGCTTGACCATCGCCTTGAACGCCTCATCCTTCATCGCGAAGCTGATCGATTCTCCGTTGTAGATGCCCTTCCACTGCATCCCGCCCTCCTTGATCACCGGAGCCACGATTTCGATGATCGCGCCATCCACGACATCCGAAGGCAGCTTGTCGGAGGTCAGGAGGTATTTGGAGAAGTTGCCGCGTTCGACGACCTGCTCTGTCGGCACCGCATCGGCCGATGAAGCGGGAGTGAAGCCAATCGCCAAAACCTTGTCGTAGGGCAACACGGCCTTGAAGAAGTTCGAGCGACGCGTCGCCACCTTCAGGTCGACTCGCAGCACGGCGACGGCCGCGTCAACAATTTCCGGGGATGGGCCCGGCCCGACCATCGAGAGGTTCGGAGCACGATCAACCGTCCGCGCTCGCACGACCGGGGGCTTAGACGGATCGGATGCTTTTGGCGCAACGACCAGCGCACCACTGGACGTAGGAGAAGCGTCAATCGCCTTGACCGTCAGGGTTTGGGAAGGCGGCAGCGGCACCCCGGCCTTCTTCAGTTCTTCTCTCAGCTTGAGAATGGTGAGCTGCTTCTCCTCCAGTGTCGCGGCGGCGATCTTCTTGTTCGTCGCGTCAAGTTCCGGATCGGAGGCCGGCAGGTGGTTCCACACCGCGAGAAGGATGGTCGAGAGCAGCGTCAGGGTGCCCAAGGTCAAGGTGATGCCTACCGCCGCGTTTTCCGGCTTGGTGACAAACCGCCAATGCTCGATAAGACCACCTTCGGTGTAGGCGCTCGTCTCGATCTGAACGTCGATCGCGAGTTGCTCCAACACGTACTGGATGGCGGCCAGCATCTCCGCCTCGCACTTGTTGCGGACGTGCGCGTTCATGGCGTGAGCGCCATCCGCAAGGTAGTAGTGCAACTGAATGGCCGGTAAGTCCATCTGAGCCCACGTAGTGCATCGCGACCCCCTATTGTCACGCCACACGAGCCATACTCCGATCACGATGACAGCCGCCACCGAGTACCGCCAACTGACGCCCGACCAAATGCCGGGCGATGACGGGCCTCAGCGTCCGTTCTTGGCACTGGTCGTCATTCGCGAGCCGGTGACGCCTGAGTGGCAGTGGGCCGTGAGCAAGTGGCTCGTAGCTGCAGGCTGCTTATTCATGTGTGCATGGGGGCCTGACTGCTCGTCCTGGGACGACTCCGTCGACTACGCGAACATGGAAGCGTTGTCGTACGGCGACATTCCCGAAGATCGGTTTGTGATGACAACGTGGCACGACGACGAGCCGTTGGACGAGGCGCTTTGGTTCGCCAAACACACCGCGCAGCATCCCACCGTGGCCCTGGAACTGGCTGTGATCATCGACGTGTCGGCCATCGATCATCGGGACGAGATGCTCGCCCTGTGGACAGCGGCTTGACGAAGGGCCGCCCATGACGCTCCAGGCGAGTTCTCCAGCAGCCCTGTACTGCGCGCACATGGAGGACATCAAGGCGCGGGTGAACCGGGTCAACAAGATGATTTCCGGCCATTCGCCCATGAAGAACGAGGCGTGGGACGGCGAAGTCATGATGATGTTCCTACGCAAGTGCCTGGAGCAGTTGGCGTTCTCCTCATTGATCGCAAACAAGGACGCCTACGCGGCGGCACACTTCGATTTCGCGACGAACTGGAAGCTGACGAAGGTACTGGCCAGGATCGACAAGCTAAACCCGGACTTCTATCCCCGCCCGCTGACGTTCTCGCACATCGACGAGCGTGGCGTGAAACAGATGAAACTGCTCACGGACGGCTACCTGACGCGGGAGGAGATGGCCTTCCTCTACGACGCCACGAGCGAGGTGATCCACACCTGGAATCCCTATCGACCAGACCCTCGCGTCGTCAACCTTGAGCGACCGTTGGCGGAATGGGTGAATCGTCTTCAGCGACTGCTGGACATGCACTATGTCCAACTGCTGGATGGTGGCCTCTGGGTTGTCCAAATGAACGCCAATCCTGACGGCCGTGTTCACGCGTTTCTGTCGCAGCCGGTCGAGGACACCTCGAAGACTTGAGCAAACTGCTTTTTCTGGGCGAGGCCCACGTCACTGCAAGGCTGAACAACAACAACGGAGTTGGAGTTCAACGGGATTTTGGAACAACCCGTGACGGCACTCCCTAGCAGGCTGCTGAAATACCTGAGCTGACGGTCCACCGCCGGCGCGCCCCGGGCGTTATCGTTGGAGACCAACGACCGATCACAAGATGCGCGGCTCCGACACGTACACCGAAGGCCTGTTCACCATGCGCCGGCTCGACGACTTCGTACCGGCGAACCACCCGCTGCGCCGGATCCGCGTCATGGTCAACGAGGCGCTCGCGAAGATGGACGAGCTGTTCTCGCGCATGTACGAGGCCGACGTCAAGGGCGGTCGGCCCAGCGTGCCGCCCGAGAAGCTGTTGCGCGCGATGCTGCTGCAGATTCTGTTCAGCATTCGCTCGGAGCGCCAGCTCATGGAGCAGACCCGCTACAACATGCTGTTCCGCTGGTTCATCGGGCTGTCGATGGATGACGACGTGTGGGTGCCGACGGTGTTCACCAAGAACCGGCAACGCTTGATCGAGCACGACGCGATCGTGGCCTTCTTCAACGAGGTGATCAACACGGCCGAGAAGAAGCGCTGGCTGTCGGGCGAGCACTTCAGCGTTGACGGCACCCTCATCCAGGCCTGGGCCGGCCACAAGAGCTTCGTGCGCAAGGACGGCGACGACGACGATGCCGGCGGGACTGGCAGCTTCAAAGTGTTGGCGCCGACCGAAATTTGAGCCACTTTTGAGGGTCGTGCCGACCGAAAACTGAGCCAGGTGTTTCACCTAACCTGCTGCTTTTTTGTGCAGTGGGGTTCGAGGATTGATCACCATGGACCTGATTGGACGGATCCGGCGGCTGCACAGCCGGGGCAAGAAGTCCGAGCGCGAGATCGCCAGGCTGACGGGCCTGTCGCGCAACACGGTCGCCAAGTGGCTGAAGGCGTCGGTGGAGACGGCGCCGAAGTACCGGCGCAAGGCGGCGACCACCAAGCTCGAGCCGTTCCACGAGACCTTGACCCAGGCGCTGCGAGCCGACGCGCGGCGGCCCGTGGAGGCCAGGCGCACAGCCAAGGCACTGTTCGCGGAGATCAGGGCGGAAGGCTACGGGGGCGGGTACACGCGGGTGACTGACTTCATCCGCGAATGGCGTGCCGGTGAAGGGCTCTCGGTAGCGACGCGGGCGTTCGTGCCGCTGACGTTCGCGCTCGGCGAGGCGTTCCAGTTCGACTGGAGCGAGGAAGGGCTGGTAGTGGGTGGCATCTACTACCGCGCGCAGGTGGCGCACATGAAGCTGTGCGCCTCGAGGGCGTTCTGGCTGGTGGCCTACCCGAGCCAGGGCCACGAGATGCTGTTCGACGCGCACACGCGCGGCTTCGCGGCGCTGGGCGGCGTGCCGCGGCGGGGGATCTTCGACAACATGAAGACGGCCGTGGACAAGGTCAATAAGGGCAAGGGCCGGGTCGTCAACGAGCGCTTCGCGGCGATGTGCGCGCACTACCTGTTCGACCCCGACTTCTGCAACGTCGCCTCCGGCTGGGAGAAGGGCGTTGTCGAGAAGAACGTGCAAGACAGCCGCCGGCGGATCTGGATCGATGCGGGCAACCAGCGCTTCGGCTCGTTCGTCGAGCTCAACGCGTGGCTCGCAGCGCGCTGCCGTGCGTTGTGGGAGGAGCTGAGGCACCCCGAACACGAGCAGTTCAGCATTGCCGAGATGCTCGAGCACGAGCGGGCCGAGTTGATGCCCATGCCCGAGCCGTTCGACGGCTACGTCGAGAGGCCCGCGCGCGTGTCGAGCACCTGCCTGGTGACAGTAGCGCGCAACCGCTACTCCGTGCCGTGCGAACTCGCAGGACGGATGGTCAGCGCGCGCCTGTACCCGAGCGAGGTCGTGGTCGTTGCCGACAACGCGATCGCCGCTCGCCATCATCGCCTGGAGTCGCGCGAGCAGACCTGCTACGACTGGCAGCACTACGTGCCTCTCGTGCAGCGCAAGCCCGGCGCGCTGCGCAACGGGGCGCCGTTTGCGGAGCTCCCCGCGCCGCTGCAGACGCTGCGGCGCTCTCTGCTGCGCGAGCCGGGCGGCGATCGCGTGATGGCGCAGGTGCTGGCGCTCGTGCCCAGCGCGGGCCTGGAGGCGGTGCTGATCGCGGTGGAGTTGGCGCTCGAGAGCGCGCCACCATCGGGGCGCGTCAGTGCCGAGCACGTGCTCAACGTGCTGGGGCGATTGAACGCGGCGCCGGCCCCGGAGAACGCGGCCACGACGCTCAAGGTCGCGACGCCGCCGCTGGCGGACACGGCACGCTACGACCGCCTGCGCGCGCAGCTCGACGCCGAGGAGGCCGACCATGCGTGACGTGATGCTGGAGCTCAAGCAACTGCGGGTGCACGGCATGGCCGGCGCCTGGGGCGAGCTGGCCGAGCAGGGTGGCGAGAACGGCCTGGACGGCGCACGCTGGCTCGTCGAGCATCTGCTGCAGGCCGAGACCGTCGATCGCGGCATGCGCTCGGTCAAGCACCAGATGCACGCGGCGAAGTTCCCGGTGCATCGCGACCTGGCCGGCTTCGACTTCGACGTATCGCCGGTCGATCGCAAGCTGGTGCTGAAGCTGGCTGAGATGGAGTTCGTCAACCAGGCGCAAAACGTCGTCTTCGTCGGCGGCCCGGGCACGGGCAAGACGCACCTGGCCACGGCGCTCGGCGTGACCGCCATCACCCGGCACAGCCGGCGCGTGCGCTTCCACTCAACGGTCGACCTGGTCAACGCGCTCGAGCGCGAGAAGGCCCAGGGCCGCGCGGGGCGCATCGCCGACAACCTGTTGCGCGTGGATCTGGTCATCCTCGACGAACTGGGCTACCTGCCGTTCAGCCAGGCCGGCGGCGCGTTGCTGTTCCACCTGCTCAGCCGGCTGTACGAGCACACCAGCGTGCTGATCACGACGAACCTGGACTTCGCCGAGTGGAGCGCCGTGTTCGGCGACGCGAAGATGACGACCGCGCTGCTCGATCGGCTCACTCATCACTGCCACATCGTCGAGACCGGCAACGAGAGCCACCGCTTCCTGCACAGCACCGCGGTGGCGAAGAAAAAGATCCGCGCGCGTGAACACGCCCGCAAGGGATCCGGCACGCCGGCGTCCGACGCCGACGGGTAATTGGGCCGGCGCGGGGCAAGCCGCTACGGCTACGCCCTACGCGGCTTCCCCCGCGCCTTCAAGGAGACGTCACGACGACGCCAACAAAAGGGGACAAGGACGTAGACTTATCCACAGCCGACCGTTCACGGAAGGCTTCCACCCCTGGCTCAATATTGAGCCGGCACGGTGGCTCAAAATTCGTTCGGCGCCGACAGACTTGCGGATGAACTCGCTGCCGTATCGGTGGCGCAAGTCCGTCGGGACGCGCATGCAGAACTGGTAGTGGTTGCCGCGCTTGGCGAGATGGCGAACCTTGAGGGACAGAGACTTGGTCAAGACAATGATCACAGGAGAGGCCCGAAGGGCCATCGGCGCGACCGTGTTTCACGCCGAGCGCACGATTTGTATCACGCTCTCTCGTCTCAGAATCTTCCAAGCTGTTGATTCTGCTGAGTTTTTCACAGAATCGTGGTGCCGACTATCCGAATCGAACGGATGACCTCCCGCTTACAAGGCGGATGCTCTACCAGCTGAGCTAAGTCGGCACGGGGGCCGGGACGCGCGGCGCGGGCCCGGCCCGGGAACTCACTTGATGCGCTTCAGGGCCGGCCGCGGGCTGGTGGGCGGCGGCGGGGTGTCGGGGTCTTCCGGGGGCTCGGCCTCTGCTGCGTCCGCGTTGGACGGGACTTCGGCGGCGGTGGCCGGGGTCTGGGCGAGGCGCAGGCCGCGCGGGGCGGCCTCGGGGACGGCCGCCACCGCTTCGGCGCCCGGGCCCTCGGTGCCGGGCTGGGCCGGCATGGGGAAGGCCATGCCCTGGCCGTTCTCGCGGGCGTAGATGGCGACGACGTGGTCGACCGGCACGATGATGTCGCGCGCCATGCCGCCGAAGCGGGCGCGGAACTCGATGAACTCGTTGCCCAGCTTCAGGCCGCTGGTGGCCTCGAAGCCGACGTTGAGCACGATCTCGTTGTTCTTCACGTACTCGAGCGGCACCTGCACGCTGCGGTCGACGTGGACGGCGAGGTAGGGCGTGAAGCCGTTGTCGGTGCACCAGTCGTGCAGGGCACGGATGAGGTAGGGCCGCGTGGAGCTGCCGGGGATCTCGGTGGTGCTGACCTGGGTCATGGGCGAGGCGGTGGAAAGCCGTGAGGGACTGCCGGGATGATACCGACCCGCCGCGGCGGCGCGTATCCGGCGGTCGGCGCGTCGCGCCGGACGGCCCCGGGGCGGGGGCGTCCGGCGCGCGGCATCACTTGCGCATGACCTTCTCGGACGGCGTCAGCGCCTCGATGTAGGCCGGGCGCGAGAAGATGCGCTCGGCGTACTTCAGCAGCGGCGCGGCGTTCTTCGACAGCTCGATGCCGTAGTAGTCGATGCGCCAGAGCAGCGGCGCGATCGCGACGTCGAGCATCGAGAAGTCGTCGCCCAGCATGTACTTGTTCTTGAGGAAGATCGGCGCGAGCTGGGTGAGGCGGTCGCGGATCTGGGCGCGCGCCTTCTCGAGCTGCTTGTCGTTGGCCTTGACGCCCCCGCGGCCTTCCAGGATGTTGACGTTCGAGAAGAGTTCCTTCTCGAAGTTGAACAGGAACAGGCGCACGCGGGCGCGCGCGACCGGGTCGCCCGGCATCAGCTGCGGGTGCGGGAAGCGCTCGTCGATGTACTCGTTGATGATGTGCGACTCGTACAGGATGAGGTCGCGCTCGACGAGGATGGGCACCTCGTTGTACGGGTTCATCAACGCGATGTCTTCCGGCTTGGCGAACAGGTCGACGTCGCGGATCTCGAAGTCCATCCCCTTTTCGAACAGCACGAAGCGGCAGCGGTGCGAGTACGGGTCGGTGGTTCCTGAATACAGCACCATCATGGCAGGGAGCTCCCTCGGAAAAAACAATCGTCAAAAAAGCAGACGACCGGCTGCCGCCGGTCGCAAGAGCGAAAAAAGAACGAAACCTTCAGGACGTCACTTCACGTCCTTCCAGTACGCGGCATTGAGCCGCCAGCAGAACACCCAGAAGACACCGAGGAAGATCAGCACCCAGACGCCCAGCTTCACGCGGAAGTTCTGCGCCGGCTCGCTCATCCACTGGAGATAAGCGACGAGATCGGCGACGTTGGTGTTGTAGTCGGCCGCGCTCATCGTGCCCGGAGTCTCCAGCGTCAGGCCCTTGAACACGTGTTCGACCTGTCCGCCTTCCCCCTTCTCGTCTTCATAGACCGCGCGCTGGGTGCCCTGGAGCTCCCACAGGACGTTGGGCATGCCGACGTTGGGAAAGACGTGATTATTCCATCCCGTGGGCCTGGTCTCGTCGCGGTAGAAGGATCTCAGGTAAGTGTAGAGGTAATCGGCCCCCGTCCCGTTGGCGCCGGAGCGCGACCGGGCGATGACCGACAGGTCGGGCGGCACCGTGCCGAACCAGGCCTTGGCGTCCTTCGGATCGAGGGACGTCTTCATCAGGTCGCCGACCTTGTCGGCGGAGAACAGGAGATTGTCCTTGATCTGCTGGTCGGTCAGCCCGATGTCGTGCAGGCGGTTGTAGCGCATGTACGCCGCCTGGTGGCAGTTGAGGCAGTAGTTCACGAACAGGCGGGCGCCGTTCTGCAGCGCGGCCACGTCGGTCGTGCGCTCGGCCGGGAACTTGTCCCAGGCCGGGCCGCCCTCGGCCGCGGCGGCCGGGGCCGCGGCGAAGAGCACCGCCGAGATCGCGAGCAGGCAGGCAATGAGTCGCTTCATGGGTGCGGTCTCCTGCGCTTTCAGTGGGGTTGGAAGGTGACGCGCTCGGGCGGCGTCCCGAACTTGCCGGCCTGGCTCCACCACGGCATCAGCAGGAAGAAGGCGAAGTAGAGGACGGTGCCGACCTGCGACAAGACGTTCTTGAACGGATCCGGCGGCTCGGTGCCCAGCCAGCCGAGGATGAAGAACACGACCACGAACACGCCGTAGACGGCCCTGTGCCAGCCCGGACGATAGCGGATCGACTTGACCGGGCTCTTGTCGAGCCAGGGCAGGAAGAACAGGATGATGACGGACGCGCCCATCACCACCACGCCCCAGAACTTGGCGTCGATGCCGGGGCCGACGAGGCCGAAGCCGAGCAGGGCCAGCAGCGTGGCCACGACGATCACCGCCTTGCCGAAGCCGCCGAAGCGGCCCTTCGCCAGCGCGAGCACCGCGGCGAGGATGACCAGCACGTCGAACACCTTGAGCATGTCGCTCGTGGTCGCGCGCAGCATCGAGTAGAACGGCGTGAAGTACCACACCGGCGCGATGTGCAGCGGCGTCTTCAGCGGGTCGGCCGGGATGAAGTTGTTGTACTCGAGGAAGTAGCCGCCCATCTCCGGCGCGAAGAAGATCACCGCGCTGAACAGGATCAGGAAGCCGGCCGCGCCCATCAGGTCGTGCACCGTGTAGTACGGGTGGAAGGGGATGCCGTCGAGCGGGATGCCGTTGGCGTCCTTGTACTTCTTGATCTCGACCCCGTCCGGGTTGTTCGAGCCCACCTCGTGCAGCGCGATCAGGTGCGCCACCACCAGGCCGAGCAGGATCAGCGGGATCGCGATCACGTGGAAGCTGAAGAAGCGGTTGAGCGTGGCGTCGCTCACCACGTAGTCGCCGCGGATCATCAGCGCGAGGTCGGGGCCGACGAAGGGGATGGCCGAGAACAGGTTGACGATGACCTGCGCGCCCCAGTACGACATCTGGCCCCAGGGCAGCAGGTAGCCCATGAAGGCCTCGCCCATCAGGCACAGGAAGATGGCGCAGCCGAAGATCCAGACGAGTTCGCGCGGCGAGCGGTACGAGCCGTAGAGCAGCCCGCGGAACATGTGCAGGTACACGCAGATGAAGAAGGCCGAGGCGCCGGTGGAGTGCATGTAGCGCACCAGCCAGCCCCAGGGCACGTCGCGCATGATGTACTCGACCGAGGCGAAGGCGAGCGCCGCGTCGGGCTTGTAGTGCATCACCAGGAAGATGCCGGTGACGATCTGGATGACCAGCACCAGCAGCGCGAACGAGCCGAACCAGTACCAGAAGTTGAAGTTCTTGGGCGCGTAGTACTCGGAGACCTGCTGCTTCCAGAGCACGGTCGCCGGGAAGCGGTTGTCGACCCAGGTCATGAACCGCGTGCCGACGGATGCGTTCGGGGGGGCCACCTTCATTTCTGCCATGGGTTCCTCGTCGTCTTGTCGATCTCGATCGCTGGGACGGCGCGCGCTGTCTCGCGCGCCGGCGGGAACGGCCTCCGGCTCAGGCCTTGTCCTCGCCGATCAGGAGCTTGTTGGCGTCCGCCATGTACATGTGCGGCGGCACGCGCAGGTTGTCCGGGGCGGGCTTGTTCTTGAACACGCGGCCCGCGAGGTCGAACGTCGAGCCGTGGCAGGGGCAGAGGAAGCCGCCGGGCCAGTCGGCCGGCAGCGAGGGCTGCGCGCCGGGGGCGAAGCGGTCGCTGGGGGAACACCCCAGGTGGGTACAGATGCCCACCGCCACGAAGACCTCGGGCTTGATGGAGCGGTTGCGGTTGCGCGCATAGGACGGCGTGAGGTCGTCCTGGTTGCGCTTGGAGTCGGGGTCGGCGAGCTCGCCCTCGTCCTTGGCCAGCGTGGCGAGCATCTCGGGCGTGCGCCGGATGATCCACACGGGCTGCCCGCGCCATTCCACGGTCTTCTTCTCGCCCGGCTTCAGGTCCGAGATGTCGACCTCGACCGGTGCGCCCGCGGCCTTCGCGCGCTCCGACGGAGCGAAAGTGCTCACGAAGGGGATCGCCGTGGCGAGCCCGGCGACCGCGCCGGCGCCACAGGTGATCGCGACCCACGTTCGCTTGCTTTCATCAACACCGTCGTGCACTGCAAGGCTCTCACTCATAAGCATCCTCGAAGTTTCGAAAGTCCGATCCGGGCAACGCCGGAGTTTAGCGGGGCAAATGCACGCTCCAGTGTCCCGCGCACCACAGGCAAACCCTCGGTGCACGCCATGGTGCACGATCGCCCCGGCCGGGACTTTGACGAAATCGATACCCGCGTTCTACTGTCGACCCTGGCCGGTCCCGGCCAGCCGCGGCAGTCGCCCGGGTACAACGCACAAGGAGCATGCAATGGGGTTCGCCACTGAATTCAAGGAGTTCGCGGTCAAGGGCAACGTGATGGATCTCGCCGTCGGCGTGATCATCGGCGCGGCCTTCGGCAAGATCGTCGATTCGGTCGTGAACGACCTGATCATGCCGCTGGTCGGCAAGGCCACCGGCGGCCTCGACTTCTCGAACTACTTCGTCCCCCTCGCGGGCCAGACCGCGACCAACCTCGCGGACGCGAAAAAGGCCGGCGCGGTGTTCGCGTACGGCAACTTCATCACCGTGGCGATCAACTTCATCATCCTCGCCTTCATCATCTTCCTGATGGTCAAGCAGATCAACAAGCTCAAGAACCAGCAGCCGCCCGCGCCGCCGGCCCCGCCCGCGCCCACGCCCGAGGACGTGGTGCTGCTGCGCGAGATCCGCGATTCGCTGAAGGCGCGGCCCTGAGGCACGTCAGGGGACGCCGCAGGCCCGTCCCCCGCCGCCGTCACGAAAGCCGGCGCGCCATGCGCGCCGCCGCCACCAGGCTCGACGGGTCGGCGAGCCCCCGGCCCGCGATGTCGAACGCCGTCCCGTGGTCGGGGCTGGTGCGCACGAAGGGCAGGCCCAGCGTCACGTTGACGCCCTGCTCCACGCCCAGGTACTTCACCGGGATCAGGCCGTGGTCGTGCGTCATCGCGACGACGAAGTCGAACTCGCCCGGCTTGCCGCGCGCGTCGCGCGCACGCATGAAGACCGTGTCGGGCGCATAGGGCCCGGTCGCGGCGATGCCCGCGGCGCGCGCGCGCTCGATGGCGGGCGCGATCAGCCGGATCTCCTCGTCGCCGAACAGCCCGCCCTCGCCCGCGTGCGGGTTCAGCCCCGCCACGGCGATGCGCGGCGCGGCCAGGCCGAAGCGCAGCCCGGCGGCGTGCGTGATGGCCAGCGTCTCGGCGATGCCCTCCACCGTCAGCGCGTCGATGGCGCGCCGCAGCGCCAGGTGGATGGTGACCAGCACCACGCGCAGCTCGTCGTTGGCCAGCATCATGCGCACCGGCGGCGGCGCGCCCCCGGGCGCGGCGGCCAGCGCCTGCAGCATCTCGGTGTGGCCGGGATGGGCGATGCCCGCGGCCGCGAAGGCCTCCTTGTGGATGGGCGCGGTGACGATGGCGCGCGCGGCGCCGGCGCGCGTCCACGCGACCGCCTGCTCGATGCAGCGCGCCGCGGCCGCGCCCGCGCGCGCGTCGATCGCGCCCCAGGCCAGCGCGGCCAGGCCCTCTTCCAGGCCGGGCGGCGCACAGACGGCCAGCGCGCCCGGCGGGCAGGCGGGCAGGTCGGACGGATGCTCCAGCACGGCCAGCGGCCGCGCGAGGCCGCAGGCGGCGAGCGCGCGCCGCATCACGCCCACGTCGCCGACGACGACCGCGTCGTCGAGGTGCCCCGCGGCGCTCGCCCGCGCCACGATCTCCGGGCCGATGCCGACGGCGTCGCCCATGGTGACCAGCAAGGGCCGGGCGCGATCCTCGTGCGTGCTCATCGCCCCATTCTTCCACGCGCGGCGAGCCCCGCCCCGCCGCGCACATAATCCAGGGCTTCCACCGCACAAGGCCGTCCCCTCCATGCGCCGCCTCTGGCTCCTCTTCGCCCAGTCCGCGACGGTCGCGCTGGCGGTCGTCTTCGTGTTGAGCGCCTGGCGGCCGGCGTGGTGGGCGTCGACGCGGCTCGGCGGCGGCGCGGGCCGTACGCTCACGCGTATCGAGGCACCGGTGCCCGCGCCCGTCGCGCTGCGGCCGCCCCTGCCCGCCGACGCGGCCTCGCTGCCGGCGCGCCTCGCGCAGGCGTCCATCACGAGCTTCGCCGCCGCGGTGCGCCGCGCGGCGCCGGCGGTCGTGACCATCACCGCCAACAAGACGGCGCCGCGCAAGCCCGGCGCGCAGGATCCCTGGCAGCGCTACTTCTTCGGCGAGGGCCGCGGCCCCACGGCCGCGCAGACCGGGCTGGGCTCGGGCGTGCTGGTCTCGCCCGAGGGCTACCTGCTCACCAACTGGCACGTCGTCGACGGCGCGGACGACATCGAGGTCACGCTGTCCGACGGCCGCTCCGCCAGCGCCAAGCTCGTCGGCACCGACGCCGACTCCGACCTCGCGCTGTTGCGCATCGCCCTCGACAACCTGCCGGTGATCGCCTTCGGCAACATCCAGCAGGTGTCGATCGGCGACCCGGTGCTCGCCATCGGCAACCCGTTCAACGTCGGGCAGACGGTCACCTCGGGCATCGTCAGCGCGCTCGACCGCAACCAGCTGGGCCTGTCGGCGATCGAGAACTTCATCCAGACCGACGCCGCGATCAACCCGGGCAACTCGGGCGGCGCGCTGGTCGACGGCGAGGGCCGCCTGGTGGGCATCAACACCGCCATCTTCTCGCGCAGCGGCGGCAGCATGGGCATCGGCTTCGCGATCCCGGTCGACATCGCGCGCGAGGTGATGGACGCGCTGGTCCACGACGGCCAGGTCGTGCGCGGCTGGATCGGCGTGCAGCCGCGCGACCTCACGCCCGAGTTCGCCGACAGCTTCCAGCTGCCGGTGCACGAGGGCGTGCTGGTGACCGGCGTGCTGCGCGACGGCCCCGCGGCCAACGCGGGCCTGAAGCCGGGCGACGTGGTGACGGCCATCGGCGGCCGCAAGGTCTCCAACACGGCGCAGCTGCTGCGCGCGGTCGGCGCCCTCAAGCCGCCGCAGTTCGCGCTGCTGGACGTGCAGCGCGGCAGCCAGGCGATCAAGATGCAGGTGCCGGTGGCGAAGCGGCCGCCGCCGCAGCGCCGCGAGGAACCATGAACCCGCGGCCGGGGCCTGGCCTCCGGCCTGGCCCCGTGTTCAGGACTCGGCGGGGGAACACGGGGACAGGCCGGAGGCCAGTCCCCTTCCCGTTCACGCCGCCTTGGTGGCGTCTTCTTCTTCCGCCTTGGGCTTGACGGTCATGCGCGCGGCGAACAGCCCCACCTCGTAGAGCACGCACATCGGGATCGCGAGCGAGAGCTGCGAGACGATGTCGGGCGGCGTGATGATGGCCGCGACGATGAAGGCCAGCACGATGAAGTAGCCGCGGAAGGACTTGAGCTTCTCGATGCTCACGATGCCCATGCGCGCCAGCACGACCACCACCACCGGCACCTCGAAGGTGGCGCCGAAGGCGATGAACATGGTCAGCACGAAGCCGAGGTAGGCCTCGATGTCCGGCGCCGCCGTGATGCTCTTCGGCGCGAAGCTCTGGATGAAGTGGAAGACCTTGCCGAAGACGAAGAAGTAGCAGAACGCCACCCCGCACAGGAACAGCAGCGTGCTGGAGATCACCAGCGGCAGCACCAGGCGCTTCTCGTGGCTGTAGAGGCCCGGGGCGACGAAGGCCCAGACCTGGTAGAGCACGTAGGGCAGCGCGACCATGAAGGACAGCAGCAGCGTGATCTTCAGCGGCACCAGGAACGGCGAGATCACGTTGGTCGCGATCAGGTGGGTGCCGGCGGGCAGCGTGGCCACCAGCGGCTTGGCGAGCAGGTCGTACAGCGCGCCCGGGCCGGGCCAGAACGAGAGCACCGCGAACACGATGCCCACGGCGATCAGTGCCCGCACGAGGCGGTCGCGCAGTTCGACCAGGTGCTCGACGAAGGGCTGCTCGGTACCGTCGAGCTCGTCGTGAGTCGCCATCTCAGCGGCTTTCGCGTGGGGGGTGGGGAATGGGGGGAGCGTCCGGACGCGCGATCAGCTCGCGCGCCCCGACGCATTGCCGCGCGGCCGGAAGCGCGCGACGCGGGCGGCGCCCGACTGCGCGTGCATGCGCACGCCGTTGCGCTGCTTGTACCAGGCGGGCGTGGCCGAGCGCTTCAGGCGCCAGTTCTTGCGCGGAGGCTTGTACGTCGGCACGCCGCCGGCCGGCCAGTCGGCCTCGTGCGGCGTCATGACGGGCGCGTCGGTCGAGCCGAAGCCGTTCACGCGTTCCGAGATGTCGGTGCGCACCTGGCCCAGCTCCTTGTTCACCGAATCGTGCACGTCGCGCGCGGCCGTCTCGAACTGCGACTTCACCTTCTGCAGTTCCTCGAGCTCGATCGAGCGGTTGACCTCCGCCTTCACGTCGGCCACGTAGCGCTGCGCCTTGCCGAGCAGCGTCCCTACCGTGCGCGCGACGCGCGGCAGTTTCTCGGGGCCGATGACGATCAAGGCCACCGCGCCGATGAGCGCGAGCTTGTCGAAGCCGAAGTCGAGCATCCGCGGGCGGCGTCAGGGGCGCGTCTTGGTCTCGACGTCGACCGTGTTCGGGTCGCGCGCCGCGGTGGACTGCGGCACCTGCTGCGGCGGCGTGCCGGCAGCCGGCGCGTCGGTCGAGCCGTCGCGCACGCCGTCCTTGAAACCCTTGACCGCGGAGCCGAGGTCGGAGCCGATGTTCTTCAGCTTCTTGGTGCCGAAGATCAGCACGACGACGAGCAACACGATCAGCCAATGCCAGATGCTGAACGAACCCATGATGAATACTCCAAGGCAGGAACTCCTGCCATTCTAAGTCGCGGGGGCGCGGGGCGCCGTCTGCAGGGCTGCGGCCGATGCCTCAGCCCTTGGTCCAGGGGCGCGGCCCGCCGATCGCATGGATGTGCAGGTGCGGCACCTCCTGTCCGCCGTCCGCGCCGTTGTTGACGATGACGCGAAAGCCGTTGGTGACGCCGTGGTCGCGCATCAGCCTGGGCACCAGCGCCATCATGCGGCCGAGCAGGGGCGCGTCCGCGTCCGTGAGGTCGGCCATCGACGTGATGTGGCGCTTGGGAACCAGCAAGAGGTGGACCGGGGCCCAGGGGGCGATGTCGTGGAAGACGACGATCTCGTCGTCCTCGTGCGCCTTGCGTGCCGGGATGGTGCCGGCGGCGATCTTGCAGAAGATGCAGTTCGGGTCGTGGGTCATGATGGGTCGGTCAGACGGGCATGGGGCGGCCGTCGGCGAAGGCGAGCCAGCCGCGGACGCAGCGATAGAGATACCACAGTCCGATGACGCCCCAGGCGATCCAGCCGGGCAGCACGAGCAGCCACAGGGGCGCCGTGAGCGCGAAGGCGATCAGCGCGAACCAGAACGTGCGCGCCTGCCAGCGCCAGTGGCTGCGGTACAGGTCGTCGGGCAGGTCGGCGAACTTCACCATGTTCACGATGATGGCGATCACCGAGAAGATGCCGGCCGAGAACCAGGTGATGGTGTGCAGCGCGTACAGCACGTGGGTGAGCGAGCGCGAGTCGGCGGTGTTCACGGTGCGTCTCCTGTGCCCTCGGCCTCGCGCGCCTTCGCCTTGCGCAGCGCGAACTCCTCGAGCCCGGACAGGCCCTCGCGACGCTCCAGCTCGGCCAGCACGTCGGCCGGCGCGAGCCCGAAGTGGGCGAGCGCGATCATCGAATGGAACCACAGGTCGGCGACCTCGTAGACGATCTTGCCCGGGTCGCCGTCCTTGGCGGCCATGACCGTCTCGACGGCCTCCTCGCCGACCTTCTTGAGGATCGCGTCGGTGCCCTTGCCGAACAGGCGCGCGACGTAGCTCGTCGCCGGGTCGCCGCCGTTAGCGGGCTTGCGCGACTCGATCACCGCGGCCAGGCGCGCCAGGCTGTCGTTGGAGGATGCCGTCATCGGTAGATCGCCTCGGGATCCTTCAGCACCGGCTCGACGGCGGCCCAGGCCTCGCCCTCCAGCCGCTGGTAGAAGCAGCTGTGGCGCCCGGTGTGGCAGGCGATGCCGGGCTCGTGGCCGAGCTGGGTGACCTGGAGCAGCACGACGTCGTTGTCGCAGTCGAGGCGGATCTCGTGCACCTGCTGCACGTGGCCCGACTCCTCGCCCTTGGCCCACAGCCGGGCGCGCGAGCGGCTCCAGTAGACGGCGCGGCGCGTCTCGGCGGTGCGCGCGAGCGCCTCGCGGTTCATCCAGGCGAACATCAGCACGTCGCCGCTGCCGCGTTCCTGGGCGATGACGGGCACGAGCCCGTCGCGATCCCACTTGATGTCGTCCAACCACGTCATGGCCCGAGTGTAGCCAAGCCCCATGTCAGGCAGCCGTCCGGCGCGGCGGCGCGATTCTTTACGTTCGCAGCCCGGGGATCGCCGGAGGCGGCGCTTCAGGCCCGCCTCCTACAATCGCCGCCATCCGAGAGAGGGAGCGCCCCGTCCATGACCACCCCGAGCCCGAAAGGCCACCCGCTCCGCCGCGCGCGGATCCTCGCCGCCGCGATCGTGCTCGGCTCCCTGGCCGCCTGCGGAGGCGACTCCTCGCCGCCGCCGCCGCCCCCGCCCACCTCGGGCCCGACCGACCTCTCCGTCGCGGTGACCGCCCCCGGCGGCACCGTGGTACCCGGCCAACCGGCCACCTGGACGGTCGTCGTCACCAACATCGGCCCGTGGCCCGCGCCCTCGGCCACCGTCAGCAACGTGGTCGACCCGGCCACGACCACCATCACCGGCGTGACCTGCCGCGCCTCCGGCAACGCGCACTGCCCGCAGCTGCTCGGCGCGTCGATGACGGTCGGCCAGATCCCCGCCGGCGAGACGCTCACGTTCCAGGTCGACACCGTCATCACCGCCGGCACCAACGGCACGGTCACCGAGTCGGCCTTCGTGCAGGCGCCCAACGACACCACGCTGGACAACAACAACGCGACGTCCGCCGTCACGGTGCAGAGCAACGACGTCACGGTCTCCAACGTCCCCGCCGCGCCCGTCATCCCGGCCGGCCAGCCGACGACCTTCACCGCGGTGATCGCCAACAACGGCCCCGCCGTGGCGACCAACCTCGTCATCTCGCAGAGCCTCAGCGACGGCCTCAAGCTCGCGGACACCACGTGCACGGCCACGGGCGGCGCGGTCTGCCCGGCCGACACCACCTTCCCCATCAGCGTCGACGCGCTCCCGGTGGGCGGCACGCTGACGCTGGCCATCGGCGCGACCGTGCGCGCCGACGCCCGCGGCGCGGTCACCAGCACCGTCGGCATCAAGGACGACAACGACGGCCAGCCCGACAACAACACCGCGGTCGCCACCGCCACCGTGGTCGACGGCCGCGGGGGCGCCTACCAGCTCTACGCCACCGACGCGAAGATCTACACGCTGACGGTGGACTTCGACGGGCTGACCTACTCGGTGGTGGGCAACGGCGTCGACAAGAGCGGCACGCTGACCACCGGCGACGACGTCACCTACCAGGTCTCGTCCAACCAGGACATCCGCGCGTCCAACGCCACCACCGACCTGCTCGTCGGCGCGCTCGACTTCGGCGCCGGCCCCAAGGCGTTCATCGCGGCGCGCAACTTCGCGACCTCGGCCGACGACGCCGGCTCGGCGCCCTTCACCGTCTTCGGCATCGCCACCAGCGCCGGCGGCGTGGCGAGCTCCACCTTCGAGAGCCAGTCCATCGGCGCCGACGGCACGCTGAGCGACTGCGTCAGCACCTCGCAGATCTTCCGCGTCGGCGCCTGCCCGGGCTCCTCGCTGTCGAGCTATGCGCTCACGTTCTCCGGCGCCGACATCACCGGCACCGACTCGATCGCCAACGACACCATCCACTTCCGGGTCGCCAAGTCGGGCACGACGCGCCTCGTGCTGCGCGCCGAGACCGACCCGGCGTGCAACTGCAGCCGCTTCGCGGTCGGCGTGACGGACAACGTGCTGCCGCTGGCGGGCAAGTTCGGCGGCGCGAGCTCCAACGGATCGACCGGCGGGCTGTCGCTGAGCGACACCAGCTACTCGGTACAGTGGCTCAGCCCGAC
>Ga0209051_1000905_pt1 | contig 29540 bp, 29 predicted proteins | sample AraplaCvi_mMS_r2_2_FD_184286 | JGI IMG/M metagenome (GOLD analysis project Ga0209051, IMG submission 184286) | Arabidopsis root microbial communities from North Carolina, USA - plate scrape MF_Cvi_mMS_r2 (SPAdes) (version 2) | ecosystem: Host-associated > Plants > Roots > Endosphere | place...
GCCGTCCGGGAACTGTGGACGACGCGCGACCACATCGCGCAGCGCCGCGACATCGCGCCGGGGCGCATCCTGCCCGACGCCGCGATCATCAACGCCGCCACGGTCAACCCCGACACCGTCGAGAAGTTGGTGGCCCTCCCGGTGTTCGGCGGTTCCCGCCAGCGCCGCAGTGCGGGCGTGTGGCTGGACGCGTTGGCGCGGGCCCGCACCACCGACGACGTGCCGACGGCCTCCGAGCCGGTCACCGGACCACCCCCTGCGGTGCGGTGGAGCCGGCGCAAGCCCGAGGCCGCCGAACGACTGGATCGCGTCCGCACCGGACTCGCCGAACTGTCGCAACGGGTTTCGGTGCCCACCGAGAATCTGCTGACGCCCGACCTGGTGCGCCGGCTGGTGTGGGACTGGCAGCCGGTCACCGACCCGGCGACGGTCATCGACGCGTTCCTGGCCGAAGCCGGCGCGCGGCCGTGGCAACGGGAGCTGACGGTGCCAGTGTTGACCGAGGCGTTGACGGCCGCTCCGCCACCGTCGACCGAGGACGCTCCGCCGTCGACCGGGGACACCCCGACGCCCTAGGTCGCGACGACCCGGTTCACGTGCGCGAAGAAGTGCCGAAGGACGTCCTCGGGAGCCTCGATCTGCGGCCAGTGCGCGATGTCGTCGGCGAGCATCACGACGTCCGGACTCGGGATCACCTCGAGGTAGCGCTGCGCCATGTGCCGGCCCGAATTGGGATCGCTCGGCCCGTCGATCAGTCGCATCGGCACGGCGGTCTCCCGCATGGCACGGATCCAACGGTTGCGGTACCGGTAGCGGTCGGTGACGAACCTGCCCACCCTGTGACTCACCCGCGTGCCGTCGTTGTAGGCCAGGATCTGGTGAAACTGATCGAGCTGCCGGGGCGTCGGCTTGGTGTTCCGCCCGAACAACTCGTCGAGGGTGCGGTCCACGATGCGCCGGGCCACGGCGCTCCCTTGGAACCGACTCACCATGTCCCCCAGCGGCGTTCGTGACATCAGCCTTTGGACCAGCCGGGGCGTGTACGACTCGTTGAACAGGCCGCCGTTCAGCCAGGTGATCGACTCGATCACCGGCACTCCGTAGGCGTTGTCGCCTGCCTCGTAGCGGGCGAGCAGTTCCTGGCCGACGGAGTCACCCAGGTCGTGCGCCAACACGTGGAAGGAGTCGATCCCGAGATGGTGCAGAAGCGCCTCGTGCATGTCAGCGTGGTCGAGCACGGAATACTCGTATGCCACGGGCTTGTCCGAGAAGCCCATGCCCAGCATGTCCGGCGCGATGACGGTGAACCGCTCCGTCAGCGTCGGCCAGATCAGCGACCAGTCCCACGAGCTGAACGGATACCCGTGAATGAGCAGCAGGGCCGGGCCGGTGCCTTCGACGCGAAAGAACACGTCGAAGCCGAGGTAGTCGAAGTACTGACCGGTGGTCTTCCAGCGTTCCAGTTCGGCATCCATGGGGCGAAGCCTATGCAGTGGCTAGTGTTCGGCGATGACCGGCGTCCGCGCCGAACGTGACGTCACTGCGAGAATCGACTCGACTGTCCGCAGTGGTGTCACGTAGGACGCCCGGGACCTAGTCGACGCGGCCGCTGACCTCGGACTCGCCGATCGAGCTGCCGAGCGCGGCCACCCACCCGGTGACCTGACGGGCGATGTTCTGATCGGTCAGGCCCAAGCTGGCGAGGACCTCGTTGCGCGAGGCATGGTCCTGAAACTGCTGCGGGACCCCGAGGTCGCGGCAGGGCACGTCGATCTCGTTGTGCCGCAACGCAGCCGAGACCGCCGAGCCGATGCCGCCGTGCAGGCCGTGGTCCTCCAAGGTGACGACCAACTTGTGCGACGTCGCGAGCGGACCAAGCATCTCGGGGACGGGAAGCACCCAGCGGGGGTCGACGACCGTGACGCCGATGCCCTGGTTCCGGAGTCGCTCGGCCACCGACAACGCCATCGAGGCGAAGGAGCCGACCGCCACCAACAAAACGTCCTGGGACAGCCCGTCGGCGGGCACTGCCAGCACGTCGACGCCGTCGCGGCGCTCGACGGCGGGAATGTCCTCGCCGACGTCGCCCTTCGGGAACCGGATCGCGGTGGGCCCGTCCTTGACGTCGAGGGCTTCTGCGAGTTCCTCGCGGAGGCGAGCGGCGTCACGGGGCGCCGCGACCCGCATCCCCGGTACGACGCCGAGGATGGACATGTCCCAGACGCCGTTGTGGCTGGCGCCGTCGGGTCCCGTCACGCCGGCCCGGTCGAGCACGATCGTCACCGGAAGACGGTGCAGCGCAACGTCCATCATCATCTGGTCGAACGCGCGGTTGAGGAACGTCGAGTAGATCGCCACCACCGGGTGCATGCCGCCCATGGCGAGACCCGCGGCCGACGTCATGGCGTGCTGCTCGGCGATGCCGACGTCGAAGAAGCGGTCCGGAAACCGCTTGCGGAACGCGCTGAGCCCGGTGGGGCCTGGCATCGCGGCGGTGATCGCCACGACGTCGCGGCGCTTGGCCGCCCGCTTGATCAGTTCGTCGGAGAACACCGACGTCCAGCCGGGAGCGGCGACCGACGTCGCGAGACCGGTCTGCGGGTCGATGATGCCCGTCGAATGCATCTGCTCGGCCTCGTCGGACTCGGCGGGTCCGTACCCCATGCCCTTGCGGGTGGCGACGTGGACGATGACCGGGGCGTTGAAACCGCGCGCGTGTCGCAGCGCCGCCTCCACGGCGTGCTCGTCGTGACCGTCGATCGGACCGACGTACTTGAGGCCGAGATCGGTGAACATCACCTGCGGCGACAGGGCGTCCTTGATGCCTGCCTTGACGCTGTGCATGCACTGATAGCAAACCTCGCCGATGAGCGGCAGACCGCGAACGGCCTTGCGCCCCTCTTCGAGCAGCCGCTCGTAACCAGGCTGCAGTCGGAGGCCGGCGAGGTGGTCGGCGAACCCGCCGATGGTCGGCGCGTAGCTGCGGCCGTTGTCGTTGACGACGATGATTACCGGCCTGCGTGAGGTCGCGATGTTGTTGAGCGCTTCCCAGCACATCCCGCCGGTCAGCGCGCCGTCACCGACGACGGCGACCACGTGCCGGTTGCGGTGGCCGCTGAGCTCGAAGGCCTTGGCCAACCCGTCGGCGTAGGACAGCGCCGTGCTGGCGTGGCTGGACTCGACCCAGTCGTGCTCGCTCTCGCTGCGCGACGGATAACCCGAAAGGCCGTCCTTCTTGCGCAGGTTGTCGAACTCGGCGCAGCGTCCCGTCAGCATCTTGTGGACGTAGGCCTGATGACCGGTGTCGAAGATGATCGGATCGTGCGGCGAGTCGAACACCCGGTGCAGGGCGAGCGTCAGCTCGACGACGCCCAGGTTGGGGCCGAGATGTCCGCCGGTGGCAGCAACCTTGTGAATCAGGAATTCACGAATCTCGAGTGCGAGATCCTTCATCTGTGACTGCGACAGGTGCTGCAGATCAGCGGGACCGCGGATCTCAGAAAGCATCAGCTCAGTTTACGCACGGGGAGGTCATCGGGCCCGTCAAGGCTCGTACACGTCGGGCACGCCGTCACCGTCCGCGTCGACGGTTTCCCGCTCGTGAATGCGCCGGTGCGCCGCATTGCGGCTGACCAGGACGGCGGCCGCCAACGCCCCCGCCACCAGCGATCCGACCAGCACGCCGATCTTGGCGTCGGCACCCGTCACGGTGCCGTAACCAAACGCCAGCTCGCCGATGAGCAACGACACGGTGAATCCGATTCCGGCCAGCAGGGCGACGCCGAGCACGTCGCGCCAGGCCAGGCCGTCGTCGAGCGTGGCCCTGGTGAACTTCGCGAGCAAAAATGTGGTGATGAACACACCCAGCGGTTTGCCCAGCACCAGGCCGGCCATGACGCCGACGGTGGCGGGGTGGCGGAGCCCGTCCGCCAGGCCCGCGAGACCCCCGACCGTCACCCCCGCGGCGAAGAACGCGAACACCGGGACGGCGACGCCCGCCGAGACGGGCCGCAGTCGGTGCTCGAAGTGTTCGGCGCATGCGTGACGCCCGAGAACGGGCACCGTGAACCCGAGCACGACGCCGGCCACCGTCGCGTGAATCCCGCTGGCGTGAACCAGCGCCCACGTCGCCGCGGCGAGCGGGAGCAAGACCCACCAGCGGGTCAGCCCACGCTGGACGGCAACGGCGAACAGTCCACCCGGCACCAGCGCCAACGCCAGCGGTCCGAGAGCGAGGTGGTCTGTGTAGAACGCGGCGATGACGATGATCGCCAGCAAGTCGTCCATCACCGCAAGGGTCAGCAGGAACGTGCGAAGGGCCGTCGGAAGGTGCGTCGACACGACGGCAAGGACCGCAAGGGCGAACGCGATGTCGGTGGCGATCGGCACCGCCCACCCACCGAGGTTTTCCCGGTGACCGGCGGCGAGGTTGACCCCGATGAAGATCGCCGCCGGCACGATCATCCCGCCGATCGCGGCGGCGATCGGAAGGGCGGCGCGCGCCGGGTCGCGCAGATCCCCCGCGACGAACTCCCTCTTGAGTTCGAGGCCGACGACGAAGAAGAAGATCGCCAGCAAACCGTCCGCCGCCCACGACGCGACGCTCAGCCGCAGGTGCAGGCCTTCCGGTCCGACGGTGAATTGGGAGACCGCGCGGTAGGCGGACGCCCACGGTGAGTTCGCCCACACCAGCGCAGCGCCGGCCGCGGCCAGCAGCAACATGCCCCCGACCGTCTCGCGGCGCAAGACTTCCGAAAGGCGACTGGCCTCCGGCCAAGATCCGCGGCTGAAGAGTCGTGCGTTGGCGTTGGACATGTTTTCCCCCGGGTGTTGGGCAGCGTAGGACGACCGCCGACCAGACTTCCCGGCACACCGAGGTCTACCTTAGACCGCGGCCGCGGTCCGTCGCCTACGAAACGTGGGCCAGCACGGCGTCGGCGACGTCGGCGACGGGAATGGTCGTGACGATCTCGAGGGTCGCCGAGGCACGAAGCAACGGCTCGACCTCGGCGAGGTCGGCCAACACCGCGGCCAGCTCGGCCGGCGACCGGCCGAAGGAGTTGCCCGTCCGCGCCCGCAACCTCTCGACCATCAATCCCTCAGGGGCGCTGAGGAGTACGACGTGGTCGAACCGCGGGTAGAACGTCACCTGGTTGCGCGTCGCGCCCGCGACGACCAAGATTCCGCTCGGGTGGTCGGCGGCCAGCAGGTCGTCGATCTGCGACTCGATCCACAGCGACTCGCCGTCGACCGTTTCGAAGTAGTCGCCGTAGTCGGTGTCGACGGTCCAGTACCCCCGGCGGGCCAATTCGACCAGCAGCGTGGACTTTCCCGTGCCGGACATGCCGGTCACCAAGACGCGCTTCACGCGCGCGACAGCACCGCGACGCACTCGACGTGATGCGTCAGCGGGAAGGAGTCGAACACCCGGATCTGCTCCACCGCGTACCCGTGCCCCCGGTAGATGCCGACGTCGCGCGCGAATGACGCTGCCTCACAACCGATGTGCACGATCCGAGGAACGTCGGCCGCGGCTAGCAGGTCGATCACCTCACGTCCGGCACCCGTGCGCGGCGGATCGAGCACGGCGACGTCGGCGCGGCGACGCTGCGTGGTGAGCGCACGGCGCACCGACTCGGTGAGCACCTCCACCCAGCCGAGGTCCGCGAGAGCGGACCTCGCCGCCTTCGCCGAACCGCGCGAGGTGTCCACGCTCAGCACGTGCCCCGTCGGCCCCACCGCCTCTGCCAGCGTCGCCGCGAAAACGCCTGCGCCACCGTACAAGTCCCATGCCGTCATGCCCGCGTCCAGGCGGGACCACTCCTCGACCAGTGCGCTGTAGGTCGGCGCAGCGTCGCGGTGGGCCTGCCAGAACGCGGTGACCGGCACACTCCACGTCCGGTCCCCGACCCGCTGGGTCGCCTCGTACGACCCCTCGACCACCTGGGTCGAGGCCTTGCGGTTGGAGCGCGGACCCGTCTGCACGACGTGCCGAGCCCCCTCGTCGTCGAGCACCACGTGCAGTTGCGCGCCGGGCGGCCACTTCGCGCCGTCCAGGCCCGCCAACATGCCGCCGGGCACCTGCGCGCACGACAGGTCGGTCACCAATTCCGGGCTGTGGTAACGGTGAAAGCCCGCCTGCCCGGCTTGCGGGCCACCGCCGGCGACGTCCAGCCGCACCCGCGTGCGCCACCCCGTCACGCCCGTCGACCCGACTTCCTCGGCCGCGCCCTCCCAGGTATGTCCGCCGAGCCGCTGCAGCTGGTTGGCCACCACGTCACCCTTCAGGCGGCGCGCGGCGGCGGGTGCTGCGAAGGCCAGGTCGCAGCAACCGGACCCGTCGACGCCCGCGATGCGGCAGATCGAGTCGACGCGGTCGGGTGAGGCTTCCAGGATCTCGACTGCCTCTGCGTGCCAATGACTTCCGCGCTCCGAGGTGACGCGGGCCAGTACCACCTCGCCGGGTAACGCGTACCGCACGAACACGACCCGACCGTCGTCGTGACGGGCCACGCAGCTGCCGCCGTTGGCGGGCGGCCCCACGGTCAGGGTCAGCATCTGGGCGCTCAATTGAGGAACCCGCGTCGCGCGTCGCCAGGTGCCGGCTGCTCGTCGATGACCTTGAGACGCTCCGAGGAACTCAACTGCCACGGCACGGAAGTCACCATGACGTTGGGCTCGAACAGCAGTCGGCCCTTCAGCCGGAGCGCACTCTGGTTGTGCAACACCTGCTCCCACCAATGCCCGACGACGTACTCGGGGATGAACACGGTGACGACGGTGCGTGGCGAATCCTTGATGATCCGCTGCACGTAACTCAGTATGGGCCTGGTGATTTCGCGGTACGGCGACGCGATGACCTTCAGCGGCACGGTCACCTCGCTGTCCTCCCACTTGTGCACCAGCGCGTGTGCCTCTTCGTCGTCCACGTTCACCGTGATCGCCTCCAGGACGTCGGGTCGAGTCGCCCTGGCGTAGGCCAACGCCCGCTTCGTCGGCAGGTGCAGGTTGGACACCAACACGATGGCGTGGTTGCGGCTGGGCAACACCACGTCGCCCTCCTCGGCGGCGCGGGCCTCCAGTTCCGTCGACACGGTCGCGTAGTGCTTGTGGATGAGCTTCATGAGGCCAAACAACGCGCCCATGGCCAGGATCGCGATCCACGCGCCGGCCCGGAACTTCGTGACGACGACCACCACCAACACGGCACCGGTGCACAGCAGACCGATCGCGTTGATGATGCGGGACCGGAACATCCTGCGCCGCTGGATGGCGTCGGTCTCGACGCGCAGCAGCCGGGTCCAGTGCCGCACCATGCCGATCTGGCTCAACGTGAAGCTGACGAACACGCCAACGATGTAGAGCTGAATCAGCGCGGTCACCTCGGCGCGGAAGGCCACCACGAACGCGATGGCCGCGAAGGCGAGGAAGAGGATGCCGTTGGAGAACGCCAACCGGTCACCGCGCGTGTGCAACTGGCGGGGCAGATAGCGGTCTTGGGCCAGAATCGACCCGAGCACGGGGAACCCGTTGAAGGCGGTGTTGGCGGCGAGCACCAGGATCAGTGCCGTCACCCCCGCAATCAGGTACAGGCCCACCGGAAAGTCGTGGAACACCGCGTCGGCCAACTGCGCGATCAACGTCTTGGGGTGGTACCCGGCGGGGGCGCCACCCAACTGGTCGACGTTGTCGACGACCTTGGCCCCGGTTTCCTTGGCCAGCACGATGATTCCCATGAACAGCGACACGGCGATACCGCCCAGCAGCAGCAGGGTGGACGCAGCGTTGCGCGACTTCGGCTTCTTGAAGGCAGGCACGCCGTTGCTGATGGCCTCGACTCCCGTCAAGGCCGCACAGCCCGACGAGAACGCCCGCGCCACGAGGAACACCATCGCAAAGCCAAGGACGTCACCGTGTTCGGACTTCACGGTGAAACCTGCCGTCTCGGCCTGCAGATGGTCGTCGAGCACGAAGATCTGGAACAGACCCCAGCCGACCATGACGTACATGCCGATCATGAAGGCGTAGGTCGGGATCGCGAACGCCGTGCCGGACTCCCGGATGCCGCGGAGGTTCAGCGACGCCAGAAGCAGAATGGCGGCGACGGCGAAGAGCACCTTGTGCTGCGCGATGAACGGCACCGCCGAGCCGATGTTGGACATCGCCGACGCCATCGACACCGCCACCGTCAGCACGTAGTCGACGAGCAGCGCGCTTGCCACCGTCAACCCCGCGGTGGGACCCAGGTTCGTGGTCACCACCTCGTAGTCGCCGCCCCCGGACGGATATGCGTGCACGTTTTGGCGGTAGCTCGCGATGACGACGAGCATCACCGCCGCGACGGCTAGGCCGATCCACGGCGCCATCGTGTAGGCACTGAGACCCGCGACCGACAGCACCAGGAAGATTTCCTCGGGTGCGTAGGCGACGGACGACAGGGCGTCGGAGGCGAACACGGGCAGCGCGATTCGCTTTGGCAGCAACGTGTGCCCCATGGCGTCGCTGCGGAAGGGTCTACCCAGTAGCAACCGGCGAGTAGCGGTCGAAAGCTTGGACACGAGAGCCAAGAGTAAGCGCACGGGTGAATGGCTGTAGCGTTCCGAGTGCGCAGGTTCGCCACAATCCGTTTCTGCCGAACCACTGGGAGGATCGACGCGTGCGTGTAGTCGTAATGGGATGCGGCCGAGTAGGCGCGTCGCTGGCCGATGGCTTGGCCCGAATTGGCCATGAAGTTGCGGTTATCGACCGTGATGGCACGGCATTTCACCGCCTGTCCCCCGAATTCCCAGGTGAGCGGGTCCTCGGGATGGGATTCGACCGCGAAGTGCTGCTGCGCGCCGGCATCGAGGGCGCCGGTGCGTTCGCCGCCGTCTCATCGGGTGACAATTCCAACATCATCTCCGCGCGAGTCGCGCGCGAAACCTTCGGTGTCGAACGCGTCGTCGCCCGCATCTACGACGCCAAGCGTGCCGCCGTCTACGAGCGGCTGGGCATCCCTACTGTCGCAACGGTGCCGTGGACGACGGACAGACTGCTCAACGTCCTGACCCGCGAGAGCGAGACCACCAAGTGGCGCGACCCGTCGGGCAACGTGGCCGTCGCCGAACTCGCGTTGCACGAAGGCTGGGTGGGCCGGCGGGTGACGGCGTTGGAGTCGGTGACCGGTGGGCGGGTGGCGTTCATGATCCGCTTCGGCACCGGCCTGCTCCCCGACAAGAAGACCGTGATCCAGGCCAGTGATCAGGTCTACATGGCTGCCATCTCCGGTCACGTCGCCGAAGCCATGGCCATCGCCGCACTCCCGCCAGGCGAAGAAGCCGACGATGTGTGACGGACCAGGAGGGGCACAGTGAAGGTCGCGATCGCAGGGGCCGGCGCCGTCGGCCGGTCCATCGCCAGGGAACTCGTGGAGGCCCACGACGTCACGCTGTTGGAGCGCAACCCCGATCACATCGACGCGGAAGCCATCCCGACCGCGCACTGGCGCCTCGGTGACGCCTGCGAGCTGTCCCTGCTCGAAGCCGTCGGCCTCGAAGAATTCGACGTCGTCATCGCCGCGACGGGTGACGACAAGGCGAACGTGGTGCTGAGCCTGCTGGCCAAGACCGAGTTCGCGGTGGCGAGGGTGGTGGCGCGGGTCAACGACCCCCGCAACGAGTGGCTGTTCGACGAGGCATGGGGAGTCGACGTCGCGGTGTCGACCCCGAGGATGCTGGCGTCCCTGGTCGAGGAAGCGGTGTCGGTCGGCGACCTGGTTCGCCTGATGAGCTTCCGCAAGGGGCAGGCCAACCTCGTCGAGATCACCCTGCCCGACGACACGCCGTGGGGCGGCAAGGCCGTCAAGCGGCTGGAACTCCCCCGCGACGCTGCCTTGGTGACGATCCTGCGGGGTGCCCGCGTGATCGTCCCCGAGAACGACGAACCGCTCGAGGGCGGTGACGAACTGTTGTTCGTCACCACCGACGAGGTCGAGGATCAGTTGCGCGAGCTGCTGCTCCGCCCCCGCTGACCCGTCAGTCGGACGCAGCCAGTGCGGGCGGCGGCGTCACGCGGTCGTGGCAGCGAGCCGACGCCTCCGGTGACACCAACCCCATGTCGCACTGTCGGTTGCTGATGCCGACCCCGGAGACCACCCCGGCGACGGCGAACAACACCGCCACCACGACCGCGGCGGACCGAAAGCCGGCGAAGTCCATGGCCGTCGACGCCGTGGCGCCCGCCCCGACGATCACCCCGGTGAACGCCACCGCGATCAGCCCGGCCACCCGGGACACCGCGTTGTTCACCGCCGATCCGATGCCGCTCTGCGCCGGGTCCACGGCCGCGAGGACGGCCGCCGTCAACGGCGAGACCGTGACCGACAGGCCCACTCCGAAGACGATCAGACCCGGCAACATCTGGGTCCAGAAGTCGAACGGTGGGCGCGCCGTCGTCATCAGCAGGAACCCGCAGGCGGCGATCAGCGGTCCTACGGCCATGAAGACCCGTGGCCCGTGCGTTCCCGCAAGGGATCCGAACCGGCGGGCCAGGAAGAACGACAGCACCGGAAGCGGCAGCGTCGCCAGTCCTGCAAGCGCCGCCGACATGCCGACCGTCTCTTGAAGGAACAGCGCGACGATCAACGTGCCGAGGGACACCGCGGCGTACAGGAACACCGTCGCCAGATTCCCGACGGCGAAGTTGCGAGAGGCGAACAGTCCCAGCGGCATGATCGGGTTCGGCACCCGCCGCTCCCAGAACGGGAAGGCGACCAGACAGGTCACGCCGAGGACGACGCCGGCGAGTACCGCGGGATGGGTGACGCCGAGTCGCTGCTGCTCGATGAGCGCATAGACGGCAGCGGTCAGCCCGGCGGCGCACAGCGCGGCTCCTCCGAGGTCGACGCGCCCGGACCGCCCGGCGCTGGCGTTCTCCTTGGGAAGCCGCGTCGTCAGGTACAGGGTGACCGCCAGCGGCAACACGTTGATCCCGAAGACCCACCGCCAGTTCAACGCGTCCACCAGCAGCCCACCCAGCGGCGGACCCACCACGAACGCCGTGCCCGTCCACGCCGTCCAGGTGCCGATCGCCGCGGCTTGGCGCGCCCCGGTGAACCACGAGTTGATCATTGCGAGCGAGCTCGGCACCAGGAAGGCCGCACCGACGCCCTGCAGGCAGCGTGCCGCGACGAGGATCCAGCCGGTCGGGGCGAGCGCACACAGCAGGGACGCTACGGCGAACACGGCCAACCCGGTCCGCAGCACCGCCAGCCTGCCGAACTGGTCGGACACCGCACCGGCGACCAGGATGAGCGCACCGAGAGCCAGCAGGTAGCCGTCGACGACCCATTGCTGAAGCGCGAGCCCGCCGCCGAAGTCGGCGGCGATCGCCGGCAGCGCCAGGTTCACCACCGACCCGTCGAGGAAGGCCACGAACGACGCCAGTACCGCAACCGCGATCAGGGTTCGATCGGTCGCGTCGTGGCGCGGGGCGGCGGTCAGTCCGCCCGAGCTTCTTCGGCGTGCGACTCCGCGTTCTCGGCGGCGTGCAGGGCCCGCTGAGCGGCCCGGATCGCGAGGTAGGTGACCAGCGCGGCGACGGCCGTCAACGGCCAGCCCATGGCAATGCGTGCGACCCCGAGCAACCCGGTCTGGTCCTCGTCGTACAGGCGGTTCTGCACCAGGAACCGGGCGCCGAACACCAGGGCCCAGACACACGTAGCGATGTCGAACGCCGTCAACGCGCGGCGAACGCCCCGCCAGTCGCGGTCGCGTCCGTTGACCCAACCCCAGGCATATCCGACGATCGGCCGTCGGATGACGACCGAGATCGCGAACACGCCCGCGTAGACCAGGGACGACCAGATGCCCAACAGGAAGTACCCCTTGGACTCGCCGACCAGGTAGGCGATGCCGGCGCTGACCCCGACCGCGAAGAAGCCGGATATTGCCGGTTGCAACGTCTCCCGACGCGCCAGTCGCCACACCAGGATCAGCGTGGCCACGCCGAGTGCCGCAGCGATGGCCCACTTAAGGCCGAACAGCGACGACACCGGGACGAACACCAGAACGGGCAGCGACGAGTAGATCAGGCCGCTGACACCGCCCATCTGCGCCAGGATGGCTTGAGCATTCAGCTTGTTCTCGGGTTCATCGGGCGCTACGGCCTCGATCTCGTCCGCCGACCCCGTGTCGGGGTGGGTCACTTCTGAATCTCGTAGTGCGGGTTGTAGATCGCCTTCGTGCCGTTCTCGAGCTTGCCGAGCCGGCCGTGCACCCGCAACGTGCGTCCGGACTCGATGCCCGCGATGCGGCGCTGGCCTAGCCAGACCAGCATCACCGCATCGGTGCCGTCGAACAATTCGGCACGTACGCCGCCCGCGCAGCCCTTGGCGTTGGTCTCGACACACCGCAGTGTGCCGACCATCGTCACTTCTTGGCCGCGTCGACAGTCGATGGCCCTTTGTGCGCCAGTGTTCGCGGCCTCGTCACTAAGTTCCTCGACGTCCTGCTGTTCGGGGTCCTCCGTGAGCCGACGCGTCAGCCGACGTAGATAACCTTCGGCCGTAGCCATGGTCTCTCCTACCCAAGTGGTGAATCACCCGTTGACCCACCTCTTAACCAACGCCACGGTAGACCTCTTGGTTCCGATTTGCCACGTGGCGCACAGGTTGGAGGGTTACCCTTCCGCGGGTCGTTCCAGTCCCGCCGCGTGGACGTGATTTGACGCACACGGCACGATCGAACGATGGCCGTCACCCTTCGCGGCGTCTCGGTGGTGTTGTTGCCAGGCACCGGATCCGACGACGACTACGTCTACCGCGCATTCTGCGACGCCCTGCACGACGTCGGCGCCGTGGTGGTGACTCCGGCGCCCCAGCCGTCCCGGCTCGTCGACGGCTACCTGGAGGCCCTCGACGACGCTGCGCGGCACGCCCCGATCGCCGTGGGCGGAATTTCGATCGGCGCGGCCGTGGCCGCGTCCTGGGCGCTCGCGAACCCCACCGCCGCGGTCGCGGTGCTGGCCGCCCTCCCCGCGTGGACGGGCTCACCGGAGCACGCGACGGCCGCGCTGGCCGCCCACTACTCGGCGAGCGTGCTGCGGCGCGACGGGCTGGCGTCGGCGATCAGCCAGATGCAGGACTCCAGCCCACCCTGGTTGAGCGCCGAACTCACCCGGTCGTGGGTCGGTCAGTGGCCCGAGCTTCCCGACGCCATGGACGCCGCCGCCCGCTACGTCGCCCCGACGGGCGCGGAGTTGGAGAGGCTCGTCGCCCCCATGGGCATTGCCGCGGCGACCGACGATCCGATCCACCCGCTGGAGGTGGCTGTCGAATGGGCCGCCGCGGCCCCCGCCGCCGCGCTACGCACCTTCACCCTCGACGAACTCGGCGCCGATCCCGGCATTCTCGGGACGGCGTGCGTCAGCGCGCTTACGGACCTGTGAGCCGGCGCTACCCGCCGGTGATGGTCCGGAGCTGCTGCATCGCCGAACCCTGCTCACTGCGACGCGCCGTCGGCTCGGGCGGTGGCGGCTGCGGGAGGTACTCCTGCCCGGCTTGGCGCGCCTGCTCGGCCATCATCTGTTCGGCCCTGGCTCGTAGCCGCGCGACGAGGGTCTCCGACAGTTGTAGGGGAAGCATGTTGCGGACCGGCTGCGGCGTGTCGCCGCGCTTGACGACGGTGTCGGACAGCGCGTTTCGCAGATCGCGGGCGATGGCCTCGGCGTTCTCCGGTGAACCGACCGCGGCGCCGCGCACCATCCAGCGGTACCCGTCGACGCCGATGAACCGCATCACCACGGGTTCGGGGCCGTTCGTCATGTGGCCGACGACCTCACGCCCCCACGGCCCGTCCTGAATGCTGACCTCGGCCGATTCGTTGCGCAGCGAATCGGCGACCTCGGTGACCACCTCACGCCACAGGCCCCCCGCCTTGGGGGCGGCGTAGGCCGTCACGTTGTAGCGGCCGTTCGACGTCACCATCCACGCCATGGTCGGCACGCCCTGCTGGTTGACCTCGACGGCGAGTTCGGCGGCCTCGTTCTCCGGGATGAGGACGGCACCGAGATCGTGTCGACCCACCAGCGCCGTCTCGGGGTCGTCGAAGTCCTCGATGTCGAACGGACCGTCGAGGTCGTCGCCGGCGACGGGAGGCTGGACCTCTGCGGACTCCGGGTCGGGGGTCTTCTGGTCGTCCTTGTCGCCGCTCTTGCGCTTACCGAATGCCATCACAAACTCTCGTGTCCGCCGGAGGAACCGTGGCCGCCTGCGCCACGGGTGGTGTCAGCCAGTCCGGCCTCGTCGAACGACGCGACCTCGACCAACTCGGGTAGTTCGACCCGCTGAACGAGGAGCTGCGCGATGCGGTCGCCGCGTCGCACGATGATCGGCTCCTCGGGGTCGAGATTGATGAGCGTCACCTTGATTTCGCCTCGGTAACCCGCGTCGACCGTACCGGGGGTGTTGACGATCGAAAGCCCAACGCGCGTGGCGAGTCCCGATCGCGGATGGATCAGTCCCACCATCCCGAAGGGGATGGCCACGGCGATCCCCGTGGGAACCAAGGCGCGCCGGCCGGGGGTGAGCACGATGTCGACCGCGCTGTAGAGGTCGACGCCGGCGTCGCCGGCGTGCGCCCGGGTGGGCAGGGGCAGGTCGCGGTCCAGCCGCACGACCGCCAGAGAGGTGGACACGACCACGGAGATTACTCTTGGCCGGGTGTCCGATACGCGCGCAGCCACCGAAACGGTGCGTTACCAAGAGCGACTGAGAGTTCCGCTGTGGTGGTGCCTGCCCGCATTCCTGCTGGCCGTCATCATCGCCTATGAGGTGAACCTGGGCGTCCGATCGCTTCCCGACTGGGTGCCGTACGCGCTGCTGCTGCCGGTTGCGGTGGCGGTGCTGGTGTGGTTGGGGCGGGTCGACGTGCGCGTGGTCAGCACCTCGGGCGACGGCACCGGGACAGAGCTGTGGGTCGGTTCGGCGCATCTGCCCGTCGGCGTGATCTCCAGGTCGGCCGAGGTGCCCAAGTCGGCGAAGTCGGCCGCGCTGGGCCGTCAGCTCGACCCGGCGGCGTACGTAGTCCACCGCGCCTGGATCAAACCGATGATCCTCGTCGTGCTCGACGATCCGGACGACCCGACGCCGTACTGGTTGGTGAGTTGCCGTCGACCCGACCGCGTGTTGGCGGCCCTGCGCAGCTGACCGATCAGGCCGCGCAATCGGTGCAGATCATCATGCCGCCCTTTTCGCTCGCCAGTCGGCTGCGGTGGTGCACGAGGAAGCAGCTCGAGCAGGTGAACTCGTCGGCCTGCTTGGGGACCACTCGAACCGACAGTTCCTCGCCGGAGAGGTCAGCCCCCGGCAACTCGAAGGACTCGGCGGATTCGGACTCGTCCACGTCGACGACCGCCGATTGAGCCTCGTTGCGTCGGGCCTTCAGTTCCTCGAGCGAATCCTCGGAAACGTCGTCGGTCTCGGTGCGCCGTGGTGCGTCGTAGTCGGTAGCCATCCTGATCCCCTCCTCGTCGTTCCGTCGTGGTGCGACAGAGCTTTGTACCAGCGCAGAACGCATCCACCAAACGATTCGTGCCCGTCGGGGCGCCGGATTGAATGTGAGTTATATCACATTGCAAAACACCTGGTGGCGACCGGTGACGGGCCCTGGCCTTACAGTGCAGGGGTGGTAGCGCAGATCACCTCGGGTACGGCATTCGACAAACACGGCCGCCCGTTCCGCCGAAGGAACTTCATTCCCGGCATCGTGCTCATGGTGGCGCTTGCCGTCGTGACGCTGACCGTCTGGGTCATCGCGTTCAACCAGACCCCCGACGTGCGGCAACAGGCTGCCTGCAACCCGCCACCCCCGATGGCTGACGCCACCCAGACCGCCCTCGGCGAACCGGTGACCCCCGCAACCATGATCGACGTCACCCCGGCGAAGCTCGCCGACACGAAGATTCGCGTGCTCAACGCCAGCGGTCAGGGCGGGCAAGCCGGCGAGGTTGCCGGCGCACTGCGCGATCTGGGCTTCGCGCCACCCACCGCGGGCAACGACACCGTCTACGAGAACACCCGGTTGGCGTGCCAGGGCCAGATCCGGTTCGGCCCGTCGGGGCGCGCGGCCGCCGCCGCGCTCTGGCTCGTCACGCCGTGCACCGAACTGTTCCAGGATCAGCGCCCCGACGACACCGTCGACCTGGCGATTGGCACCGAGTTCTCCGACGTCAGCCACAACGACGACATCGACGCGGTGCTCGCGAGCCTGCGCCCCGACGCCACCCAGCCCGCCGACACGGCGCTACTGAAGAAAATCCACACCGCCGCCTGCTGAACCCGTCAGAACGCGCCGGCCCGGCGCAGGACCTCGTCGAAGCCCTCGGCGATGCCCGGCGCGGCGGCGACGATCAGACTGGCCTCCCCCGCGGCTTCCTCGATCGGCGGCAGGTGCAACTTGGCTCCGGCCTCCTCGGCGATCAGCGCACCCGCAGCCCAGTCCCACACGTTGACGCCCAGCTCGTAGTACGCGTCCAGACGACCGGCCGCCACCATGCACAGGTCCAGTGCGCAAGAACCGATCCGCCGCACGTCGCGGACGTCCGGTATCAAGCGGGCCAAGATCTCGGCCTGCACCACACGCCGCTCCGGCGAATACCCGAAGCCGGTGCCGACCAACGCCATCGACACGTCGGCGACCGGGTTGCAGCGCAACTGCGTCGACGCACCGTCGCGCCGCACGAAGGAGCCGGCGCCCCTGGCCGCGGAGAATATCTCACCGGTCGAGACGTTTGCGACGGCGCCCGCGACCGACCGCCCGTCGACCTGCACGCCGATCGACACCGCATACGCCTCGATGCCGTAGACGAAGTTGACCGTCCCGTCGATCGGATCGAGAACCCACGTCGGCCTGCCAGGAAGGCCGACGACCGAGCCGCCCTCCTCCTCCCCGACGATCGGATCACCCGGCCGCAGCTCGGCAAGTCGTTCGCGCAGCAGCCGTTCGGTCTCGGTGTCGACGATCGTGACGGGGTCGGTTGGGGTGCTCTTGGTGCGCGTCGCGTCGGCAACGGCGGCGGACGAACCGGCGCCGAAGACCTCGGCGCGGCGGCGTCGGACGAAGGCGGTGGCCTCCTCTGCGAGCAGTTCGGCGACGGCCCGAAGGCGGCCCGGATCATGGTCGTCGGTCACCCTCCCATCGCAACACATCGCCTGTGGCAAGGCACTAGTGTGTGGTTGGCGTCGCACCAGTCGGCCTCTCCAGAGGAGCGCTCAATGACCGAAACTTCCCCCTCCAGCTCGAACGACGACGGCTCCGCCCGCCGCGGTTTCGGCGTCGACGTCGGCGGAAGTGGGGTGAAGGGCGGCATCGTCGACCTCGACACCGGCCAGCTGATCGGTGAACGATTCAAGCTTCCGACGCCGCAACCCTCGACGCCCGAGTCCGTGGCCAAGACCATCGCCGAGGTCGTCGAGAAGTTCGGGTGGGAGGGTGGGCTCGGCGTCACCTACCCGGGTGTCGTCACCGACGGAATCGTGCGGACGGCTGCCAACGTCGACAAGGGCTGGATCGGCGTCAACGCGCAAGAGGTGATCGGCGCCGCCCTCGGCGGCAGGAAGATCACCGTTCTCAACGACGCCGACGCGGCCGGGCTGGCCGAGGAGAAGTTCGGCGCAGGCAAGGACAACACCGGGGTGATCGTCCTGCTGACCTTCGGCACCGGCATCGGGTCGGCGGTGATCCACAACGGAGTGCTGCTACCCAACACCGAGTTCGGGCATCTGGAAGTCGGCGGCAAGGAAGCCGAACACCGCGCCGCCTCGTCGATCAAGGAAGCCAAGGACTGGAGCTACGAGCGCTGGACCAAGGAAGTCACCAAGGTGCTCATCGCCGTCGAGAACGCCATCTGGCCCGACCTGTTCATCGCAGGCGGCGGCATCAGCCGCAAGGCTGACAAGTGGATTCCGTTGCTGGAGAACAGAACTCCCGTGGTTGCGGCCGCCCTGCAGAACGAAGCGGGCATCGTCGGCGCCGCGATGGCCGCCGAGGTCGCTCAGCGCTGAGGCTCGTCGCTACTCCTCGCCGAGCACGCCGGCCCGACTGGCCAGTTCCGAACGGGTGCGGACGGCGAGTTTCCGATAGACGCTGCTGAGGTTGTGCTCGACTGTCTTCGGGCTGATGAACAGGGCCATGGCAATGTCCTTGTTCGTCTTGCCCGCCGCCGCCAACTTCGCCACCCGGAGTTCCGACGCGGTCAGCTCGGAGTGGTTGGTCCGCGGAGCATCCGTGCGCTTGAGCTCGGCGCCAACCCTGTTGGTCCACAACGGCATTCCCAAGTCACCGAAAGTCTCGAACGATTCGCGGAGCGTCGCGGCCGCCATGTTCTTCTTGCGCTGGCGGCGCAACACCTGGCCGAGGAACAATTGGGTGCGCGCCCGCTCGAACGGCATCGGCAGCCGGTCGTGGTGCACCAGCGCCCGGCGAAGGGTCTCCTCGGCGTCGACGAGATCACCGGCAGCCGCCTGCAGCATGCTTCGCCCTCGGGCACCGGCCGCCAACATCCACGGCCGGTCCAGCTCGGCGCCGTGCACCTCCATCGCCTCCACCAACGGCGCCGCCTCGTCCAGTCGACCGAGCGCAACCATGGCCTCGACGGCGTCCGGCATGTACGACACCGGGAAGACGCCTCGCGCGTCGTCGTCCTCGCGCTCGGCGAGCAAGGGCTGCAACACGTTTAGGGCCTTTTCGTGGTTGCCAAGCGACACCTCGAGGAAGCCGAGTGCGATCAACGGACGCATGGTCAGGAACGGCGCCCCGCACTGATGCGCTCCGGCGATCGCCACCCGCACGTCGTCACGCACGGTGCGCTCACGACCCAGGTACGCCGACGCCAGTGCGCGTTGGGTGCGACCGACGACCACCGGGTAGCCGCCGCCGAGGTTCTCCCCCCGCCGCACCATGTCCTGGGCCACGTCCGCGGCCACCGAGTAGCGCCCCAGCCAGGTGTAGACCATTGCGAGGTGACCCGAGACGAACACCAGGTCGGCGTCGGAGCCCATCTCGACGCAGCGTCTGCGGGCGGCGATCAGGCCGGCGAGCGCCTCCTCGAGGCCACCGGTCCACGACATCGTCACGGCGTCGACCACGCTGGCCCGGCAGTGCGCCGCGACGTCGGGATCGGGCACCTCGAGTTCCAGGGCGCGGGCCAGGGCGGTCCCGTCGCGCCGGAGACCGTGCGCGCAATCGAGCATCACGGTCAGCGACAGCGCCTGGCTGACGAGCTTGGCGTCCCCGAGCCGTTCGGCGTGGACGACGGCGGACTTCGCCTCGATCCGCGCCCCCTCCTGGTGACCGGTCATCGAATGCGCCCGGGAGAGCAGCAATTTCGCCTTGACCAACAACGCCGGATCGCCGACCGCTTGGTTGACGGCCTCGGCGAGCAACGGCAGCGCACCCGAGTAGTCGTGCTCGGACATCCGAGCCGCACCGAGCAGATTCAGCGCGGCGGCGCGGACCCCTCCGACGGGTAGTCCGTCGACCACCGGCTCGATCATCCTGCGGGCCCGACGCGTCTCGCCTGCCCGTAGGTGTTGTTCGGCCGCGCTGAGCCGACGAGTGGCCGTGTCACCGCCGAGACCGATGGCCAGTTCGTAGAGATCCGCCGCGGCGGCAGCGGCCCCCCGACCCACGGCGGCCGCGGCGGCGTCGTCGAGGGCGTGCAGGGTGGCCGGCTCGGCGCTCGCGGCGCCCAGCGCCATGTGGCGGGCCTTGAGTTCGGGCCGCTCCTCGACGGCGGCCAGGGCTCGATGCATCCGGCGGCGGCGGGCAGGACCGGCGTGGGTGTAGATGCCGCGGGCCAGCAGGGGGTGGGCGAACACCACACTGTTGCCGTCGATCCGGACGATGCCCTCGCGTTCGGGCCCTTCCAGCAGTTCGACCACGCGCTCGACGGACAGCTGGGTGGCGGCGGCCACCAGGTCGACCGTCGCGTCGCCGACCGAGCAGGCGGCGAGCAACATGTCGCCGACCTGGCCGTCGAAGTGTTCGGTACGCAACCGCACCAGTTCGGTCAGGGTGTTCGGCAACACCGCGTCACCGACCGACGATCGCCCGTCGACGCCACGGGCCAATTCCAGTGCGTAGAACGGGTTGCCGCCGGACACCTCGGCGATGCGCACCATCGTCGGCCGGGGAAACGCCTTGCCGAAGCGCTCCAAGATCATGGTGTGCAAGGCCCGCAGGCTTAGCGGGCCGACCCGGACCCTCGAGACGGCGTCCGGCGTCTGCAGGTGCAGCCAGTCGGCCGGGTCGGGTTCGGTGGAATGCGCCCGGCCGGTGAGAAGCAGACCGATGCGGCCGGTCAGCCGGCGTGCGGCGAACGCCAGCGCTGCCTGGCTCGACACGTCCAGCCACTGGACGTCGTCGACGGCCAGCAGGATTGGCTGCCGGACGGCCATCGCCGCAAGGGCCGCCGCCACTGCCGACCCCGTCACCCGCTGATCGGTGGGCGGCCCGTCGCTGCCCGCCCGAAGAAGGACGCGGTCCAGCGCCACGCGTTGAAGTTCGGGAAGACCTGTCAGCACCTCCGGCTCGACGTCCTGCAGCAGGTCGGCGATCGCGGCGTAGGCCAGAACCGACTCCGCTTCGTCGGCCCGCGTGGACAACACCCGGAAGCCGTGCTCACGGGCCCGCTCCACGCCGTAGAGCCACAGGGTGGTCTTGCCGATGCCCGGCTCCCCCGCGATCACCAGGGCGGACGGCGCCATGCCGGTGGCGCCAAGCAGGTCGTCGACCGCTTGGCGCTCCCCCGAGCGACTAACCGTTGCCACAGGCACGTCCCCATCATGGCAGCTGGCAAATGCAATTGCGCGGACTAGGGAGAATCAATTTCCGGCGGCGCGCCCGCCTTCACTGTCGTCACGCCGTTGACACGCCGTTAATCCGCACGAAACAGCCACGGAAGGACCCGCTCGTGGCAATGGAGTGGCCGTCGCAGCCAGTCGTCGCCGCACGACCGGAGACCACATGCCGGACCACACCGAAGGCGGCTCGCCAGACGGTCAATTTACCGCTCGTAGCGGCAGTTGCCCACTCTGTCGTTACAATGGTGAACGGCGGCCTCATCACGGATGGCGGCAGGTATCCACGCAGATAACAAACGCCATCAACAGACAGTCGACGTTTTACGGTGGCGCACGCCCACGCCACCGAGTCTCGCAAGACCGAAGGGGTGCACGTGGCAGCGACGAAGGTAAGCCCGGCGATAGAGGAGCCGGTGAAGCGCACCGTCACCAAGGCTCCCGCCAAGAAGGCGGCGGCGAAGGCAGCCAGCGGTACCGCGCCCGCCAAGCGGGCCGCGAAGGCTCCCGCCAAGAAGGCGGCCGGCTCGCGGGCCAAGAAGACCGACGGCGACGAGGTCGCCTCGGGCGACGTCTTGGACGCCGGTGACGATCTCGAAGCCGAACCCGACGAGCTCGAGGCCGACGTCGAACTCGAAGACCTCGAGGTCGTAGAGGTCGACGACGTCGCCGTCGAGGGCGCGGCCGTCGTCGACCCGAAGGCCGCCAAGGACGGCGCCGACGACGAGGACATCTCCGAGCCGTCCGAAAAGGACAAGGCCTCCGGCGATTTCGTCTGGGACGAAGAAGAGTCCGAAGCGCTGCGGCAGGCCCGCAAGGACGCCGAGCTCACCGCCTCCGCGGACTCGGTGCGGGCGTACCTGAAGCAGATCGGCAAGGTCGCGCTGCTCAACGCCGAGGAAGAAGTCGAGCTCGCCAAGCGCATCGAGGCCGGCCTCTACTGCACGCAGAAGATGACCGAGTTCGCCGAGGCAGGCGAGAAGCTCACCACCGCGCAGCGGCGTGACTACCTCTGGATCTGCCGCGACGGCGACAAGGCCAAGAACCACCTGCTCGAGGCCAACCTGCGCCTCGTCGTCTCGCTGGCCAAGCGCTACACCGGCCGTGGCATGGCGTTCCTGGACCTCATCCAGGAGGGCAACCTCGGCTTGATCCGCGCGGTCGAGAAGTTCGACTACACCAAGGGCTACAAGTTCTCGACGTACGCGACGTGGTGGATCCGCCAGGCCATCACCCGCGCCATGGCCGACCAGGCCCGCACCATCCGCATCCCGGTGCACATGGTCGAGGTCATCAACAAGCTCGGCCGCATCCAGCGTGAGCTGCTCCAGGACCTGGGCCGCGAGCCCACGCCGGAAGAGCTCGCCAAGGAAATGGACATCACGCCCGAGAAGGTGCTGGAGATCCAGCAGTACGCGCGTGAGCCGATCTCCCTCGACCAGACCATCGGCGACGAGGGCGACAGCCAGCTCGGCGACTTCATCGAGGACTCCGAGGCCGTCGTGGCCGTGGACGCCGTGTCCTTCACCTTGCTGCAGGATCAGCTGCAGTCGGTGCTGGAGACGCTCTCCGAGCGCGAGGCAGGCGTCGTGCGGCTGAGGTTCGGCCTGACCGACGGTCAGCCCCGCACCCTCGACGAAATCGGCCAGGTCTACGGCGTCACGCGCGAGCGGATCCGTCAGATCGAGAGCAAGACGATGTCGAAGCTGCGTCACCCGAGCCGCTCTCAGGTGCTGCGCGACTACCTGGACTAGGCAACGCGTGTTGGCGTTCTCGTGACGGCACACCGCGTCAACGTGTCGTCGGGCTCGGCCTTCGAGGCCGAGGTGGGGTATTCCCGCGCCGTACGTACGGGCCCGCTCGTCGTCGTCGCGGGGACCACCGCGCCGGGGCCTGACGTCGCCGCTCAGGCGCGAGAGGCCTTTCGGCGCATCGAGATTGCGCTCGGCGAGGTCGGCGCGTCTCTGGGTGACGTGATCCGCACACGCATGTTCGTCACCGACATCGCGTCCTGGCGCGAGGTCGGCGCGGTGCACGCGGAGGTGTTCGCCACCGTCCGACCCGTGGCGACCATGGTCGAGGTCTCGGCGCTCATCGCCGCCGACCTGTGCGTCGAAATCGAGGTCGACGCCTACGTGTCGGACTGAGCCCACGGCGCGAAGCGACCGTCGGGTCCCGGTAGGTAGGGCGTGACACTGGTCACAGCTGCGACGGGAAGCGGCCCGTACAAATGCGGGAAGGTCATCGACTCCGGATCGGTCGGCACACCGGGTTCCCACCGCACCGGGTCGGTCAAGAGTCGCGGATCGAGTCGCAACACGACCATGTCCCGCTGGCCCGCGTACAACCGGTTCGCGGGGAGATGCACCTGCTCGGGCGCCGAAAGATGCACGAAGCCTTGACCATCCAGCGACGGCGGTCGCCTCTCACCGGCCGCCGACGCGGCATCCCACTCGGCGGACGTACAGAGATGGAGCAGCTCGCGCGGCGTCGGATCCATGCCGTCAGTGTGCCCGGCCGAAACGTTCGGCGGGTGAGACACGACACACCGGTTAACGACCGGGGAACAAGGCCGGAAGTGAAAACGTCTGACAGAGTGGAAGAAAGCACGTAGCAGATATGGAGGAGGCGCCATGAACGCAACTCTGACCAGCCCTGAGCTGACCCGGGCTGATCGCTGCGACCGATGCGGCGCCGCCGCCCGAGTCGTCGCGAAACTGCCGTCAGGTGCTGTCTTGCTGTTCTGCCAGCATCACGCAAACGAGCACGAGGCCAAGTTGGTCGAGCTCGCCGCCGTGCTGGAGACCAGCAAGGTCGATTCGTAACCTTCACTGAGCCACCACTCCGCGCAGGAAATTGCGCGGTCGTGAATGCTGGTGTGGTCATGAACGACGAGCACACGCCGGCCAAGCCGTCCCGACGCCATGCCTGGCCCGTATTGAAGCGCACCCTTGGCAAGAGTTGGGACGACTCGATCTTCTCGGAGTCGGCGGCGGCGGCGTTCTGGAGCGCACTGTCGCTGCCGCCGCTGCTTCTGGGAATGCTCGGCAGCTTGGCGTACATCGCGCCGTTGTTCGGTCCGAACACGCTGCAGACGATTGAAGACCGCCTCGTCAGCACCGCGGGAAATTTGTTCTCCGGCAACGTGGTCAACGAGATCATCGCGCCGACGGTGTCCGACATCGTGGCGGGGGCGCGCGGCGAGGTGGTGTCGCTCGGCTTCGTGATCTCGCTGTGGGCCGGGTCCTCGGCAGTGTCGGCCTTCGTCGACGCCGTCGTGGAGGCGCACGACCAGACCGAACTGCGACATCCGGTGCGTCAGCGCTTCTACGCCCTTGGCCTCTACGTCATCGGATTGGTGTTCATCATCGCCACGGCGCCACTGCTGGCGATCGGGCCGATGAAGATCGCCGAGCACATTCCGGAGAACTGGCAGTACTTCCTGAGCTACGGCTACTACCCCGTGCTCTTCGTCGCGCTGGTGATCGCGATCACGATCCTCTACCGGGTGGCGTTGCCGCGGCCGCTGCCCTCACATCGACTGGTCTACGGCGCGATGCTGGCGGCGATCGTGTTCCTGGTGGCCACGCTGGGCTTGCGGATCTACCTGACCTGGATCACGGCCACGGGCTACACGTACGGCGCCCTGGCGACACCGATCGCCTTCCTGCTGTTCGCGTTCTTCCTCGGCTTCGCGATCATGATGGGAGCCGAGTTGAACGCCGCGATTCAGGAGGAGTGGCCCGCTCCCGACACCCACGCCAAGCGGCTCAAGGGCTGGCTGGAGGACAAGGCGGAAGAGCTCAACGGTGACGCCAAGGAGCGACGCGCTACGGCGAGCCCAGACGCCCCGTCCGCCGACCGCCCGGGAACTATTTCTTGAGCTGCTCGTAGATGCGCTTGCAGTCCGCGCACACCGGCGACCCTGGCTTCGCCGACTTGGTCACCGGAAACACCTCGCCGCACAGGGCGACGACATGGGTGCCTTCGACGGCGCTCTGGACGATCTTGTCCTTCTTGACGTAGTGGAAGACCTTGGGAGTGTCGTCATCCGTCCCGTCGTCGACGCGTTCGTCGGTGTCGGGGCGCTCGATGGTCTGGGTGTCCATGTACACATTGTGCCCGGGAAGCGATCTGTAAGAAACCGGACCGATTGATGACGCCCGATCTGTGGAACAGTGGAGTCATGAAACACGGCCCAGAGCTGAGTTTCGACGACGATGGTCGACCGGTTCTCATCACGCGCGCGGCGCAGCCCTACGAAGAGCAGCACCGCGAGAGGGTACGCAAGTACCTCAAGATCATGTCGTGGCGAGTTCCCGCACTCCTTGGCGCCGCGCTCGCGTACGGAATATGGCACAACGGACTGATCTCGTTGGCGATCTTGGTGGCGTCCATCCCGCTGCCGTGGATCGCCGTGTTGATCGCCAACGACCGACCTCCACGCAAGGCCGAGGAACCGCGGCGCTACCAGGACAAGGGACGCATTCCGCTGTTCCCCACCGCCGAGCGTCCCGCGCTGCAGGCGCGCATCCACCCTGCGCCGCAACCCGAGTCGGCGGAATGGCACCGCGACGTTCCCTGATCTGAGCCTTCTTCCCGCTTTCTCAGGAGAATCTCAGGTCGACGGCCGATAACTGCAGGTCAGAAGGTGTGAAACCGGCGGCCCACGGGAACTCTTGGAACCAGACGAGCGTTGTAGCTCATGACAGTTCCAGCAGAGCAGGAGGCCGTAATGGCAAACGCCACCGCAAGCCGCATCGATTCCGATCTGGACTCCCAGAGCCCAGCCGCAGACTTGGTGCGGGTGTATCTGAACGGCATCGGCAAAACTGCCTTGCTGAACGCGGCAGACGAGGTTGAACTCGCAAAACGCATCGAAGCCGGGCTTTATGCGCGTCACATTCTCGACACCAAGAAGCGCCTTGGCGAGAACCGCAAACGCGAGCTGGCAGCGGTGGTCCGCGACGGCGAAGCGGCCAGGCGCCACCTGCTCGAGGCCAACCTGCGACTGGTGGTGTCGCTCGCCAAGCGCTACACCGGGCGCGGCATGCCGCTGCTTGACCTGATCCAAGAGGGCAACCTCGGCCTGATCCGCGCGATGGAGAAGTTCGACTACGCCAAGGGCTTCAAGTTCTCCACCTACGCCACCTGGTGGATCCGTCAGGCGATCACGCGCGGCATGGCCGACCAGAGCCGCACCATCCGCCTGCCCGTGCACCTCGTCGAGCAGGTCAACAAGCTCGCCAGGATCAAGCGCGAAATGCACCAGAACCTCGGACGGGACGCCAGCGACGAGGAACTCGCCGAGGAATCCGGTATTCCGGCCGAGAAGATCGCCGACCTGCTGTCGCACAGCCGGGACCCGGTGAGCCTCGACATGCCCGTCGGCAGTGACGAGGAGGCGCCGCTCGGTGACTTCATCGAGGACGCGGAGGCGATGTCCGCCGAGAACGCAGTCATCTCCGAGCTGTTGCACACCGACATCCGGCACGTGCTGGCCACGCTCGACGAGCGCGAACAGCAGGTGATCAGGCTGCGGTTCGGTCTGGACGACGGCCAGCCGCGGACCCTGGACCAGATCGGCAAGCTGTTCGGACTTTCGCGGGAGCGGGTGCGCCAGATCGAACGCGAGGTCATGGCCAAGTTGCGCCACGGCGACCGCGCCGAGCGGCTGCGTTCCTACGCCAGCTAGCCCCAACTGCTCGACGACGAAGCGATGCCCGCCGCGCCTGCGGCGGGCATCGCGCCGTCCGTGGGTTCCCGGCCATGCTGCATCCCAGTTCAGGCGCCGTCACCGGTAGACTCGCAATGCAACGGAGGGCTGCGAATGAACGATTTGATCGATACCACCGAGATGTACCTGCGGACCATCTACGACCTCGAAGAAGAGGGCGTGGTGCCGCTGCGTGCCCGGATCGCGGAACGGCTTGAACAGAGCGGTCCGACCGTGAGCCAGACCGTCTCCCGCATGGAGCGCGACGGACTGCTGCACGTGGCCGGCGACCGGCACCTCGAGCTGACCGACAAGGGCCGCGCCCTGGCCGTCTCGGTGATGCGCAAGCACCGGTTGGCAGAGCGACTGCTGGTCGACGTCATCGGCCTGCCGTGGGAAGAAGTGCACGCCGAGGCGTGCCGCTGGGAACACGTCATGAGCGAGGACGTCGAGCGGCGCCTCGTCCAGGTCTTGGACAACCCCACCACCTCGCCCTTCGGCAACCCGATTCCGGGGCTCTCCGAGCTCGGCGTCCCTACGACGGACGTCGACGACGTCAGCCTGGTGCGGCTCACCGAGCTGCCGACGGGCTTCCCCGTCGCCGTCCGGGTCCGGCAGCTCACCGAACACGTCCAGGGCGACGTCGAGCTGATCGCACGGCTCAAGGACGCCGGCGTGGTGCCCGACGCCAGGGTGACCGTGCAGGTGAGCGACCACGGCAGCGTGTTGATCGTGATCCCCGGCCACGAACAGGTCGAACTCCCCCACCACATGGCACACGCAGTCAGGGTGGAGAAGGTCTAACCGGCCCGCTTGCCGACGCCTTGACGCGGCGGCAGGCGGACCCCCAGTCGTTTAGCCAACCGGTAGCCGGTCTGCGCGAGTTCGCGGATCTGGTCCGGTCGCATGCCCGATTGCAACGCCTGATCCAGCATGACCGCCATGCGGTGGCCACCGTCGCTGCGCAGGGCCGCTTCCAGCGACACGCCTGCAAGTGGGCCGTCGCCGCGCGCGTAGGCCGAAAACGCAAGCAGGACGAGCGCTTCTACCCGCCACGGGTCGGGCAGCGTCCGCGCCAACAACGCCCACAGCGTTTCGGCTCGGTCGGCTTCCCGCCCGACGGCGAGTGCGTAGAGGGTGTCCCGGACGCGGGTGTCGGCGATGGCACACCCCACCGCGGCAAGGTCGTCGTCCTCGGGAACCATTCCATCCGAGAGCCCACGCGCCACGGCGAGCGCGTGTTCGACGTCGCGGCGCGCGTCGACGTCGGGCCGAAGCTCGCCGTCGTGCTCGGCGAGCAGCATCGCCGCACGCAGACGCTCGGCGCGCACCGGGTCGACCGCGACGACCGCCTGCAACTCCGCGCGCCGGGCGTAGAGGCGACGCCCCTCGAGCACGGCGGCAGCGGCCATGGGCGACGACATCGGATCGTCGACCGCCCCCGCGCCGGGTTCGCCGTCGACCCGATGCCACTGGCCACCCTCCTCCAACCGGTCGACGACGTAGGCGGCGAGCAGTTCGACGCACCGGCTCTCCAGGTGCTCGGCAAGCACGTCGGCCAGCACCCGGTGGTCGTCGAGGCACATGCGGCACCCTGCGCCGTCTTCGTCGACGATCACGGCCACCACGGCGTCGGGTCCGTTGGTGGCGGCGACGTCGACCAGGTGGGCGAGGGACTCGTCGAGCTCGCCCGACAGGTCCACGCGCATCACGCAGCCCAGCTCGTCGTCCTCGAAGGTCACCAGCACCAGAGAATGCTCGGGTACGAACCCGAGCACGGCCGGTAGCGCGGCGATCAACGCCGCAGGGCTGTTCGGGCGGAAGTCGGAGGCTTTGAAGTTCGTCATGGGCAGAACTTCGCAGCACCCACCCACGATTTTCGCCCCCGCGACCCGATGTCGCGGGCCGCTGTGGATGAAGTGACGTCTGGGGATGACCGGCGTTGTTCACCCGCTGTTGACGTACTCGCCATGAAAGATGACGCCGGGCGGCGTACACCTGTTCCCCATGGGTTCCATGCAGGAATACGACCTCGTCGTCATCGGCTCCGGCCCGGGCGGGCAAAAGGCGGCCATCGCCGCAGCCAAGCTGGGCAAGAGCGTCGCCGTGATCGAACGCGGTCTCATGCTCGGCGGCGTCTGCGTCAACACCGGCACCATCCCGTCCAAGACGCTGCGCGAGGCCGTGGTCTACCTCACCGGCATGAGCCAGCGCGAGCTGTACGGGGCCAGCTACCGCGTGAAGGAGAAGATCACGCCCGCCGACCTGCTGGCCCGCACGCAGCACGTCATCGGCCGCGAGATCGACGTCGTCCGCTCGCAGTTGATGCGCAACCGGGTGGAGCTGTACGTCGGGCACGCCCGCTTCGTCGACGCCCACACCGTGCACGTCGAGGATCCCAGCCGCGCCGAGAGCGTCTCCGTGTCGGGCCGCAACATCGTCATCGCCACCGGCACCAAGCCGCTGAGGCCCTCAGGTGTCGAATTCGACGACTCCCGCGTGCTGGACTCCGACGGGATCCTCGATCTCAAGACCATTCCAACGTCGATGGTGGTCGTCGGCGCCGGGGTGATCGGCATCGAGTACGCGTCCATGTTCGCCGCTCTCGGCACCAAGGTCACCGTCGTCGAGAAGCGACCCACGATGCTGGACTTCTGCGACCCAGAAATCGTCGAGGCCCTGCGCTTTCACCTGCGTGACCTCGCCGTCACCTTCCGATTCGGCGAGGAGGTCACCGGCGTGGACGTCGGGTCGACGGGCACCCTCACCACCCTCGCCAGCGGCAAGCAGATTCCGGCGGAGACCGTGATGTACTCCGCTGGCAGGCAGGGCCAGACCGAGCACCTCGACCTGGAGGCCGCCGGACTGGAGGCCGACGCCCGCGGCCGCATCTTCGTCGACGACGACTACCAGACCAAGGTCGACCACATCTACGCCGTCGGTGACGTCATCGGGTTCCCCGCGCTGGCCGCGACGTCGATGGACCAG
>Ga0209051_1000909_pt1 | contig 29436 bp, 27 predicted proteins | sample AraplaCvi_mMS_r2_2_FD_184286 | JGI IMG/M metagenome (GOLD analysis project Ga0209051, IMG submission 184286) | Arabidopsis root microbial communities from North Carolina, USA - plate scrape MF_Cvi_mMS_r2 (SPAdes) (version 2) | ecosystem: Host-associated > Plants > Roots > Endosphere | place...
GAAATTACCTTCGCACGACCTGTTATGTGTTGGTCAAGATTCCTACCTGGAGCAAAGACATGACGATCACCAGCGAGACGGTGGCAAGCAACCTCAACAGCCCAGTGACTGGTGGCGCCAATCCGTTTGAGGGTTTTGCACCGGCGGTGCGTCCACAAAGCGATTTGCGACGAGCAATCACTGCGGCGTACCGTATTCCAGAAACCGTTTGCGTTCCGGCTCTCGTGGAAGCTGCTGCGCTCCCGGAAAGAGTTCGGCAGGGTGCAGCGACGACTGCGCGTCGACTTATCGAAGCACTTCGTGCCAAACACAAGGGTACTGGCGTTGAGGGCCTCGTGCACGAATATTCGCTTTCGAGCCAGGAGGGCGTGGCGCTGATGTGCCTGGCAGAAGCCTTGCTTCGTATTCCTGATACGGCTACCCGTGACGCCCTGATCCGCGACAAGATAGCCGAGGGCGATTGGAAGTCGCATCTGGGCGGCGGCCGTTCCCTCTTCGTCAATGCCGCAACCTGGGGGCTGGTGGTAACCGGCAAGCTCACAGCAACGGTCAACGATCGTAACCTTTCGGCTGCGCTCACGCGCCTGATCGCACGGTGCGGCGAGCCGGTTATCAGGCGTGGCGTCGACATGGCGATGCGAATGATGGGTGAGCAGTTTGTCACCGGCGAAACCATCGACGAGGCGCTGCAACGAGCAAAGCCACTCGAACAGCGCGGCTTCAGGTATTCCTATGACATGCTTGGGGAGGCGGCAACGACCGGCGCTGACGCCGAACGGTATTACAAGGACTATGAAGCGGCGATCCACGCAATCGGCAAAGCGTCCGATCGGCGTGGTATCTATGAAGGGCCTGGGATTTCGATCAAGCTCTCTGCCCTGCATCCGCGCTATTCAAGAGCACAGAGCGCAAGGGTCGTCAGTGAACTGCTGCCGAAGGTTAAGACGCTTGCCCTGATTGCCAAGTCCTATGATATCGGCCTCAATATCGATGCCGAGGAGGCGGATCGGCTGGAGTTGTCGCTGGATATCCTTGAGACACTGTGCCTCGACGAAGATCTTTCCGGATGGAACGGCATGGGTTTTGTTGTCCAGGCCTATGGCAAGCGCTGCCCGTCCGTGCTCGATTTTATCATTGACCTTGCCCGTCGCGCTGGTCGCCGGATCATGGTTCGCTTGGTCAAGGGAGCCTATTGGGATGCCGAAATCAAGCGGGCTCAACTCGACGGCCTTGAAGACTTTCCCGTCTTTACCCGAAAGATTTACACTGACGTGTCCTATGTGGCCTGCGCAAAGAAGCTCTTGGCTGCTCCAGATGCTGTCTTCCCGCAATTCGCAACCCACAATGCGCAGACGCTTGCCACCATCTATCACATGGCCGGTTCAGACTTCCATGGCGGGAAGTACGAATTCCAATGCCTTCATGGCATGGGGGAACCGCTCTACGACGAGGTCGTCGGCCGCCAGAACCTCAATCGTCCCTGCCGCATCTACGCACCGGTTGGTACACATGAAACACTGCTCGCCTATCTCGTGCGACGGCTCCTCGAAAATGGGGCAAACTCGTCGTTTGTGAATAGGATCGCGGATCCAGGCGTCTCCGTTGAAGAGCTTGTTGCGGATCCCGTCGATCTTGTCGCCAGAATGCAAGTACCTGGATTGAAGCACGACAAGATCGCACTGCCCGGCGACCTCTACGGTCAGCGCCGCAATTCCGGTGGTATCGATGTCTCGAACGAAACGACGCTTGGGGAACTGACCGAGAGCCTGAAGGCAAGCGCAACGCTACGCTGGAAGGCAGCGCCAACCCATGAAAAGGATGCTGCGCCGTCCCGCGACGTCGTCAATCCGGCCGACGGGCAGGACATGGTGGGGACCGTGCGCGAGGCAACGATCGAGGAAGCCGGAGCTGCGGCCGCAATCGCACTCAAAGCCGCGCCGTCCTGGGCTGCGGTGCAGCCTGCCGAGCGGGCCGCGCTCCTCGAGCGGGCAGCTGACGCCATGCAGGCGAAAATGGAGACCTTGTTGGGTCTCATCATTCGCGAAGCTGGGAAGTCGCTGCTGAATGCCGTCGCTGAGGTCCGGGAGGCGGTCGACTTCCTGCGTTACTACGCCGAGCAGACGCGCCGCACCCTCGGTCCTTCTCATGCACCACTTGGTCCCGTTGTGTGCATAAGCCCGTGGAATTTTCCATTGGCGATCTTTACCGGGCAGGTTGCTGCTGCGCTTGTCGCCGGCAACCCGGTTCTAGCCAAACCTGCGGAAGAAACGCCATTGATTGCGGCCGAAGCCGTTAGAATTCTGCACGGAGCCGGCATCCCGACTGACGTTGTCCAGTTGGTTCCGGGTGATGGAAGGGTAGGGGCGGCTCTGGTGACAGCTCCCGAAGCCGCTGCCGTGATGTTCACAGGCTCCACAGAGGTTGCGCGAATTATCCAGGGCGAGCTCGCCAAGCGACTATCCAAGGGCGGGAAGCCGATACCATTTATCGCCGAGACTGGGGGTCAGAATGCCATGATCGTGGACTCCTCGGCACTTGCCGAACAGGTCGTCGGTGATGTGATTGCCTCGGCATTCGACAGCGCCGGGCAGCGCTGCTCGGCATTGCGCGTTCTGTGCCTGCAGGAAGACATCGCCGACCGCACATTGGTGATGCTGAAAGGAGCTTTGAAGGAGCTCACCATCGCCAATACCAATCGCCTGGCCTCGGACATAGGGCCGGTCATTACTGCCGAAGCCAGGGATACAATCGAAACGCACGTAGAGGCCATGAGCGGCGCAGGCTGCAATGTCGAACGTGTGAATTTGTCCGAAGCGACCGAGAAGGGGACATTTGTCGCCCCAACCATCATCGAAATCAGCAAGATTTCGCAGCTAAAACGCGAGGTGTTTGGTCCGGTTCTTCACGTTATTCGATGGCGCCGCCAGGACCTTGGACGCCTGATAGACGATATCAATGCGACGGGTTACGGTCTGACGTTCGGTCTTCATACGCGCCTCGATGAAACGATCGCAAATGTGACGAGGCAGGTGAAAGCGGGCAATATTTATGTTAACCGCAACGTCATCGGCGCAGTCGTCGGTGTGCAGCCTTTTGGCGGTCGCGGTCTATCCGGGACCGGCCCCAAGGCAGGCGGCCCTCTCTACCTCGGGCGCCTGGTTTCATCTCCGCCCATTCCGCCACAGCACAGCTCGGTTTACAGCGATCCTTCGCTTCTGGACTTTGCAAAATGGCTGGAACAGCAGGGACTTTCTGAAGATGCGGAAGTCGCGCGGCAACTTGGCAGCCAGTCCGCTCTGGGACTTGAAATGGAGCTTCCCGGTCCGGTGGGCGAGCGTAATCTATATGCGCTTCACCCTCGCGGTAAGATCTTGTGCGCGCCGTGGTCCGGCACAGGTCTCATCCGCCAGATTTCCGTTGTCCTCGCCACCGGAAATAGCGCAGTTATCGATTGCGATGAAGGCTTGCGTCCAACATTGAAAGGACTTCCCGCCAGCGTCGGCTCACGCATTGACTGGAAGGAAACCAAAGCGATTTCCGAGCCATTGGCCGGAGCGCTCATCGAAGGTGAGGACGAGCGTGTTCTCGCGATGCTGTCGAAGATAGCAGTAATGCCAGGACCGCTATTGTTGACACAATCTGCGACGCCAGCGGAGCTCAGGCATGATGTGGATGCCTACTGCCTAAACTGGCTTCTCGAGGAGGTGTCGACCTCCATCAACACCGCTGCGGCAGGGGGCAACGCAAGCCTGATGTCGATCGGGTAAGACTGGCGAGGCAGCCGGAATTGATCAGTAAGCCGATCCGCGTAGATGGTTGTCTCGACGACATCGCGCGATCGGCAAATAGTTGCTTTCGGTTGCGGAGCAAAAACCAGATCCTCTTGAGAGCCAGCGAGAACGGCAGTCCAGGTGCAGGCTTTGCTGCTGTTTGCCGGAAGCCCGCACTTCAGAGGAAGCTTCAGGTTGAAATGCTGAAATCGGGCGACCGACGGGCCCATCAGGGTGACTGGAAAATGTCGTCTACCGTTTCGAGGATCCTACGAACTCCTGTGTGTGTTGTCGAGTAGTACACTGTTTGCGCGTCACGGCGGGTAGTGACCGCTTTGGCGTGGCGAAACTTTGCGAGATGCTGCGAGAGTGAGGAGTGGGAGAGGCCGACCTTGTCGGCCAACTCGCCGACGCTCAATTCCTCTCGCGAGATGAGGGACGCTATGAGCAACCGCTTCTCATTACCGAGAAGGGCAAGAAGCTTCGCCTTTTCGACGAAGGAAGCATCGACCGTCATTCCAATATCACCACAACCTGGTTTGTTCTGTTAGGTGACCTGGACGTAAGATGTCGTCGATGTTGTGGCGCGGCAAATGAAATTTTAGACAGAATTGGCTCCCGGAGTTGCGCACCTGGTACTCGTGAGGCGGTGACAGAGAACTCGCCTCCAGAACCGAGCAGAACACTGCCCGCCTCGGGGTAGACATCTGCCTGAAACACAAACTTGGGTAGAGGTGATTGTCGCCGGCTACACTTCAGGATATCTCTTCCGACGGGTGCGCCAACACCAGAAAGCAATACGACACCGAGCGAAAGCCATAGGGAAATATTGTTGATGCTTGATGCGAGGAAGCTGGCTCTTTCCGGAATGGCCGCCCCTTTGAAAAAGGTGCTTGGCAACACTGCTCTACAAAAAATGCTCTTTAACGCCGTTCGCCTTAATCGACCACAGATCGCTGATCTAATTGTGAACGAGGATGTGAGCTTCCTCAGTTATTGTTTCGCCAGGCGGGCGTGGTCAAGAGCCCAGATCCTGCAAGATTTGTGGGTCTGCTTCGAACTCGACGAGATGAGGGGCGGGTATTTTGTGGAGTTTGGTTCAACGAACGGCCTGAAGAACAGCAACACATGGCTGCTTGAGACGAAGTTTGGGTGGTCAGGAATCCTGGCCGAGCCCAACCCGATCTGGCATCTGGAATTGGCATCGAACAGAAATGCCCACATTGACCACCGGTGCGTCTCATCGAAGTCGAACACCACTGTGAAGTTTCTGACGACAGATTTCTCCGATCCTGAATTGAGCTCGATCGCCGACTTTTCCCGGGACGATCATTTCTCAGATGTCCGGAGCCGTGGAACGGCAATCGAAGTCGAGACGATCTCACTGGGAGACCTGTTGAGTTCATACGGCGCGCCTCAGGTCATAAATTACCTTTCTATCGACACAGAAGGCAGCGAGTTGGACATCCTTTCCGCCTACGGTTTTGAGCGGCGAATTGACCTCATTTCCGTCGAGAACAATCCAAAGACAGAGGGAATGATTGAAGAGCTCCTCGGCGGCAGAGGATATAGAAGGGTATACCGGCAATTCTCGCAGTGGGATGGCTGGTATGTGTCTGAGGAACTGCGAAAGAGACGAACATTTGAAGTTGTAGCACCAGCGTCTTGATGTCAGCGTGTCGCAACGAGGATTATCCGACCGTCATTGGTGCGCTTAGGTCGGCAAGGATCGAGGGGCGGCATGACCGATAACACGCGGCCTGATCGGTAAAAAATAAGCGAAAGCAATCTGTTAGTAGAACTTTTGATAAGGCGATGTTAGAATGCCGAGCCCTCCTTGGCCTCTTTTCAACAGGCCAGAACAGGTTCATCATATCGTGGGCTATCCATTCAACTTTCCAATCGTCGCTTGAACACCTCGACGGGTCAGGGATGGGATGCCTACCGCCGCTCGGCTGTTTCGGCACATCCGAACCCGGAACTGCCACCGACTTTCGGTTTGGCAAATTTTGGCGGTCAGGCTTTGTAGGATGCTCAATTTGGAGGGTTCCCATGAAACGCTTGCACAAGCCAATCACAGCGTTCGCTTTCCTCGTTCTCGCGGCATTCAGTGCGTCATGTACCACGGGTGGGCCAGGAGCCCGCTCGCTCACAGAGCCTTTGAATCCGGCTTGCGCTGAGGGATTCCAGGCCAGAGGTGGGGGCTCATGCGACTTTTAAGATCGCGAAAAATGCAGGAATAGGCCGCTAGGGTGGGGCGAGAGGGCGGTCAGTTCCTTGGAGTGGCCTATCGCACAATCTCCGTGAGGGGCTCTCGCGTCGTACTGGTCGACGACAAGCTCGGAGTTAGAGCGCGGACGCGTAGCCCATTGGCTTCAGCGCCGAGGATACGAGCGTGCGCTTCTGCTCATCGACTTTGAGGCGGATGAGCTGAGGAAAGTCGCTTAGTGTGAAGAAATTTGTGGCGCTGTATTCCTGCAGCGCCACCATCCCGAAACTGCTTACCCCTCTTCGCTGAACCGAAGGGCAGCCGCAGCTCGTCACTCAATACAGGACCGCCTGGTCTCGGCGCTTTTTGCCGAAGTCAATGTTGCAGTAGATGATCTCCCCAGGGGTAAGCCTTCGCACGACATGTTACCTTGCCTCAACCGCGCCTCCCAGCTGCGGCAGATCTCAGATTATCCAGCAGCACGGCGAGGAGAAGGATCAATCCGCGGACGACGTACTGATAGAAGGCCTGGATATTGAGAAGGTTCATCACGTTCTCCGCGATACCCATGATGAGGACACCGACGATCACTCCGGTCATCGCCGCGCGTCCACCCGCGAGCGATACGCCACCCAGAACACAAGCCGATATGACCGATAGTTCCAGCCCGGTTGCAGCATTCGGCTGACCCGATGTGATGCGCGAGGCGAGCAGGACACCCGCCACGGCACAAACGAGTCCCTGCAGCGCAAAGATCCAGATGCGCATTCTGGAGACATTGACACCCGCGAGACGCGACGCTTCCGGGTTGCCGCCGATCGCCAGCGTGTTCTTCCCGAAGACTGTCCGGTTCAGTACGAAACCAAAGATCACGAAGAAGATCGCCATGACCCAGATCGGAGTTGGGATGCCCAGGAACTTCGAAAGTGCCAGCTGGTAGAAGCCGGGATCGTTGATACCGACTGCGCGGCCATCGGATGCGATCAGCGCCAAACCGCGAACGATCTGCATCGTCGCCAGCGTGGTGATAAGGGCGTTGATCCGAAAACGGGCGATAACCACACCGTTCACGAGACCAACAGCACCACCGCAGAGGAGCGCTGCTATAAGTCCAACGACGATCGAACCGGTGGCGTTCGAGGCCATGACGGCTATCATCCCCGAGAACGCGACGGTCGACCCGACCGAAAGGTCGAAATCGCGCGATGCAAGGCAGAACATCATGGTGCAGGCGACAATGCCGATCGTGACGACCGACTGCAGCAACCCCAGCATGTTTCGCTCGGTGAGGAAGTTCGGGACCGTTGCTGCCACGATTGCGAAAGCGATGGCAAAGATCACGACGAGGCCTTGCTCGCCGAGTAGGAGTTTCTTCAGAGACGTCATCGCGACTGGACCTGCTGGTTGGGAAGTTGGCTGGCATTGGCCACATCGGGGAGGGCGGCGGCGAGAATTCGCCGCTCATCGAAGTCGTCGCGCTCGATATCCGCGGCGACCCGACCTTGGCACATCACGACGATGCGATCGGTTATGCCCATCACTTCCGGCAATTCGCTTGAAATGACGACAATCGCCATGCCCTGCGCCGCAAGCTCATACAGAATTTCATAGATTTCAGACTTCGCACCGACGTCGATACCGCGCGTTGGTTCGTCAATGATCAGAACCTTCACTCCCTGTTCAGACAGCCAGCGTCCAAGGATCACCTTCTGCTGATTGCCGCCGGACAGGTTGACGATGTCCTGCTTCCTGGACGGCGTGCGTACACGCAGCTTGGCAATGAACTGCTCGGCGAGTTCGGCTTCCTTCTTGGGCTGAAGGATCCCGAACGGCGAGAAGTGCCGGCGAGAGGAGATCGCCATGTTCTCTTCGATGTTGCGGCCCTGCACGATGCCGTCTAACTTCCGATCTTCCGGGCACAGAACAATTCCGGCCCGAATTGCGTGCGGCGGGCTGTCGGCGGTGACCTGGACGCCGTCGACACTGACGGTGCCTTGCGATCGACTGTCCGCGCCGTAAACGAGACGCGTCATTTCGCTGCGGCCAGCACCGATCAGGCCGAAGAACCCGAGAATTTCGCCTTGGCGAAGCGTAAAGCTCATTGGCGTCCGGAGCTTGCTGCCTGCAATCTCCTTGACTTCAAGACGTACGTCGCCGAACTCGCGCGGCCGGTATCCCCAGATGTTGGATATCTCGCGCCCGACCATTTCCGAAATAATCTGCTCGCGAGTAACAGCGGTGATGTCCGCGTGATGTGCTGCAAGCTTGCCGTCACGAAGGACCGTTAGGCTGTCGCAAAGACGGAATATCTCGTCGAGGCGGTGCGATACGTAAAGGATGACCTTGCCCTGAGAGCGGAGGCGTTCAATCAGCGAGTACAGAATTTCGCTCTCCCGCGAGGACAGCGACGACGTCGGCTCATCGAGTGCGATTACGCGAGCATCCGCCATCACGGCTTTCGCGATTTCCACCATCTGGCGTTCGCCGATCGATAACGAGGCCACTTTGGCACTGGGCTCGATCTCAATCCCGATCTCGCTGAGCTTTTCTCGAACGACGTTCGTAAGGCGGCTGCGGTCGATGACTCCGGCCTTCCCGGGAAAGCGCCCGAGCCAGAGATTTTCCGCTACCGTCAGTTCGGGGACGAGCTGCAGTTCCTGGTGAATGACAATAACGCCCGCATCGAAGGCATCACGAACCGAGCGATAGTGCTGGGTCGAGCCATCGATCGAGATTTCGCCGGTATCGGCGGATTGGTCACCTGAGAGAACGCGGATGAGCGTTGACTTGCCAGCTCCGTTTTCGCCCATCAGGCCGTGGACCGCTCCCTTCTTTACAGAGAACGAAACATCGGCGAGCGCCTGCACGCCGGGATATCCCTTGGATATCGCTTTGAATTCGAGAAAGTCCTGCATGACAGCATCCCATAAGAAGGTCCGGCGACAGAAAGCCGCCGGACCGAATTCATCTTAGAAGCTGATCATTCGATACCCAGTTCCTTGCGGACGACCTCGTAGTTGTCGCGCAGCGCGAGCTGGCCAGCCGTCAGGATCAGTTTCTCAGGTTCTTTGCCGTTGGCTACCCACTCATACATGTTGAGTGCGGTTTCGTAGCCATGGCGCTTCGGCGAGATGATCACGGTGCCGAAGAAGCCCGTTGCCATCGGCTTCTTGAACTCGTTGATTGCCGAATCCGCACCGCCGATGCCGACGCCGATCATGCTGTCGGCGGGGATGCCAACCGTTTCGGTGGCGCGAACAGCACCAAGCACGGCTTCGTCATTGAGGCCTACTGCGACCCACTTCTTGATACCAGCGTTCTTGTTGAGCACGACTGTGGCTGCGTTGAGGGCGGCTTCCGTGTCGGTCTTGGCCTGAGGGGCGTCGAAGATGTTGGTTTCCGGGAACCCGGCAGCCTTGAGAACAGAGAGGGCACCGTTCACACGGTCAACGGCAGTCGGAAGCTGGTCGTAGGAGACGCGGATTACGCCCACTTCCTTCACGTCCCAACCGCGCTTCTTGACCTCATCGGCTATCGTCTGGCCAACGGCCTCACCGATCTTGGTCGCCGAGATACCCATGTGAGGCACATCCTCAAGCGGGCTGCCATCGGCGTTTACCAGGCGGTCGTCGACGGTCATGATCTTGAGGTCATTGGCCGCGGCCTTGGCTACGATGCCTGGTCCAAGCTTGACGTCAGGAGTGCAGATGATGAAGCCCTGAGCACCCTGTGCTCCGAGGTTGTCGATGGCGGACTGAACCTTCTCACCGTCTTCCGCACCGATCTTGACGAGCGTGAAGCCCTTTTCCTTGGCTGCTACGTCAGCGAACTTCCATTCGTCCTGGAACCACGGCTCTTCGGGCTGCTTAACGATGAAGCCAATCTTGACGTCAGCCGCAAAAGCCGAACTTGCGGCCATCAGAGCCACGGTGCCGAACAAAACTGCCGCACGAAAAATGCGCATTTCTCTCTCCCTCTTGGTGGAAACACTATGCCTCCCTGGCATGTAGATGAACTATTTCAATTTATCATACCAGTCAATTGCCATTGTATGAAAAATTGGCTACACGCTTCGTAGCGGGACGAATGCCGCGTCGATGTGCCATAGCACCGCGTTTGAGCCGACTTCGACGCGCTGAGGGAGAGTACGGATGAAGATTACAAAGCTGACGACATACATAGTCCCGCCGCGCTGGTTGTTTCTGAAGGTAGAGACCGACGAGGGTATCGTCGGCTGGGGTGAGCCAGTCGTCGAGGGAAGGGCCCTAACCGTTGAGGCGGCAGTGCACGAGCTGGCGGACTATCTCATCGGCAAAGACCCGTTCCTGATCGAAGATCACTGGACGGTCATGTACCGCGGCGGCTTCTATCGGGGCGGAGCCATCCATATGTCGGCGCTTGCCGGAATCGACCAGGCGCTCTGGGATATCAAGGGCAAGGCGCTTGGGCAGCCGATCCATTCGCTGCTCGGCGGCCAGGTACGCGACAAGATCAAGGTCTACTCCTGGATCGGTGGTGACCGTCCAGCAGATGTTGCCGCGAATGCCATGGATGTCGTCGCTCGCGGTTTCAAAGCGATCAAGCTTAATGGCTGCGAAGAAATGCAGATCGTCGATACGAACGAGAAGATCGACAAGGCGGTCCAGACAATCGCGACGATCCGCGAAGCAATCGGCCCGCACATCGGTATCGGCGTGGACTTCCATGGTCGGGTTCACAAGCCGATGGCGAAGGTTTTGGCAAAGGAACTGGAACCCTACAAGCTGATGTTCATCGAGGAGCCCGTGCTCTCCGAGCATCGCGAAACGCTCAAGGAAATCGCCAATCATTGCTCGACCCCGATCGCGCTTGGCGAACGCCTCTACTCGCGTTGGGACTTCAAGTCGGTGTTGTCAGATGGGTATGTCGATATTATACAGCCCGACCTCAGCCATGCAGGCGGCATCACAGAGTGCAGAAAGATCGCCGCAATGGCAGAAGCGTACGATGTCGCCGTCGCGCCGCATTGCCCGCTTGGTCCGATCGCTCTCGCTGCGTGCCTCCAGGTCGATGCTGTCAGCTACAATGCCTTCATCCAGGAGCAGAGCCTGGGCATCCACTACAATACGGGCAACGACATTCTCGATTACATCTCCAACAAGGAGGTGTTCCACTATGCCGATGGGTTTGTCAGCATCCCGCAAGGCCCGGGGTTGGGTGTCGAGGTGAACGAGGAATACGTGATCGAGCGTGCCAAGGAAGGTCATCGCTGGCGTAACCCAATCTGGCGTCACGAAGACGGCAGCTTCGCCGAGTGGTGATAGTGCGAATTGCTCAAGCGCAGCAGAGGACACGTCTCGATCGGCCGCTATGGATTAGCGTCGAGAGGGCTAAACCGTGACAGTCGTCGATCTGAAGTCAGGATTACTTTCTCTACGAGTAAGCACTCGCGGGGGATCGATCCTTGGTTTCTGGAAGCAGGGCGACGGCCGAAAAGTACCCCTGCTCAGACCCGCACTCACGGTAGATGCGGATGCACCTGAGGCATCTTGCTTTCCCCTTGTTCCCTTCGGTAATCGCGTCAGGGGAAACAGATTTGTCTTCGACGGAGTCGAGTATACCCTTCACCCAAATACCGAGTGGGACGCCCACTACCTCCACGGCGACGGCTGGCTAGCTGACTGGCATCTCGGCAGTCAGACCGATACGTCGCTCGAGATGAGCTGCGAACACAGAGGCGGGGGCACACCCTATGACTACCTGGCCAGCCAGAGTTTTACGATCGATGACGACAGCCTGACGATCGCGATGACGGTCGAAAATCGCGGCAGTCAAACGTTGCCATTCGGCCTCGGCTGGCATCCATATTTTCCGCTGACTCCCCAGACCACGCTTGAGGCACGCGCCGAGGCATTCTGGACGGAGGTCGAGGGATGGTTGCCCGGAGAGCGGACGATCATCCCGGTGGATTTGGACTTCAGCCAAGCCAAAGGACTGCCTCATAGATGGGTGAACAACGGATTTGAGAACTGGGGTGGGTACGCCAGAATCTCGTGGCCGGAGCATGGTATCGCTCTCCGTATGGAGGCTGATCAGATGTTGCGGCACGCCGTCCTTTTTCTATCGGACAAGACATTCGATCCCGAGTCCAAGCGGGATTACTTCTGCTTCGAGCCAATGACTCACCTTGCGAACGGGCACAATCTACCTGATCTGGGAAGGCTCACGTCTCTTGCGCCGGGCGAATCTCTTTCTGGAAGTTTCCGTTTGCGGGTCGAGACAAGCTGACCAATGGCACGGGTACAGGCTACAGTTGCTGCACTCAGGAGAACCGGATGGCAGCGTCATAAGAAAGTCCGAGGAGTAAACATTCATGTCGGAGCGGCTGACAGGAAAACGCATCATGGTCACGGGCGCTGCACAGGGCATCGGGCTGGCTATTGCCAAGGCATTTGTGAGGGAAGGCGCAAGCCTACTACTCGTCGACCGTGACGAGGGTCACTTGAACACCGTGGTTTCGAAGCTGCGGGAAGAGGGCCATCGTGTCACTGCGAGTGCAACTGACATAACCGACGCCGGTGCTATCAATCAAGCTGTCGCTGAAGCTTCCGACGACATCGGCCAATTAAACGCATTGGTGAACAATGCCGGGGTCAACGTCTTCTCCGAGCCGCTTGAAACGACAGACGACGAATGGAGCCGGTGCTTCGACATCAACCTGAAAGGGCCGTGGAACTGCTCGAAGGCGGTATTGCCCGGGCTGATCGAGCAGGGAGGTGGAGTGATCCTCAACATCGCGTCCACCCACGCGTTCACGATCATTCCACATACGTTCCCGTACCCATTGGCCAAGCACGCGCTGCTCGGGATGACGAAGTCGCTCGGGCTGGAGTACGCTGCGAAGAACGTCCGGGTGAATGCGCTGGCTCCCGGCTATGTCGCCACTCAGAAAGTCATCGACTACTGGAACGGCTTCCCCGATCCAGAGGCGGCGAGGGCCGAGACGATGAAGCTTCATCCCGGCGGCAGAATTGCGTCGCCCGAAGAGATCGCAATGGCAGCCGTCTTTATGATCTCCGATGAGTGCCCGTTCATGAACGCTACCTGCCTGACTGTGGATGGGGGCCTGAGCGTTCAACAGCATCCCGCCTGATGCCCTTGTCTGATGAATTTAGACGGTTGGCCTAAGTAGCTTGTACCCCGACTCCGCGATCTGATAGAAAAGTGGCGTCAAAAGAGTGAGGAGAATCGTGATGCGCTCCGCGCAAAACACCGGCGAAACGAGCGCTTCTGGAACCCAGCGCCCTCGGGTGATGCCCGATGTGACGAGAGCGCTCGCTGAGGAAGTTTTGTCCGGAAAATACCCTCCCGGTACCGCTCTTCCGACTGAAAACGAACTGGGGACTACCTATGGCGTCAGCCGCACGGTCATAAGAGAGGCGATCAAGGTCCTCGCCGCTAAGGGTCTGGTGGTAACCCGGTCGCGGGTTGGTACTGTGGTTTGCGACCCGGACAATTGGAGCCTACTGGACCCTCAGGTCATTAGCTGGCATGGGCCAGGGCTCTTCGACGCGAACCTCCTCGGTGCGGTTCTGGAAACCCGACGCGTTCTAGAGCCGCTCGCCGCCAGCCTGGCCGCCGAGCGTGCGACGCTTCGTGAGATCGCTGATCTGGATGGGGCATGGCAACTGATGAAAGAGGCTAGCGAGGACGTCGAAAAGTTCTCGGCTGCCGACGTTGAGTTTCACCGTATTCTGTATCGCGCCAGCCATAACCCTGTTCTCAGGCAGATTAGCAGCCTGATCGATGCGGCCCTCACGTACTCGTTTGAGACCTCCAACAAGACAGTCTTCAATCGTGACGATGCCGTGCGATGTCATCACGCCTTGGTGGAGGCGTTGCGCATGCGGGATGCCGATGGTGCCGGAGCAGCTGCGAGCAAGCTGATAGAACAGGCTGCTCATGATATCGATCTCGCCGGACGCAAGGCCAAGAATTCAAAGGGCGAGAACAAGCGATCTGACTGACTCTCGTTACGAGCGGCAGGACCAAAATTTGCCGTTTGCGGAGGATTCGAGGTTCTCATTGCGGATACCAGCGGTTCGTTTGGGAAAACTCAGCTCAGCATTCGACTTTGACTTTCTTTCAATGACGACGACGACCGACCGACGACGACGCCTAGCCCGGGCGCCAAAGGCAGTTCCATAAGATAGATTATGCCACTTTTACAATTAGAAATTGTGGAAATATAATATGCTCGTCATTAGATGGTTCCGGGAACCCGGCGGCATTTCAATCCGTCCGTCGGGCGTCAAGCAGCGTTGCTTTTCTAATGACCTGCTTGTGAACGCGGCGTACAATTTACCGTCTGACCAGTTGCCGGCAAGATCCGATTGAGAGACCCCTACGCGCTCTTGCCACTATGAAGGAGCGCCATCATGGAATTTTCCAGGTTCACAATGGACCCCGCAGAAATGGAACTCCTCGCGTCCGTCGTGCAAACCTGGTGCCAAGTCAACCACGTTGAACCCGATAGCGAGTGCGCCAAGGCTGCGATTGCCACCACTCTCGACTTGATGGAAGCGGGTTTCAGGACGCACGAGAGCCTGTCGATTGCCCTTCTCAATGCGCTTGCGCCTGATGCCTTGCACAACAATGGCGAATAGGCTCACTGGAGAAGGTAGTCCGACCTAAGTCCATTCTGTCGGGAGACCTTCGGGCGTATGCTCAAACCATCCTTAATTCCCGAATGATGCGGTGGAGACCGATACTTGCGGACGGATCACAGTAATATCGGGCTCATTGAAATCTCGCCTACTCCCAGCAACCCATGTGGAGTTCTTTTTGCTGACCTTCGAATACGGTTCCTCCACAGATGGCCAGGAATATGCCCCGTCATTACGATTCGTTCCATATTGGCTCCGACGATGCCATGTCTGTGTCGGCAACGGAATGGTTGATTGTTCTCGTCATCAGAGAACCGGTTATATACACGGTCGCTTCGGCAACGGACGCGCTGCATCTGCTGTCGTCCGATTGGCCAATACAAGATAGTTCCTCCTTTCTCGAAGCGATGGAAGCATGTCAGGGCGTCGGGAATGGCAACGTGACAAACGAGGCGGCTCAATATGCCTTTCTAGCCGCGGCGATGGATGCGGGCATCGCTTTCGAGTTTCCCTGATGCCAATCAGACCGGCAAGCCAAGGGGTCTCATTGCGTGGAACAAATGCCGGGAGGGCTTGTTCGGGACAGGAAGAACCGGCCCGCAATTCCCGTCCTCCCTCGGCCCAGTCGCGGGGGTGCCCCACCTGCTCCGTGTTCAGGTGGGGCTCTTTATCTTTATGCCTGCCTGGTCCACCACACTTTTGCGTGGGATCTCCCGGCGACGTCCTGATGTCGTCCCTTGTTGACGAGCCGCTCTCGAACCTCCGGCGCTTTTCCTAGGCCCCATTACTAGACGTCCTGCCCTGGAAGCCTCAGGTAGAACATCGCGTTCTGCAATGCGTTCCGCGTTGGCACCAAATCGCTTGGTGTCCAAACGTCGCCTGGCGGCCCAAAAATGCATTCCATATGGTACCTGCCGCCTCGGCCTATCCCATCAGCCTCAGCGGGGTCGTCAGTTGGGTGAAGGCAGATGTGAAAGTCACCGTCTTCAGATGGAAACTCGCCCTTGTAAAGGATCAGGAACAACTGGTTCCTAGTCACCAGCGGATGGTCCCCCGGATGCAGGATAACGGAGAACCCGAGGGGATTCTTCCTCACCTGGGAGCGAGGTAGGGCTACACAGTCTCCGCCGAAATCGCTCCGTTGCAGCACAATGGTGGATATGTCCAGCCGCTGGCGGATTGATGGGCATCGCTCTGTCCACAAAGGCTGACCGATGACCGCAAAGGATAGCCTGGACGCTGTTGAAGGTGCCACACCCATCGAAAGCCTCCAATCGAGCATTTTGCCCCAAAGCGCAGAATTCCGCGCTGATTATTCAATGATACGACGGAGAATCCATGCTTCCCAAGGCTGTTCGTTTTATCAAAATTGTCGTCCCCTGGTAACGAAATCCTTGTGGCATTTGCTCCGTCGTCCACGCCACGCAGACAAGGACGGGAGCACCTCGGTACTCTCGCAACCGAGCACTTGGTCGCCCGTGCCGTCTCGGATGGACCCCGGCGGTCACGGAAGCGCTCGCGCAAGATTGAGCAGCGGCTGCTGGGTGGCCGACATGGTCACCACGAACTTGATCCGCAGGCCAACCGTGCCATACACGGTCGTTATGGACTAGGTATTGAGCACTGTCCGACGGGGATATCATTGAAAACCATAGGGATATCGGCAGCAGTGCCCTTAGAGTCGCAATCGATCGTCACCCCGACGACGCCGCCCCAACGGTCGATGATGACATCCCTCGCCCGTTCCTGCTCTTCAACCGTTGGAAAGAGTGGATCGGCCTCGGTGCCTGAACCTCGGGATTGTGCGTCAGGCATCGGCAATTTGGGCATCCTGCCACTGCGGACCATTTCCTCTGAACGAATTGGATGGCAATGGCCGTCGGCGAAGATGAGCTGGGTTTCATCCGAGTACAGGTACTCGAGCCACAGACGCGCGGCATTCGGATGTGCGGCGAAGGCGCTGATCGCCTGCGCATAAACCCCCGCGACCACGCCGGTCTTCGGCCTGATGATTTCGATCCTGCTCTTGTCCTTCAGTCGCTCGCGGTCCGCAATAGCAAGATAGTCCCAACGGATGAGGATCGGCGTTCGTCCGTCGACAAGGGTAGCGAGATTGCCGACGAGCGGGACGAAGTTTCCTTTTTCATGGAGGGTGGCGAAAAACGTCAGCCCCAATTCGGCGGCCGTCTCATGGTTGCCGCCGGCTGCCGAAAGGCCGGCGGCGAAAATGCTCTGGATTGCCTGATTGGAACCAAGATCCCCGGCAAGACCAACCGCGCCCTTATATGCAGGCTTTTGAAGATCCGCCCAATTTGTCGGCAATATCCTGATGATGTCCGTGTTCACCTCTATCGCGATCGTTCCATAGTAGGCGCCAGCCCAGTATCCGTCCGCATCCTTGGCGGCGTCCGGGATCGTCGCCCAGGTCGTCACTTTGTAGGGCTGAAGCAACCGCTCCTTTTTCGCTGACGAAGCGAATGGGTGGCCTACGTCTATCACGTCAGGCGCAGGCGCAGCACTCACGGCCCGCGCGTTTCTTATCTCGTCGATCACCTTGGTGGATCCGATGTCCGGCGAAAGCTCGATCACCGGTATCCCGAACCTTGTCTTGAAACCGTCGATGATGGCACCGTACCCGCACCAGTCGTGGGGCAAACCGATGACGTTGAGCTGGCCTTCAGCCTTGGCGGCGGCAACCAATTCATCGAGTGGTGTCGCCTCGGCCGCTACGGCAAATGCGAGCCACCCCGCTGTTGCCGAAGCTAGGAGTAAGGAATGTTTCGTCCACCCACCTCCCATGGCCGCTCCCTCCAACGTGATGGCCAAAAGCTCGTTTAATTATAGCAGTCATGGAGTTGGAGAAAAATCGCTAAAAGGCCGCGCAGTTGGTCATAGGCGTAAGGACGCCGATCCAGAAGGCCATGGCATCGGTAGAAGATCGTCGATCTCGGCCATAGACTTGCAGGGGCTGAGAATCTCACCCGGCCGCCGAACGTCAGTAACCGACATGGGCGATTTCTGCGAGCGCACCCGGCTACAACCCGCAACCCTCGCCGATGTCGGACGTTATCGCACCATGACTCGGCCCGAATGCGCCGCCGTGCAACAGCGGAGAACGCCATGAAGAACATCCTAGACTGGCTCGAAGAGAACGTAGACGATGACGATGTGAATCTCGATGGGGAACCCGCCCTGGAGCAGCAAGCCGAGATCATTCGGGCGAAAGCGGAAGCTGCCGGCTATTTGGCCGCAGATCTCAACAGTGCATGTGGTGGCGGAATCGCCGAATATCTCAGAAATCGGCGTAGAGATGCTGTTGGCGAATACGCCGCCGGTAAGATGGCGGGCTACGCCTCTCCCAGTATTACGCCCGATTTCAACCAGCAATGAGCGGCGAACATGCGGAGGCTGCTCAACCATCGGGTGGAAGCGCCATCAAACCAGCGATAGGGGATGTAGCGATCGTCGGATCTGGCTTTGAGAGCGGACAACGGGACGAGCGCATTTTCAGTCGGGTCCCTGCTTGGATCGCGTTATGAGCCGATTTGAGGATACAGAAGTTGCCGTGACCGAGAAGCTGCGCGCACTAAAGCTGAAGCCAGACATGACAATCAACCTGTTCGACATTGCTGTTCCCTTGAACGCAGCTGGGTTTTCTCAGGAAGAAATCATGGCAATCCTCTATGCTCTGGAGCAGGACAAGATCGTCGCGTTTGCGCCGGGAAACAGGATTCGATTGCTGAAACGATTGCCTTGACGCGGTCAATGCCAAAGCACCCTCGCCTTCTCTTGTTTGAAAATCGACCGGCGGCGTCCACGGCAAGACAAAAGTGTCGTGCGTCTGCAAAGTAGGAGTGTCACTCTCTCACCGATGACGGCGGAGGCTGCGAATGGGATGACTGCGGTTGCGTTATCTGCAGCGGACCGAGGTTTTGCTGAAGGCAAACGCCGGCCGCATGACGTTCCTGTCGGCGGCACATGTGCTTGACCCGAGCGAGTGCGAGGTGCGTCGGCTACAGGGTCGGATCCGAAGGATCCCGTCGTCCCTTCACCGTACCGGCGCCCACGGAGCCGGCAGCCAACCATGACGCTTGCGAACAGGCAGCAGCAACTTGGCGAGCCTTCCCTCGTGGATTCGGTGCCCTGCCCGCTTCGCCGCCGGCAGCGCTTGCATTGATGCGCTCCCAAGGTCACGAACATGCTGGTTTTGTGTTAGAATTTCGGGGTGAATTTAAAGCGTCACAACTTATCGGAAAATTTTCGTTGATCTGTGACATAGCGCGTGCTAAATACATGACCGATCGGTCGGTTAATGTATTTGATCCGAGAGCCGATCGGGAGCAGGAGGAAATTGCGCATGCCGGAAGCGTTCATCTGCGATGCCGTTCGCACACCCATCGGCCGCTATGGCGGCGTACTTTCTTCGGTGCGCGCGGACGATCTCGCAGCCTTGCCACTCGCTGCCCTGATGGAACGAAATAGGGGTGTGGACTGGAGCAAGGTCGATGATCTTATCCTCGGCTGTGCTAATCAGGCGGGTGAAGACAACCGCAACGTCGCCCGTATGGCAGTGCTGCTTTCCGGAATGCCGGTCACCGTCCCCGCAACCACGATCAACCGGCTGTGCGGTTCCGGCATGGATGCCGTCGGAATGGCAGCGCGGGCGATCCGCGCAGGTGATTGCGACTTCGTTGTCGCGGGTGGCGTCGAGAGCATGAGCCGAGCGCCTTTCGTGATGCCAAAGGCAGACAGTGCTTTCTCCCGGGCAAACGCGGTCTACGACACCACGATCGGCTGGCGTTTCATCAATCCGAAAATGAAGGCGGGATTTGGCGTCGATTCCATGCCAGAGACGGCCGACAATGTAGCTGCCGATTTTGGCGTCAGCCGTGCCGATCAGGACGCCTTTGCCGCCCGCAGCCAGGCGCGGTGGGCCTCTGCGCAGGAGGTTGGCCTGTTTGCAGACGAACTGGTCTCAGTCCGGGTAGCTCAGAAGAAGGGCGATCCAGTTGTTGTTGACCGCGACGAGCATCCCCGTCCGGGCACGACTGCCGAGCAACTTTCAAGGCTCAAAGGCGTCAACGGTGCGGACCTCAGTGTCACCGCGGGCAATGCTTCGGGCGTCAACGATGGCGCTGCGGCTCTCGTTATCGCAAGCGAGGCAGTCGCAAGAACACAGGGGTTGTCGCCGAAAGCACGCATCGTCGCGATGGCTGCAGCCGGCGTTGAGCCGCGCATCATGGGAGTAGGCCCGGCGCCAGCTGCCCGGAAAGTCCTCGCGCGTGCTGGACTTGCCATCGGGCAGATGGACGTGATCGAACTCAACGAGGCATTTGCTGCGCAGGCGCTTGCCGTGCTGCGCGATCTGGACCTTCCCGATGACGCGCCCCATGTCAATCCGAATGGTGGTGCCATCGCAATGGGGCATCCACTCGGGATGAGCGGGGCCCGATTGGTAACGACCGCAACCTACCAATTGCACCGCCGTGGCGGTCGCTATGCGCTCTGTATGATGTGCATCGGCGTCGGCCAGGGCATCGCCATCATCCTCGAGCGCGTCTGACGCGCGAAGGCAAGGGAGACGAACGATGTACGCACAGATGGTCAAGACCGACAGCGCCCGAGTCAAGACGCTCGACGAAATGGATCCCGTCGAACGCGCCTTCCAGGAACGGGTCGACGCCGGCCAGAAGATCGAGCCAAAGGAATGGATGCCGGAAGGCTATCGCAAGACGTTGATGCGTCAGATCAGCCAGCACGCCCATTCCGAGATTGTCGGTCAGCTGCCGGAAGGCAATTGGATCACCCGAGCGCCCACCTTGGAGCGCAAGGCGATATTACTCGCCAAGGTGCAGGATGAGGCCGGACACGGGCTCTACCTATACTGTGCCGCTGAAACGCTCGGAATTAGCCGGGACGAAATGTATGAACAGCTGCATAGTGGCAAGGCAAAGTACTCCTCGATCTTCAACTACCCGACGCTGAGCTGGGCAGACATCGGCGCGATCGGCTGGCTGGTCGATGGTGCTGCGATCATGAACCAGGTGCCGCTGCAGCGCTGTTCCTACGGTCCTTACGCCCGTGCCATGGTCCGCATCTGCAAGGAGGAAAGCTTCCATCAACGCCAGGGCTTCGACATCCTGATGAAGATGGTCAAGGGAACGCCCGCGCAGAAGGAAATGGTCCAGGACGCCTTGAACCGCTGGTGGTGGCCATCGCTGATGATGTTTGGCCCCTCCGATGACGCATCGGTGCATTCCGCACAATCGATGTCTTGGAAGATCAAGCAGAACTCCAACGACGAGCTGCGCCAGAAGTTCGTCGACCAGACGGTACCGCAGGCAGAATACCTCGGCCTCACGGTCCCGGACCCGGATCTGAAGTGGAACGTGGAAAAGGGTGGCTATGATTTCGGCGAACCTGACTGGACCGAGTTCTTCGCCGTCATCGCTGGCAACGGTCCGTGCAATGCCGAGCGCCTTGGCGCCCGGCAGAGGGCATGGAGCGACGGCGCCTGGTTCCGTGACGGTCTCGTTGCCCATGCCGACAAGATGAAATCGCGTCGTGCCGCTGCGCAGGTCGCCGCCGAATAATGTCAGGACGCCGCGAGGCGCTCTTTGAGTAGTTGCTATCGTAACAAATCCGCGATCTCGCGCCTTCGGCCGAGGAAATGCGAGCAGGGAGAAACAACCATGTCCAGCGAATGGCCCCTTTGGGAAGTTTTCATCCGTGGCCAGCACGGCTTGAATCACCGGCATGTTGGCAGCCTTCATGCGCCCGATGCCGAGATGGCCGTAAACAACGCCCGTGACGTGTACACCCGTCGCAATGAGGGTGTGAGCATCTGGGTCGTTCGGTCCAGCGACATCACGGCCAGTGCACCATCCGAGAAGGGCCCGCTGTTTGATCCGTCGAACTCGAAGGTCTATCGGCATCCGACTTTCTTCGACATTCCGGATGAAGTGGGGCACATGTGATGAGCGCGATCTCCAATATATCAGTCAGTGACGCGGCTCTTTTCGAGTGCCTGACCCGTCTCGGCGACAATGCACTGATCCTCGGTCATCGCGTTTCCGAATGGTGCGGGCATTCACCGGCCCTTGAAGAGGACATCGCGCTTTCCAATACGGCGCTTGATCTGATCGGTCAGACGCAGCTTTGGCTCGGCCTTGCCGGAGAGATCGAAGGTCGTGGTCGCAGCGCCGACAATCTTGCCTATCTGCGTGATGCTCGCGACTTCCGCAACGTTCTGCTCGTCGAGCGTCCGAACGGCGATTTTGGGACGACGCTGATGCGTCAGTTTCTCTTTGACGCCTGGCACTTCCTTATGCTGAAGGCACTTTGCGGCTCGACCGACAAACGCATTGCAGACATTGCCGAAAAAGCCACCAAGGAAGTTGCCTACCACCTCGATCGCAGCCGTGACCTGGTCATCCGCCTTGGCGACGGTACTGCCGAAAGCCATCGCCGCATGCAAGGCGCACTTGACGACCTCTGGGCCTATACCGGCGAGCTTTTTGTCGGCGACACGTCCGACGTGGAGCTGGCCGAGGCGGGTATCGCGCCGGAACCCGAGAGCCTGAAAGCTGCGTGGGACGAACTGGTTGGCGAGGCACTGTCGGAGGCGACACTGAAGAAGCCGACGGACGGTTACATGCACAAGGGCGGCAAACGCGGTGTTCATACCGAACACATGGGCTTCATCCTCGCTGACCTGCAGTTTTTGCAGCGGGCTTATCCGGGCGCGACCTGGTAAACGGAGGGAGGCGGTTATGACGACCGCGACTTTGCCATCGACCGCAGATGTCTGGCAGTGGCTTGGGGAGGTTCCGGATCCGGAAATCCCGGTGATCTCGCTTGTCGATCTCGGCATTATCCGAGCCATCGCTTTTGAAGGCGACACGCTGGTTGTGACAGTAACACCGACCTATTCGGGCTGTCCGGCAACCACGATCATCAACCTCGATATCGAGCGGGCTCTGCACGACAAGGGGATCGATAAGCTGCGGCTCGAGCGTCAGCTTTCGCCGGCGTGGACGACGGACTGGATTAGTGTCGATGGTCGCGAAAAGCTCAAGGCCTACGGTATCGCGCCACCCGTTGATGGTTCCGCGACAGACGGCCTCCTGCGCCTGCGCGCCGATCGCCTATCCGGCCGCTCCAATCTGACGATCGCCTGTCCGCGGTGCGGATCGACGAAGACGGAAAAGATCAGCCAGTTCGGTTCGACGCCCTGCAAGGCGAGCTATCGCTGCACCGACTGTCTGGAACCATTCGATTATTTCAAGTGCATCTGACTTTTGCCTCGTGAGGTCCGCAACATGGCACGTTTCCATTCTCTTCAGGTCACCGACGTCAGGCGCGAGACGCGCGATGCCGTGGTTGTCACGCTCGCTCCGCTCGACGAGGACCGAAGCTCGTTCTATTTCACGCAGGGACAGTACCTGACGTTCCGTCGCAAGTTTGACGGCGAGGAGCTGCGCCGATCCTATTCGATCTGTGCCGGGCGCGACGAGGGTGTACTGCGGGTCGGCATCAAGCGGGTGGATGGCGGATGCTTTTCGACCTGGGCGAACGAGGACCTGCAAATCGGTGATACGCTTGAAGCCATGCCGCCAATGGGGGCCTTCTTCACCGCGATCGAACCCGAAATATCCAAGAACTACCTCGGATTTGCTGCCGGCAGCGGGATTACACCGGTCCTTTCCATCATCAAAACCACGTTGGCGTGTGAACCGAAATCGCGCTTCACGCTCGTCTACGCGAACCGTCAGATCAGTTCGATCATGTTCCGCGAGGAACTGGATGACCTGAAGAACAGCTACCTTGGCCGCCTGTCAATTCTGCATGTTCTGGAAAGCGAGGCACAGGATATCGACCTCTTCACCGGCCGGATCGATGCGGACAAATGTGCGGCGCTCTTCCGGCATTGGGTTGACCTCAAATCCGTCAACACGGCCTTCATCTGTGGTCCCGAACCGATGATGCTGACGATCGCGGCCGCGCTTCGCGATCACGGCATGCGCGACGAGCAGATCAAGTTCGAGCTCTTTGCATCCTCGCAGCCGGGTCGGGCGCGCCGCAAAACCGAAAGCACGGCCTCTCACGATCGCGACGCGAGCTGTGAGGCAACGGTCACGCTCGACGGCGCAACGCGTGTTTTCAAGATGCCGAAGCAGGGACAAACTCTTTTGGAAGCGGCGTTGGAGAACCGTATGGACGCCCCCTACGCCTGCAAGGCAGGTGTGTGTTCCACATGCCGGGCCAAGGTCATCGAGGGTGAGACCGAGATGGAGGTCAACCACGCGCTGGAGGATTACGAAGTGCGCCAGGGCTACGTCTTGACCTGTCAGTGTTATCCGCTGAGCGACCGTGTCGTGGTGAGCTACGACCAATAAGGCGCGCCAGCGAAGGAGGAATAGCCGATGTCCGATACGATGCCGATCGAGGAATACCTGCTCAAGGGTGGCGTGCTGACGTCGCCTGACAACGTCCCACCACGCTATCGCGGCGAGCTTTTGCGGCTGATGGCAAGTTTCGTTGACAGCGAGCTTGCAGGTGCTGCCGGGTTTGCCGATACGATCAACGATGCGCCCGGTATCAAGGAACGTATCGCCTCTGCCAAGATCGTGCTTGAGAAAACCGACCATGCCGGTCGGGTCCTTGAGATCATGGGGAGTTTCGGCGCAGACACTGGCCGCTATGCGGTCCATCATCCCTGGGACGCCCGGCTAGCCCGCGCAACCGACATCGGTGCCGCCCGGCAGAGCAGTGACATGCGCCTTTCGGTCTTCCACTATCCCTTGCAGGGCTGGGTCGACGCCGTGGTCATGAACGTGCTGATGGGCAGTGCGAGTGCCATCCAGCTGCGCGAACTTACCCATGTTTCCTATCAGCCGCTTGCCGAAGTGTTCCGTGCCATTCTGCCGCGCGAGGCACATCACACTGAGCTCGGCGTCGAGGGACTGAAGCGAATTGTCCAAAGTGAAGACGGAACGAAAGGGGCGCTAGCAGCGATCTCCTACTGGCGTCCGCGTGTTGCTGCGAGCTTCGGGCTCTCAGGCTCGGCGCGCTACGAAACGCTGTCGCGCTTTGGCCTGCGCCACACCCCCAACGAGGCGCTGCTTTCAGAATGGCAGGCGGCCGTTGACGAGCAGCTTAACGCGCTCAATCTGAACTGACCCGGAAGGACAAGACAATGAATGTTCTGGCAAGCCCGCCCCGTCGTCTCGAAAGCTATGTCTATGGCCGCTGGGTTCCTGGCACGCAGGATGGCACGAAGCTGCTTGATGCCTCGACGGGGGTGCCGGTGGCTACAATCGATTCCACCGGCGTCGACTTTGCCTCATCCCTTTCCTATGGCCGAGAGAAGGCAGGCCCTGCACTGCGTCGCATGTCTTTCCACGAGCGTGCCGCTATGTTGAAGGCACTTGGCCAGGCATTGATGGAGCGCAAGGAGGAGTTCTACGCGCTCTCGTCGGCAACCGGTGCGACAAAGACAGACAGCTGGATCGATATCGATGGCGGCATTGGCACCTTGCTTTCCTATGCCTCAAAGGGCCGGCGCGAACTGCCCAACACGCGTGTCCTCGTTGACGGAGAAGTAGAACCGCTGTCGCGCGACGGAACTTTCGCCGCCCGGCATATCCTGTCGCCGCTGCAGGGCGTTGCCATCCATATTAACGCATTCAACTTCCCGGTCTGGGGCATGCTCGAGAAGCTGGCGCCGACCTTGCTTGCCGGCATGCCGGCGATCGTCAAACCGGCGAGCCAGACGGCTTACCTGACTGAACTCGTCGTACGTCGCATGGTTGAAACAGGCCTGCTTCCCGAAGGCGCGGTGCAGCTTGTCTGCGGTTCCGTAGGCGATCTCCTGGACCATGTCGATGGACAGGACGTGGTCACCTTCACCGGCTCGGCCTGGACCGGCCGCAAGCTGAAAACCCATCCGGCGATCATCGATAACTCGGTGCGCTTCACGATGGAGGCAGATAGTCTCAATGCCTCTGTTCTCGGTCTCGATGCCGCCCCCGGTACTGAGGAGTTCGACCTTTTCGTCAAGGAAGTCTCCCGAGAGATGACGGCAAAGGCAGGCCAGAAGTGCACGGCCATCCGTCGCGTCATCGCACCCCGCCCCTATTGCGACGCTCTGATCTCAGCCCTCGGCGAGCGCCTTGGCAAAACGGTGCTCGGCAATGCCGCCGATGAAAACGTTCGAATGGGACCGCTTGCTAGCCTTGCCCAACGCGACGAGGTCCGCGCGCGCATCCGCGATCTCCTGGCCGACGCCGAGATCGTTGCGGGTGATCCGGACAATCCCCGCATCGTCTCGGGTGACGTCGAAGCTGGTGCCTTCCTCAATCCGGTGCTCCTTTATTGCGACAATCCCTCGAACGCCCGGGCTGTTCATGACGTTGAAGCGTTTGGTCCGGTCAGCACGGTCATGCCCTATGACAGCGCTGAGGAGGCCGTCGATCTTGCCCGCCGCGGCAAGGGTAGCCTAGTCTCCTCAGTCTTCACCAACGATCCGGCCTTCGCCGAAGAGGTGGTCCTTGGTATGGCTCCATTTCACGGCCGCGTACTGATCGGAAATCGCGTCAGCGCGAAGAGCTCGACCGGCCACGGCTCGCCGTTGCCAGGCCTTGTGCACGGTGGTCCTGGACGGGCCGGCGGCGGCGAGGAACTGGGCGGGATTCGTGGGGTCAAGCACTACATGCAGCGCACTGCGGTCCAGGGCTCGCCGACGCTTCTGTCGGCGGTCACCGGCCGCTGGGTCCCGGATGCCGAGGTGCGCAAGGACCAGGAACATCCCTTCCGCAAGTCGCTGGCGGAATTGCAGATCGGCGATCAGCTCGTCACCGGCACACGGACGGTGACGCTTGAAGATATAGAGCATTTCGCCAACTTCACCGGTGATACGTTTTACGCCCATATGGACGAGGATGCGGCCAAGGCCAATCCGTTCTTCGACGGGCGCGTTGCCCACGGCTATCTGATCGTTTCCTTTGCCGCTGGCCTTTTTGTCGACCCAGCCCCAGGCCCGGTTCTTGCCAATTATGGCGTCGACAACCTGCGCTTCCTCACGCCAGTCAATCCCGGTGATACCTTGCAGGTGCAGTTGACCTGCAAGGAGATCAATCCGCGCATCGGGGCCGAGCACGGCGAAGTGCGCTGGGACTGCCGGGTAACCAACCAGAATGCAGCGACAGTCGCTCAATATGACGTGTTGACGATGGTCGCCAAAAGAAGGGACTGACTGACATGGCGCAGGTCTATTCCTATGATGGCGTCGTGCCCGTCATCCATCCGGAGGCCTTCGTCCATCCGGCCGCTGTGGTGATCGGCGACGTCATTGTAGGTCCTGCCTGCTATGTCGGGCCTTGCGCCGTATTGCGCGGAGACTTCGGACGCATCGTGATGGAACGCGGGTCGAACGTCCAGGAAACCTGCGTCGTCCATAGCTTCCCCAATGTCGAAGTGGTGATCGGCGAAGAGGGACATATCGGCCATGGCGCCGTTTTGCATGGTTGCCGGATTGGTCGCAATGCAATGGTGGGGATGAATGCGGTCGTCATGGACGAGGCCATCGTCGGGGAAAATTCGATCGTTGCCGCCATGGCCTTCGTCAAGGCGGGGGCCGAGATCCCCGCAAACAGCCTTGCCGTCGGCTCCCCTGCCCGGGTCGTTCGCGAACTCAGCGAGAAGGAAATCGCCTGGAAGCGCCAGGGCACGGGCGTCTATCAACGCCTCGCACTTGAGGCCAGGGAAAAGCTTCAGCCAGCCCAGCCGCTTAGCGCGCCGGAGCCAGAGCGTCGACGCATCAGGGCCCCGGACTATGATCCCTTGATCCTGGAGCGGCTGAAATTCGGGGATTGAGCATCCCTATCGGACAGCCTTTACGCCCTCGAGGATCAAGGTCGTGGCGATATCGGCATACTCGTCACGACTGACCGGGCCACCGGGGCGAAACCACATGTAGACCCAGTTCATCATGCCGAAGAGCGACATCGTCACGGGCATCAAGAGAGGTTTGCTGGCGTTGAGATCCGGGTTGATCTCGATGATGGTGTTGGAGAAGCGCTTGACGATCCGACGCTCAATCGCGCGTAGCTCATCAAGCTGGTCCTGCGACAGCGCACTCGTGCCGTTAAGCTGCACCTTGTGCTCGTTGTCGGCGTCTCTGTAGTTTTCCAGCACTTGCCGCACCAGCAACCGTAGACGCTGCTGAGGTGTCGCCCCCGGCTCGTCTGCAGCGGCAACGGCGGCTTCCAGTTCCTCGAGATGGTTGCGAATGATGTCGAATATCAACGCGTCCTTGCTCGGATAATAGTGATAGAGGAGAGCCTTGGAGACGTTGCTGCGCGAGGCAATGTGGGCCATGGAGGCTTTCTCCATCCCCATCTCTGCAAAGACGGCAGCGGCGCTGCTCAAAAGGCTGCGTTGTTTTTCTTCAAAGTCGATCGCGCGCGTGCGTGCCATATGATCCTGTGTCCCTGTCCTTCTCTCGCGCCCTCCACGCGATAAGCCGCTGTAAGCTCTTAATGACGCTTCCCGACGTCTACGTGCCGGGAAGCGTCTGTCCTTATTCCTTGGGTCTGTTGTCGACGACCCGTTTCGCCTTGCCCTCGGACCGGGCGACTCCACCCGGATCGCGAATCTCGATCTTTGTGGTAACACCAACGATGCTCTTGATGTAGTGGGCAAGGGATTTTGCCGATGAGGCGCGGGCGATTTCGTCGGCTGCGTCAGGCGTACACTCGACATGAACCGTCATCTGGTCCATCCGCCCGGCCCGATTGAGTTCGATCTGGAAGTGCGGGGCAAGGCCCTGACACTTGAGGATCTGCTCCTCGATCTGCGTCGGGAAGACGTTGACGCCGCGCAGGATCATCATGTCGTCGGAGCGGCCGGTAATCTTTTCGATGCGCCGCATGGAACGGGCCGTGCCGGGCAGCAGCCGCGTCAGGTCGCGTGTGCGGTAGCGGATGATTGGCAGACCTTCCTTGGTCAAGGTCGTGAAGACGAGCTCGCCCATCTCTCCGTCGGGAAGAACCTCGCCCGTCACCGGGTCGATAATTTCAGGATAGAAGTGGTCTTCCCAGATGTGCAGGCCGTCCTTGGTCTCGACGCACTCACTGGCAACGCCCGGTCCCATGACCTCGGAGAGGCCGTAGATATCGACGGCATGCATGTCGAACGACTGTTCGATCTCCTGGCGCATCGCATTGGTCCAGGGCTCGGCACCGAAGATGCCGACCGCCAGCGAACTTTCGCGCGGATCGATCCCCTGCCGACGAAACTCGTCGAGGATCGAAAGCATGTATGAGGGCGTGACCATGATGATGCGGGGCTTGAAATCCTGCATCAGGATGACCTGCCGCTCCGTCATCCCACCGGACATCGGCACGACGGTACAGCCAAGCCGCTCGGCGCCGTAGTGGGCGCCAAGGCCACCGGTAAAGAGCCCGTAGCCGTAGGCAACATGCACCATGTCGCCTCTGCGGCCGCCGGCCGCCCGGATCGAACGCGCCACCATGTCTGCCCAGGTGTCGATATCCTTTTGTGTGTAACCGACGACGGTCGGCTTGCCGGTGGTGCCCGAAGAACCATGGATACGCACCAGCTTCTCCCGCGGCACGGCAAACATTCCGAACGGATAGGTGTCGCGAAGGTCCTTCTTGGTCGTGAACGGGAACTTCGCAAGATCGGCGAGCGACTTCAGATCCGAGGGGTGGATGCCTGCCTCGTCGAAGCGGGCACGGTAGAACGATGAGTTGTCATAGGCGTGGACCAGCGACCATTTCATCCGGTC
>Ga0209051_1000910_pt1 | contig 29431 bp, 17 predicted proteins | sample AraplaCvi_mMS_r2_2_FD_184286 | JGI IMG/M metagenome (GOLD analysis project Ga0209051, IMG submission 184286) | Arabidopsis root microbial communities from North Carolina, USA - plate scrape MF_Cvi_mMS_r2 (SPAdes) (version 2) | ecosystem: Host-associated > Plants > Roots > Endosphere | place...
CGTCGAATTCCTTGATCTGCGTCTTGCCACGCAGGTTCGGTACCGGAGTGTACCCATCGAGCCAAATATACTCGAGCTTATATTTTGTCATCGTGACTCTCTCAATGCTACGAAGGTGAGCAAATCCGGAGACGATCTCGGCGCGCAAGCGCACCAAACCGCCAGGGGATGCACCTTCAAAAGCACGTAGCGTGCCAGTTCGGCCGCCGGGACAAGAAAAATCGCAAGTCAGCCGGTCGGGATGAATTTTGCTTTTGCAAAACCACCCCGTTTTGACGGCTGAAGGCCGTATCATCAGCAGGAAACTGAGTTTTCCGCTTGGAACCGGATGAAAATTTCGGCGTTAGCTTGGCGTGATGAAGTGTTGAACAAATAGGCGGGCGCTTTCGCTGTAGACAGCATATCGATCAATCATAATATGGATATGCATATAATTTGTGCAATTTGCATAAACTATGTGCATCGTGTTATGGTCCTGGCGTTAAATGTCGATGCGCCGAACTGAATGGAGGCGATCTCATGCCCACCGGTTTCCATCGTGAATCCGCAACGATCTATCAGTTTCCTGTCAAGCCGCCGCGGGCCGCCAGCCGGTTCGAACGCGCCAAGCTGATGGAGCGCGAGGCCGCCGATATTTGCGACGCGGCGCTTGACAGTTGCTGGTACCATGACGAGGCGGTTCGCGAGACCGATCGGCCGACGAAGTCCTGAGGTCCTACCCATTTTAACGGGTCAGCCGAGGAGGCGGGGGAGCGCCTCGTACATGGCATTCGTACCGAATTTCTATGCGCGGGCTTAGCCGCAATCCAATCCCAGTTTTTCCTTTGCCACCAATGCGCCGTGTTCGCTGACGACACGGGCTGCGACGCCTGCGGCGAAGCGGGCGGCGGCGGTCGCATCCGCTGTTTCCAGATAGTGCGCAAGGAAGGCGCCGTTGAAGCTGTCGCCGGCACTGGTGGTATCGACCACTTGCTCGACCTTCTCGGCCGGAACGAAGCTCTCCTCGCCGGCGAAATTCAGCCTGACCCCGTCCGCGCCATTCTTGACGACGATATGGACAGCGCCCAGCGCGCGATAGCGGTGGACGGTCGCTTCAATGGAATCGTCACCGAAATGGGCGGCTTCGTCGTCGAAGCTCGGCATGATGAGGACGGAGGAGCGTGCGCCCTCGCTGATCGTCGCGTGCATGATGTCATAGCTCGACCACAGGCGGGGCCGGATGTTCGGGTCGAACACCACAAGCTTGCCGGCGGCCTTGGCGCGGCGGATTTCGGCGAGCAGCGTTGCCGCGTCCTCCTGCGGCAGGATGGCAAGGGTGATGCCGGAGAAATAGACGAGGTCAGCGCTCTCCACCGCCTCGCGCAGGCTGTCGGGATCGGCGGCCAGGCTGCGGGCGGCCGAACTGTCGCGCCAGTAGCTGAAGGAGCGTTCGCCGTTCTTCAGATTGATCATGTAAAGGCCGGGCGTTTTACCCTTGATGCGGCGGATGAGGCTTGTGCCGATGCCCGCCTTGTCGATGAAGGCCACCATTTCATCCGACATGGCGTCGTCGCCAAGCGCCGTGAAATAATCGACCGACCAGTCGGGGCCAAGGCAGGCGCGGGCATACCAGGCGGTGTTGAAAGTATCGCCGGCGAAACCTTTGCGCAGCAGGCCGTCGCCTGCCTGCGAGAGTTCCACCATGCATTCACCGATCGATAGAAACCGTCTGCTCACCTTGTCCTCCCGGCACTGCTCTTTATCGCTGATACGCGGAGCCAGGCGGAGTGACAAGCGTTGATATATGGATGCCGATATCGTAGGAGGTAAAAGCCCGCCTTCGCGAATGTGGCGAAGGCGGGCGGCGGCGGGAGCTGCTTATTCGTGGATGGTGTAGCTGCCCATCTGGCAAAGATCCTGCGTATCTTCGGTGGTCGCGAGGTTTGAGCCTTCCTCGAACTCGAAGCGCATGTCGTATTTGCAGACGGTGCGGCCATCGGCGATGGTGATATCGATGCTTTCGCCCGGATCGAGAACGTCTTCGCCGAAGACGTCTTCCTCCCAGTCGGCGACGCCGGTCGGCGAGCTGTAGAAGCGCGTCAGGACGGAGTCGGTGCCGTTAGTGAGCTTGAACTTCAGATCTTCGGCCTGTGCCGAAATGGCGGAGGCAGCGATGATCGCAGATGCAACTGCGATCAATCCCGATAGTCTCGATTTCATATATGCGTTCCCCTAACCCATGATTGGGCGGGAAACAGTTAGCACGTGCTCAGATAAATCTTTCTTATCGGGGACTTTAGAACCCAAAATAAGTCCGCTTTTCCGGCGCTTCATCCTGCGATCGCGTCGCCGCTCATTGGCCTGTCCATATGATAGCAGGCTGCCTTCTGGCCGGGACGGACCTCCTCGGTCGGCGGCATTTTGGTGCGACAGATATCGGTCGCCTTCCAGCAGCGCGGCGAGAAGACACAGCCTTTCGGCGGGTTGAGCGGCGAGGGCGGATCGCCCTGCAGGCGGATGCGGGTGCGCAGGCGCGCAAGCTTCGGATCCGGGATCGGTGCTGCGGAAAAGAGCGCCTGCGTATAGGGATGGGCGGGATGGTCGAAAACGGTGGCGCAGTCGCCTGCCTCTACCACTCGGCCGAGATAGAGCACCAGCACATCGTCGGAGATCAGGCGGACGACGGAAAGGTCGTGGCTGATGAAGATCAGCGTCAGGCCGAACTCCTTGCGCAGTTTACGCAGAAGCGTAATCACCTGGCCCTGGATCGAGACGTCGAGGGCCGAAACCGGCTCGTCGCAGATGATCAGCTTCGGTTTGGTGACGACGGCGCGGGCAATGCCGATGCGTTGCGCCTGGCCGCCGGAGAATTCGTGGGGATAGCGGTTGATCATCTCCGGCACCAGCCCGACGGCGGTCATGATCTCGCGGACACGTTCGGTGCGCTCGGCCTTGGAAAGCTTCGGCTCGAAAACGGTGAGCGGTTCGGCGATGATGTCTCCAACGGTCATGCGCGGGTCGAGCGAGGCGATCGGATCCTGGAATATGATCTGCATGTCGCGGCGGGCGGCGCGCATTTCCTCCTCCGAGAGGTCGAGAAGATTGCGGCCCTGCCATAGGATGCGGCCCTTTTGCGATTTCAACAGCCGTAGGATGGAGCGGCCGAGCGTCGACTTGCCGCAGCCGGATTCACCGACGACGCCGAGGGTGCGGCCTTCGGCGAGATCGAAGCTGACATTGTTGACGGCGGTGAGGAAAATCGGCGGCTTGAACAAGCCCTTTGCCGGCAATTCGAACTGGGTCGTCAGGTTCTCGACCCTTAGCAGCGATCGGTCAGCCATGGTTCAGCAACTCCTCACGACGCGGGAACGGGTGGTAGCAGGCGGCGCAGTGGCGCGGTGCCAGGGTTTCGAGCGGCGGCGGACGGTCGATGCAATCGTCCTGGACCTGCGAACAGCGCGGCGAGAAATTGCAGCCTTTCGGCAGGTGCTGCAGGTTCGGCGGGCGCCCGGGGATGACGACGAGCTCGTCGACATCCTGATCCGGGCGTGGGATCGAGGCGTGCAGCGCCGCCGTATAGGGATGGGCGGGATTGTCGAAGAGCTCGTCGACGGGCGCCTCCTCGACGATGCGGCCGGCATACATGACGGCGACGCGGTCGGCGAGGCCGGCGACGACGCCGAGATCGTGGGTGATCATGATCAGGGCCGTGTTCATCTCCGCCGTCAGGTCGTTGAAGAGATCGAGGATCTGCGCCTGGATGGTTACGTCGAGCGCCGTCGTCGGCTCGTCGGCGATGAGCAGCTTCGGTTTGGTGAGCAGCGCCATGGCAATGACGATGCGCTGGCGCATGCCGCCTGAGAGTTCATGCGGATAGAGGTGAAAGCGCCGCGTCGGGTCGGGGATGCCGACGCGTTTCAGCATGTCGAGGGCAGCGTCCGATGCGGCGCGAGCCGTCAGGCCGCGGTGAACCTCAAGCTGTTCGGTCAGCTGCCGTGAAATCTTGAGCGAGGGATTCAAGGCGGTCATCGGGTCTTGGAAGACCATCGCCATGTCCTTGCCGCGGATCTGGTCGAGCTCGCGCGGTTTCAACGACAGTACATCCCTGCCTTCGAGCAGCGCCTGTCCAGTCGTTCTCCCGTTCTTGGCGAGAAGGCCCATGATGCCCAGGAAGGTCTGGCTCTTACCCGAACCGGATTCGCCGACAATGGCAACGCGTTCGCCGGGCCGGACGGTGAGGTTCATGTTCGAGACCGCCTTCACCTCTCCATCCGGCGTTTTGAAGGTGATCGAATAATTCTTGAGTTCGAGGAGGATGTCTTTTTGTGTTTCGTAGGGCATTCTTAGCGATCCTTCGGGTCGAACGCGTCGCGCAGGCCGTCGCCGATGAAGAGCAGACTGAGCAGCAGGGCCACGAGGAAGCTTGCCGGAAAGATCAGCAGCCAGGGCATGCTTTCCATGGCGTCGGTGCCCTCGGCGATCAGGGTGCCGAGCGAGGTCAGCGGTTCCTGCACGCCGAAGCCGAGATAGGACAGGAAGCTTTCGGTGGCGATGATTTCAGGCACGGTCAGCGCCGCGAATATGACTACCGGTCCGACGAGGTTCGGAATGATGTGCTTGACGATGATCTTGAATGGCCGCTGGCCGGAGGCACGGGCCGCCTCGATGAATTCTCGATGCTTGATCGACAGTGTCTGGCCGCGCACGATGCGGGCCATGGTCAGCCACTCCAGCGCGCCGATGGCGGCAAAGAGCAGATAGACGTTGCGGCCGAAGATCACCATCAGCAGGATGACGAAGAGGATATAGGGAAGCGCATACATGATATCGACGAAGCGCATCATGATCGCGTCGAGTCTGCCGCCGATATAGCCGGATATGGCGCCGTAGAGCACGCCGATGACGACCGAGACGACGGTTGCCGTCAGCGCTACGGCCAGCGAAACGCGAGTGCCGTAGAGCACGCGGGCAAGCAGGTCGCGCCCGTTCGGGTCGGTGCCGAAATAATGGCCGGTCTCGATCGACGGCGGGATGCGGAAGGCGGCCCAGTCCGGATCCTCGTAATTGAAGGGAATGAACCAGGGGCCGAGGAAGGCGGCGAGGACCAACAGCGCCAGGACGGCGATTGACAGAACGGCCGCCTTGTTACGCCCGAGGCGGCGGAGCGCATCCCTGGTGAGCGAGCGGCCTTCAGGTGCGAGGCCTTCCGCCTCCAGAAGCTCCTCAGCAAGCAGTTCGCGTTTTGCGGGGTTGAGGATCATCGGTTTCTCACTTTCGGGTCCAGCCAGGCATAGGCGATGTCGACTAGAAGGTTCAGAAACACGATCAACACCATGTAGAAGATGACCGTACCGAGAACCATGCCGTAATCGCGGTTCAGCGCTGCGTTGACGAAATAGCGGCCGATGCCGGGCAATCCGAAGATGCTCTCGACAACCAGCGAGCCGGTGAGAAGGTAGCTTGCCGCCGGACCGAGATAGGAAACGACAGGCATGAGCGCGGGCTTCAGCGCATGGCGCATCACCGTCAGCCGCGGGCCGATGCCCTTGGCCTTGGCCGTGCGGATGAAGTTCTGGTTCATCACTTCGATCATCGAACCGCGGGTGATGCGCGAGATGCGGCCTGCATGCGGCAGGGCCAGAACGACAATCGGCAGGATCAAGTATTTGATTGAGCCGTCACCCCAACCGCCGACCGGAAACCAGGCGAGGTGGATGCCGAAGATCAATTGCAGGATGGGCGCGATCAGGAAGTTCGGCAGCACGACACCGACCAGGATAAGGGCGCCGAGAATATAGTCCGGCGTCTTATTCTGGTAGAGCGCCCCAAGGCAGCCGACGGCGATGCCGACGATGATGGCGATCAGGAAGGCGGCGGTACCGATGGTGAAGGTATAGGGCAGACCGATCATGATCTGCTGGGCCACGGAAAAATCCTCGCTGGCGAAGGAGGGGCCGAGATCGCCCCGCAGCAGGTCACCGACATAGATCAGGTACTGCTGAATCAGCGGCTTATCGAGATTGTAATGAACCGCGAGATTTTTTAGGATCACCGGCGGCAATGGCCTTTCGCCATCGAAGGGGCCGCCGGGGGCAAGGCGCAAAACGAAAAAACAGGCTGTGACGGCGATCCACAGAACCGGGATCGTCGATAGCAGGCGACGGAGGGCGTATTTGATCATGGTCGTGGGCCGGTCCTTGCCGCAGAGCGCGGCAAGGACCGTTTTCCCTTACTCTTTCATCGACAGCCAGCGGGTGCGGTGGATGTCCTGAATGTTATCGACGAAACCTTCGATCTTCGGTGAGACGACGTTCTTCGAAACATAATAGTAGATCGGAAGGGCGGCGGAATCATCCAGCGCCAGCTGTTCGGCTTTCTTGAAGATTGCGGCGCGCTTGGCGAGATCGGTCTCGGCATTGCCGTCCTTGATCATCTTGTCGTAATCAGGATTGGACCAGCGGCCGTAATTCATCTGAACGCCTGTGACCAGGAGGTTCAGGAAGTTGTCTGGGTCGTTGTAGTCGGCCAGCCAGCCGGCGCGGCCGATCTGCACTTCGCCGCGCTGCAACTGGTCATAATGGACTTTCGTCTCGGCGTTGACGAGTTCGACATTAACGCCGAGCGGCTTCCACATCGAGGCGATCGCCACGGCGATGCGCTTGTGGTTGTCGTTGGTGTTGTACTTGAGCTCGGCGGTCAGCGGATGATCCGGACCGAAACCGGCTTCCTTAAGCAGCTTCTTGGCTTCTTCGACCTTGTCCTTATAGGGAAGATCCTTCCAGGAGACGTAGGCCGGTTCGCCGTAATTTGCCGTGCCCGGCGGGACCCAGGAATAGGCCGGCAGTTCGCCGGTGCCGAGAATCTGCGGGCCGATGACTTCGCGGTTGATCGCCATGGAGAGAGCCTGGCGAACGCGCTTGTCGGCGAAGGGCGGCTTGGTCGAATTGATGACATAGTAATAGAGGCCGGAGAAGGGAGCGACATGCGCCTGGCCCGGAAGGTTCTTCTTCATCCACTCGTATTGGTCGGTGGGGAAATCGGTCAGGATATCGAATTCGCCGGCGCGGTAACGTTTCAGTGCGGCTTCCTGATCCTCGAGCACGAAGAACTTGGCGCCGTCAATCTTCAGGTCCTTGGTGCCGTACCACTGGTCGTTCTTGACCGTGGTGACATGCGAGCCCGGAACCCATTCGACCGGCTTGTAAGGTCCGTTGGTGACGATATTGCCGATCTTGACCCAATCCTGGCCCTTCGCCTCGACGACGTGCTTCGGCAGCGGATAGGCGGTGTAGTGCATCAGAGCGTTGAGGAAATAGGGCGTCGGGTTTTCGAGGGTGATTTCCAGCGTCTTGTCGTCGATCGCCTTGACGCCGAGCTGGTTGAGGTCAGTGATCTCACCCTTGTTGATCTTTTCGGCATTCTTGATGGTGAACTGCAGATAGGCATAATCGGCGGCGTTCTTCGGGTCGACGAGGCGCTGGAAGGCGAAGACGAAGTCTCCTGCCGTTACCGGCTGGCCATCGGACCACTTGATGCCGTCGCGAAGCTTGAAGGTGTAGACTTTGCCGTCAGGCGAAATCGTCCAGCTTTCGGCCTGGCCGGGGACCGGATTGTCTTTGGCGTCTTCCGTGACCAAGCCTTCGAAAATGTCGCCGGCGATACGATTCTCCCAGTCGCCGGACAGCTTCTGCGGATCGAGCGATTGCGGGTCGCCGCCATTGTGAATATTCAGCGTGGCCGCATGCGCTGAAAACGCCAGCAATGTGCCAAACATTGCGGAGGCGAGAAATTTTTTCGTGAACTGGTTCATGGTGGGTCCACCTTTCTAGGCTTTGCGCCTTTATTAGACATCTGTTCCCGAGATTTGACCTCTTACGTGCAGGTCAGTGCGCACCTTATCGCAAAGGAATCGCGTTGCAACCCCAAATCCGGAGGCTGGAAACGGGTTGTGGACAAGCCCATATACGTCTCCCCTTTGTTGGATCGCGACGACACTTTGCGACATTCCAGCACCTCCTTCACAGTCTCACATGTTGTCTTTTGTTTCGTCCGCTTTAGTGTGGCGGGCGCTAACGAGGCAGGAGATATGGCCGATGGCATTGCAGGCAGGCGGGAATGCGGACTGGTGGCGCGGCGCGGTGATCTATCAGGTCTATCCGCGCTCGTTTCAGGACACCAACAGCGACGGGCTCGGCGACCTCAAGGGGATCACCCGCCGGCTGCCGCATATCGCCAGTCTCGGTGTCGACGCGATCTGGCTTTCGCCCTTCTTTAAGTCGCCGATGGCCGACATGGGCTATGATGTTTCCGATTATTGCGACGTCGACCCGATCTTCGGGACGCTCGCCGATTTCGACGAGATGATGGCGGAGGCGCACAGGCTCGGCATCAAGGTCGTCATCGACCAGGTGATCTCGCACACATCGGACCGGCATCCCTGGTTCGTCGAGAGCCGGACGAGCCGGACCAATGCGAAGGCGGACTGGTATGTCTGGGCCGATCCGAAGCCGGATGGCACCGCGCCCAACAATTGGCTGTCGATCTTCGGCGGGCCGGGCTGGGAGTGGGATGGCGTGCGCCGGCAATATTACCAGCACAATTTCCTGACCTCGCAGCCGGACCTCAATTTCCATAGCAGGGAAGTGCAGGATGCGGTGCTGGAGACGGTGAAGTTCTGGCTCGACCGCGGCGTCGACGGCTTCCGGCTGGATACCGTCAACTATTATTTCTGCGACAAGCAGCTCAGAAGCAATCCGCCGCACGAGCCCGATGAGGACGATGCAGGCCTCGATGCGCCCGACAGCAATCCCTATGGCATGCAGAATCACCTCTATGACAAGACGCAGCCGGAAAACGTCGATTTTCTCAAACGCTTCCGGGTGCTGCTCGACCAGTACGAGGATCGCACCACCGTCGGCGAGGTCGGCGACGGGGCACGATCGCTGAAGACGGTGGCGGCCTATACGAGCGGCGGCGACAAGCTGCACATGTGCTACACCTTCGACCTGCTGGGACCGGATTTTACCGCCGAGCATATTCGCGGCTGCGTCGAAGCTTTCCAAAAATCCGTGACCGACGGCTGGGTCTGCTGGGCTTTCTCAAATCACGACGTCATGCGCCATGTCAGCCGTTTTGCGGTGACGGAGGAAGAGCGGCCCGTCATCGCCAAACTGGCAATCTCGGTGCTGTCGGCGCTGCGCGGCTCGATCTGCCTCTATCAGGGAGAGGAGCTTGGCCTGCCGGAGGCGGAGCTTGCCTTCGAAGATCTGCGTGACCCCTACGGCATCCGCTTCTGGCCGGCCTTCAAAGGCCGCGACGGATGCCGTACGCCGATGCCCTGGGAGGCGGGCAAGGCGCATGCGGGCTTTACCTCCGCCGAAAAGAGCTGGCTGCCGGTGCCTTACGAGCAGGCGGCACTTTCCGTGGATACGCAGGAAGGAAGCGACAGCTCGGTGCTGCATCACTATCGCAAGACGCTCGCATTCCGGAAGAGCCATCCGGCACTGATCGACGGCGAAATGACCTTCATCGGCAACAATCAGGATCTGCTCGTCTTCACTCGGGAAAAGGAGGGGGAAAAACTGCTCTTCGTTTTCAACCTGACACGCAAACCGGCGGAATTCCATCTGCCTGAAGGCATCGAGCCGGGCGAACCGCTCGATATGCCCGGGTTCGAGGCGGTGTCGGCTTCGGGGCTGGTGAAGCTTGCGGCGCTGGACGGGTTCTGTGCGCGGCTTTGAGGATCGTTTCAGCAGGTTGTTGGTTTCGGTGGCATGCAGGCACGTATAAATCTCGCTATTAGGCGAGACTCTTAGGATAAGCAGTCGTCAGAAGAAAATTGTTTGTTAGCCGTCTTTCGTGCTTTCTCAGTGACAACCATCCCGAAATGTTGCGAGTGCTAATTTCTCCATGGCGTTGTAACGCTCAGTGAGCTACATCGTGAGCAAATGGCGAAAGTGAACGGTTCGCCGCCGTAAGCGCGCCAATCTGCAGCTTCAGGGAGAATGACTTCGTACATGGACGGTGCCGTTCCGCAGCATTACGACTCCGGTCTTCGTGCGCTTTGCGGTATCGCCGCATTCTACCGCATTGCCGCCGATCCGGTGCAGCTCCAACACGACCTGGCGTTGAAGGGGCGTACATCCGAAGCGATCGACATTCAGCGAGCGGCCAAGATCATCGGCCTCAAGGCGCGTCTTGTGGAGAAGGTCACCGAGCACCGCCTTCGATCCATGCCGGTTCCCGCAATCGTCAAAGTGGCCAACGGCTCCTTTCAAGTGCTTGGGGGACTGAACCCATCCGGAAAGTATAGGCTCGTCGATCCAGTAACGCGCGTCGATCGGGAAATACCCCTATCAGATATCGTCGCCGAAATCGGCTCGCGTGTTATTCTCGTGGGTCGGCGTATAAGAGGCGAAGGGTCCGATCCGCGAGAATTCGGCTTCAAGTGGTTTCTGCCGTCGATCTGGCGCTATCGAAAGCCGCTGGCTCACGTATTGCTTGCATCGCTATTTGTGCAGATCTTTGCGCTTATCACACCGTTGTTCTTTCAGGTCGTGGTCGACAAGGTTCTGACTCACAAAGCTTATTCGACCCTGTTCGTGCTTGTTGCCGGTATCGCGATCATTGGCTTCTTCGATGTGCTGCTCCAGTATCTGAGAGCCTACGCATTGGCTCATACGACCAACCGGATCGATGTTGAGCTCGGTCAGCGATTGTTCCACCATCTGCTACGGCTGCCGCTAGGCTACTTCGAAACGCGATCCGCCGGCCAGACTGTCGCCCGCGTTCGAGAACTTGAAACGATCCGCGCATTTCTGACGGGGCAAGGACTGTTCTCAGCGCTCGATGTCGTTTTCACTTTTGTGTTCATCGCGGTTCTTTTCGCTTATTCCTGGAGCTTGACGCTGATCGTCATTGCCGCCATCCCGATCTACATCCTGATCGGAATCGTGGTTCGACCGCCGCTGCGGGAACTCGTCAAAGAGAAGTTCAATCGGGGGGCGGCCAGCCAGCAGTTCCTGGTCGAGGCCATCGTCGGTGTTCACACGGTTAAGTCCGCGGCGGTGGAACCGGTCATGCAGGCGCAGTGGGAGGAGAAGCTCGCAGCCTACGTGCGAACGGCTTTCGATACGACACTGCTTGGCGTCGGCGGACAAAACGCCATTCAATATGTAAGCAAGCTTGCCACGGCGGCCCTTCTTCTTTTCGGTGCGAAAGCCGTTATCGACGGAGAGCTTTCCGTGGGCTCACTTGTTGCCTTCAACATGATCGCCGGACAAGTCACGCAGCCGGTTTTGAGGTTGTCTCAACTTTGGCAAGATTTCCAGCAGGTGCAGATCTCGATCGACAGGCTCGGTGACATTCTGAACACGCCGATGGAACGCCAGCCAGGCTCCCGTTTGTCGTTGCCTGCGCCAAGGGGGAATATTGAACTTCGAAATGTCACCTTCCGTTATCGGCCCGGCTCCTCGGAGGTTTTGAAAAACATATCGATTGAAATCAAATCCGGAGAGGTTATCGGCATCGTCGGCGCATCGGGCTCCGGAAAGTCTACGATCGCCAAACTGGTTCAGCGTCTCTATATTCCCGAAGAGGGGCAGGTCCTTCTCGACGGCATGGATCTATCACAACTCGATCCCGCTTGGCTTCGAAGCCATATCGGAGTGGTTCTTCAAGAGAACCTGCTGTTCAACCGGACGATCCATGAAAACATCGCCTTCTCAAATCCGGCGATGAGCCGCGCGCAGGCTATTGCGGTCGCCAAGCTCGCCGGCGCCGATGAGTTCATTCTGCGATTGCCGCAAGGCTACGACACGATGATCGAAGAGCGCGGCGCGAACCTCTCCGGTGGCCAGCGTCAGAGAATCGCCATTGCCCGCGCCCTTGCCACCAGTCCCCGGATCCTGATTTTCGATGAGGCGACCAGCGCTCTCGACTATGAAAGCGAACGCGTTGTGCAGACCAACATGCACCAGATCGCCGCTGGCCGAACGGTTATTATCATCGCGCATCGGCTTGCAGCTGTGCGGCCTTGCAATCGGATCATCGGCATGGCCGACGGCCGCATAGCGGAGGTTGGAAGCCATGACGATCTGCTTAAGCGCCCCGATGGGCTCTATGCGCGGCTATGGGCTTTGCAGAATGATAGGGGCGTCGCATGAAGAGCGCGTCTGCCCAAGCTGTTCGATATGCCGGCCTTCCGCCGCGCCCGCAAAAGCGATCCGATCATGAGTTCCTGGCGCCGGCAATCGAAATCCTGGAGACACCCGCTTCGCCGGTGCGCTTGGCCTTGATCTTGATTATTTGCTCCTTCGTCACAACAGCTTTAGTTTGGTCCTATATCGGCCGTATCGACATCATCGCGGCCGCGCAAGGCAAGATTCAGCCGACTGGCCGGGTCAAGGTTGTTCAGCCGTTGCTGACCGGGAAGGTGAAGGCGCTTCCGCCTCCAAATGGCGCGCACGTCGAAAGGGGCGATATCCTCCTTGAACTTGATCCGACGGATGCCATTGCCGATGAGACGGATGCGGTAAAGGGCCTGGCGTCCGTCAGGGCCGAGGTCCGGCGCCGAAAAACTGCCGTGGACTATGTTCGTTCACAGGAAATGAACCAGACGCTGCCAACGATCTCATGGGATGCAAGCGTGCCCGATGAATTGCGCCGTCGGGAAGAGGGCATCCTCCGGGGCGATCTTGAACAGCGCCAGGCTGCAGTTGCTTCGCTTGATGCTCAGAAGCACCAGAAGGAGGTGGAGCGCGATCGCCTGACGGTGACGGTCGCCGCGCAGAACTCTCTGGTGGAAACGCTGAAAGAGCGAGTGACGATGCGCAATATGCTGGCTTCGAAAGAGGCCGGAACGATGGCGAGCGTGATCGATGCGACCCAAACCTTGAAAGAGCAGGCGACGCAGCTTGCCATGCAGGAGGGCCAGCTCGCAGATGCCGCAGCGGGCATCGAGGTCTTTACGAGGGAAAAGGACAAGGTCACACGGACGTTCCTGAGCGATCAGCTGGTTCGGCTGGGCGATGCGGAACGTCGGGTCGAAGAGCTGGAGCAGCGGTTGGCGAAAGCGAGAAATTTTCGTGAGCAGATGACATTGCGCAGTCCGATAGACGGCACGGTGCAAGCGTCCTCGATTACCAGCGTGGGTCAAGTGGTGACCGTCGGGCAGGACGTTATGCGTGTCGTTCCCGAGGGCAGTACGCTGGAGCTCGAAGTTTACGCTCTAAACAAGGACATCGGCTTCATCAAAGTCGGGCAAGAGGCTGTCGTAAAGCTCGAAGCTTTTCCCTTTACCCGCTACGGAACGATCGCGGCCCACGTCACCAAAATTGCGGCAGATGCCATCCCGGAACCCGATGCCGCACGCCGTGAAGGCGATCCTGCGACAAGACAGGCGCAGGCGCCGTTCGGCGGCGCCGAGAGGATGCAGAACCTGGTTTTTCCAGTCACTTTGAGTCTGGAGGTCGATCAGATTTCAGCAGATGGCCGTAACGTCAAGTTAAGCGCGGGTATGGCAGCAGTCGCGGAGGTTCAAACGGGCGAGCGCAGAATTCTGGAGTACGTTTTCTCGCCTTTGGTCGAAGTCGCGGAGGAAGCGCTTCATGAGCGTTAGCGACTCCGCCGCTTTTACTGAATAAAAATGAAGCTTTTGGTTGAAGTTTTCCTCTTTAGGGAGCAGAGGGAAGCTGTCATTAGGTGCGGCCGAATAGAATAGGCAAACGGGGATTTTATGACGGACCTTATTACTCCGACGAAGATCGTCAACTCGACTGGCGATCAGAAGGTAGACGGGCTCTTCAGCGGGACTGCTTGGGACGGAACGATAACCTATGCGTTTCCCACCACCTCGGCATCGTATGGCTATGGCTACGAAAAATACTATTCTTTCTCTCCAATTTCGTCGCAGCAGCAGTCTCTGGCCTTGTTCTTTATGGAGCAGTCCTATGGAACAACGGCAAATGACGGCTTCTCCGTTGAGGGGTTCACGAACGCCAACTTCGAGGCCGGAAGCGCGGGTACAGCAACGGTGCGCTTCGCTCAATCATCTCTGCCTGACACGGCATGGGCCTACACGCCAGATGTCGACGAGGCGGCCGGCGATGTCTGGTTCGGGACGGGATATGCTGGCACCGAAGATGATTATCGCTATCCGAGGTTCGGCAACTATGCGGGCCAGACGTTGGCGCATGAGCTGGGTCACGCTCTCGGACTGAAACATGCTCAAGAAGGGCGTTATCCCAATATGACGGTCGTTCCGAGCGCCTACGACTCGCTCGAATATACGATCATGACCTATCGCACCTATATCGGAGACGATGGGAGTGGGTACACGTATGAGCATGATAGTGCGCCACAAACCTTCATGATGCTCGACATCGCCGCCCTGCAGGAAATGTATGGTGCGGACTATACGACGAACAGTGGCAATACCGTCTACAAATGGAATCCCAACCAGGGCATCACCTACGTCAATGGAGTGGCAGCCATCACGCCCGCTGCCAACAGGATCTTCGCGACAATCTGGGACGGCGGCGGTATCGATACCTATGATCTGAGCGCTTATACAACCGGCCTCAAGATCGACTTGCGAGCAGGGGGGTATTCGGTCTTTTCCCAAGGCCAGTTGGCCGACCTGGGAGGAGGTCCGAATAATGGTTATGCCCGCGGCAACATTTTTAACGCCCTTCTTTATCACGACAATGTTGCATCGTTGATCGAGAATGTTCAGGCCGGCTCCGGCAACGATACGATTATAGGCAACGAGGCGGACAATACGCTTTGGGGTAATGCCGGAAATGATTCGCTTTCCGGCGGTTCCGGCAATGACACATTGATCGGCGGAGTAGGCAACGACACCTATATTGTCGATGATCTGGCCGACGTGGTCACTGAGGCGCTGAATCAAGGGACCGATCTGATCAGGACGTCTCTCTCTTCCTACGCCTTGACCAATATTGCCAATGTCGAAAACCTGACCTTCACCGGCACTGGCGCTTTTACCGGGACTGGAAACAGCCTCGCCAACACGATCACCGGCGGCGCCGGCAATGACACTCTTGACGGCGCCGCCGGCAATGACACGCTGATCGGCGGTGCTGGCAACGACATCTATGTGGTCGGCGACAGCTTAGATTTTGTGATCGAGAGTGCGAATAAGGGGACGGACACGGTCCAGACGGCGCTGTCAAGCTATACGCTCACCAACAATGTCGAGATCCTGACCTATACGGGATCCGCCAGCTTCACCGGTGCCGGCAATACGCTTGCCAACACGATCACCGGCGGCGTCGGCAATGACACGTTGGATGGCGGGGCTGGCGCGGACGCCTTGACCGGTGGGGCGGGCGACGACATCTACATCGTCGACAATGCGGGCGACAGCGTCGCCGAGAACACCGGCGCGGGTACCGATACTGTTCGCACAGCACTGGCAAGCTATAGGCTTGGCGGCAATGTCGAGAACCTCACTTACATCGGCACGGGAACTTTTACCGGGACAGGCAATGGCCTTGCCAACACGATCAAGGGCGGGGCAGGTGCCGACTCCCTGGACGGACAGGCCGGAGCCGACATATTGATCGGCGCAGCCGGCAACGACACCTATATTGTCGATAACGTTGCCGACGTGGTCACCGAAGGGCTGAATGAAGGAACCGATCAGATCAGGACGGGGCTTTCTTCCTATGCCTTGACCAATATTGCCAATGTCGAGAACCTGACCTTCATCGGCACCGGCAATTTTGCTGGGACTGGAAACAGCCTCGCCAACACGATCACCGGCGGCGCCGGCAACGACACGCTTGACGGCGGCGCCGGCAACGACACGCTGGCAGGCGGTGCTGGCAACGACATCTATCTGGTCGACAGTGCGAGCGACGTGATCAACGAGGCGGTCAGCGCCGGCACCGACGAAATCCGCACGGCGCTTGCAGCCTACTCGATGGCCACATTGGCAAATGTCGAGAAGCTGACCTACACCGGGTCCGCCAACTTCACCGGCACCGGCAATGTGCTGGCCAACACGATCACCGGCGGCGCCTTCAACGACACGCTGGATGGCGGGGCTGGTGCGGACAGCTTGATCGGTGGGTTGGGCGACGACATCTACATCGTCGACAATGCGGGCGACAGCGTCGCCGAGAACAGCGGCGCGGGCACCGACACGGTTCGCACGACACTGGCAAGCTATACGCTTGGCAGCGATGTCGAGAACCTCACCTATACCGGCACGGTAGCCTTTGCCGGGACTGGCAATGACCTTGCCAACACGATCAAGGGCGGAGCAGGTGCCGACACCCTGGACGGGGGCGCCGGAGCCGACATACTGATCGGCGCTGCTGGCACCGACACCTATATTGTCGATAACGTTGGCGACGTGGTCACCGAAGCCGCCAATCAAGGCACCGATCTGATCAAGACGGCGCTTTCAAGCTATACGCTCGGCAACAATGTCGAGAACCTGCTCTATACGGGCTCTTCCAGCTTCACCGGTACCGGCAATGCGCTCGTCAACGCGATCACCGGCGGCGCCGGCAATGACACGCTTGACGGCGGCACCGGCAACGACATGCTGAATGGGGGTGCTGGCAACGACACGCTGATCGGCGGGGCCGGTTCCGACACGATGTCGGGCGGGACGGGCGACGACATCTATGTGGTCGATATTGCGAGCGACGTGGTAATCGAGAATGCGAATGAGGGGACGGACACGGTCCAGACGGCGCTTGTCAGCTATACGCTCGGCAACAATGTCGAGAACCTGACCTATACGGGCTCTGCCAGCTTCACCGGCACCGGCAATGCGCTCGACAACACGATCACCGGCGGTGCCTTCAACGACACGCTGAGCGGCGCGGCCGGTGCGGACACGTTGATCGGCGGAGCGGGCAACGACACCTATATCGTTGACAATGCCGGCGATATCGTCACCGAAGCTGCCGATGAGGGCACCGACACGGTTCGCACGACACTGGCAAGCTATACGCTTGGCAGCGATGTCGAGAACCTCGCCTATATCGGCACGGCGGCCTTTGTCGGAACAGGCAATGATCTCGACAACACGATCACGGGTGGCGCTGCCAACGATACGCTTTCCGGCGGTGTCGGCAACGATACGCTGAATGGCGGGGCTGGTGCTGACAGCTTGATCGGCGATGCTGGCAACGACACCTATATCGTCGACCATGCCGGCGACATCGTCACGGAAGCGGCCAGCGCCGGGACTGACACGGTTCGCACGACACTGGCCGCTTACACACTGGGGGGCAATGTCGAGAACCTCACCTATAGCGGAACGGCAGCCTTTGTCGGGACGGGAAATCTGCTCGACAACATTATCATCGGCAGTGTTGCTGCCGACAAGCTCGTGGGGGCCGGCGGCAACGACACTTTGATCGGCGGTGGTGGCTCCGACACGATGCTGGGCGGGATTGGCGACGACACCTATGTGGTCGATATTGCGACCGACATCGTGATCGAGAATGTGAGCGAAGGGACGGACACGGTCCAGACGGCGCTTGCAAGCTATACGCTCGGCAACAATGTCGAGAACCTGACCTATACGGGCTCGGCCAGCTTCACCGGCACCGGCAATGCGCTCGCCAACACGATCACCGGCGGCGCCGGCAATGACACGCTGAATGGCGGGGCAGGTGCTGACAGCTTGATCGGCGGGGCGGGCAACGACACCTATATCGTCGACAATGCCGGCGACATCGTCACCGAAGCCGCCGATGAGGGAACCGACACAGTTCGCACGAACCTGGCAAGCTATACGCTTGCCGACAATGTCGAGAACCTGAGCTTTGCCGGCACAGGAACTTTCGCCGGGACCGGTAACGATCTCGACAACACGATCACGGGTGGCGCTGTCATTGATACGCTTTCCGGCGACGCCGGCAACGACACGCTGGATGGTGGGGTTGGCGCCGACAGCTTGACCGGTGGTGAAGGCGACGACACCTATATCGTCGACAATGCCGGCGACCTCGTCACCGAAGCCGCCGATGAGGGCACCGACACGGTTCGCACGACATTGGCAAGCTATACGCTTGGCAGCGCTGTCGAGAACCTCACCTATACCGGCACGGTCGCCTTTATCGGGACCGGCAATAGCCTTGCCAACACGATCAAGGGCGGGGCAGGTGCCGACACCCTGGACGGAAAGGCCGGTGCGGACAGCTTGATCGGCGGAGCGGGCAACGACACCTATATTGTCGATAACGTTGGCGACGTGGTCACCGAAGCCGCCAATCAAGGTACCGATCTGATCAAGACGGCGCTTTCAAGCTATACGCTCGACAACAATGTCGAGAGCCTGCTCTATACGGGATCGACCAGCTTCACCGGCACCGGCAATGCGCTCTCCAACACGATCGCCGGCGGCGTCGGCAACGACACGCTTGACGGTGGCACCGGCAACGATACGCTTGACGGCGGCGCCGGCGACGACATCTATATCGTCGACAGTGCGAGCGACGTGATCAAGGACAGCGCCGGCACCGACGAAATCCGCACGGCGCTTGCAGCCTACTCGATCGCCACATTGGCCAACGTCGAGAACCTGACCTATACCGGGTCCGCCAGCTTCACCGGCACCGGCAATGCACTGGCCAACACGATCACCGGCGGTATCGGCAACGACACGCTGAACGGCGGGGCCGGTGCGGACAGCTTGATCGGTGGGTTGGGCGACGACATCTACATCGTCGACAATGCCGGCGACAGCGTCGCCGAGAACAGCGGCGCGGGCACCGACACGGTTCGCACGACACTGGCAAGCTATACGCTTGGCAGCGATGTCGAGAACCTTACCAATATCGGTACGGGAACTTTTGCCGGGACAGGCAATACGCTGAACAACATCCTGACCGGTGGGGCAGGCGTCGACACGCTTTCCGGCGGTGTCGGCAACGATACCTATGTCATCGGTGCCGGTGATGTCGTCATCGAAAATGCCGACGAAGGTATCGACACGGTGCAGACGAATCTGACCGCCTACACGCTGGGGGGCAATGTCGAGAACCTGACATCGACCGGTACGGTCGCGTTTACCGGCACCGGCAATGCGCTCGACAACGTCCTCAAGGGCGGTGTTGCTGCCGACAAGCTCGTGGGGGCCGGCGGCAACGACACTTTGATCGGCGGTGGTGGCTCCGACACGATGCTGGGCAGGATTGGCGACGACACCTATGTGGTCGATATTGCGACCGACATCGTGATCGAGAATGTGAGCGAAGGGACGGACACGGTCCAGACGGCGCTTGCAAGCTATACGCTCGGCAACAATGTCGAGAACCTGACCTATACGGGCTCGGCCAGCTTCACCGGCACCGGCAATGCGCTCGCCAACACGATCACCGGCGGCGCCGGCAATGACACGCTGAATGGCGGGGCAGGTGCTGACAGCTTGATCGGCGGGGCGGGCAACGACACCTATATCGTCGACAATGCCGGCGACATCGTCACCGAAGCCGCCGATGAGGGAACCGACACAGTTCGCACGAACCTGGCAAGCTATACGCTTGCCGACAATGTCGAGAACCTGAGCTTTGCCGGCACAGGAACTTTCGCCGGGACCGGTAACGATCTCGACAACACGATCACGGGTGGCGCTGTCATTGATACGCTTTCCGGCGACGCCGGCAACGACACGCTGGATGGTGGGGTTGGCGCCGACAGCTTGACCGGTGGTGAAGGCGACGACACCTATATCGTCGACAATGCCGGCGACCTCGTCACCGAAGCCGCCGATGAGGGCACCGACACGGTTCGCACGACATTGGCAAGCTATACGCTTGGCAGCGCTGTCGAGAACCTCACCTATACCGGCACGGTCGCCTTTATCGGGACCGGCAATAGCCTTGCCAACACGATCAAGGGCGGGGCAGGTGCCGACACCCTGGACGGAAAGGCCGGTGCGGACAGCTTGATCGGCGGAGCGGGCAACGACACCTATATTGTCGATAACGTTGGCGACGTGGTCACCGAAGCCGCCAATCAAGGTACCGATCTGATCAGGACGGCGCTTTCAAGCTATACGCTCGACAACAATGTCGAGAACCTGCTCTATACAGGCTCTTCCAGCTTCACCGGTACCGGCAATGCGCTCGCCAACGCGATCACCGGCGGCGCCGGCAACGACACGCTTGACGGCGGCGCCGGCAACGACACGTTGAATGGGGGTGCTGGCGACGACACGCTGATCGGCGGGACCGGTTCCGACACGATGTCGGGCGGGACGGGCGACGACATCTATGTGGTCGATATTGCGAGCGACCTCGTGATCGAGAATGCGAATGAGGGGACGGACACAGTCCAGACGGCGCTTGTCAGCTATACGCTCGGCAACAATGTCGAGAACCTGACCTACACCGGATCCGCCAACTTCACCGGCACCGGCAATGTGCTGGCCAACACGATCACCGGCGGCGCTGGCAACGACACGCTGAACGGGGGCGCTGGAGCCGACACGTTGATCGGTGGTGACGGCAACGACACCTATATCGTCGACAATGCCGGCGACATCGTCACCGAAGCGGCCGATGAGGGCACCGACACGGTTCGCACGACACTGGCGAATTATACGCTTGGCAGCGATGTCGAGAACCTCGCCTATATCGGCATGGGAACTTTTACCGGGACAGGCAATACGCTGAACAACATCCTGACCGGTGGGGCAGGCGTCGATACGCTTTCCGGCGGTGTCGGCAACGATACCTATGTCATCGGTGGCGGTGATGTCGTCATCGAAAATGCCGACGAGGGTATCGACACGGTGCAGACGAATCTGGCCGCCTACACGCTGGGGGCCAATGTCGAGAACCTGACATCGACCGGCACGGCCGCGTTTACCGGCACCGGCAATGCGCTCGACAACGTCCTCAACGGCGGTGTTGCTGCCGACAAGCTCGTGGGGGCTGGCGGCAACGACACTTTGATCGGCGGGTCTGGTGCCGACACGATGTTGGGCGGGATTGGCGACGACACCTATATGGTCGATATTGCGACTGACATCGTGATCGAGAATGTGAACGAAGGAACGGACACGGTCCAGACGGCGCTTGCAAGCTATACGCTCGGCAACAATGTCGAGAACCTGACCTATACCGGAGGCGCCAGCTTCACCGGCACCGGCAATGCGCTCGCCAACACGATCACCGGCGGCGCCGGCAATGACACGCTGAATGGCGGCGCTGGAGCCGACACGCTGATCGGCGGGGCGGGCAACGACACCTATATCGTAGACAATGCCGGCGACATCGTCACCGAAGCCGCCGATGAGGGAACCGACACAGTCCGCACGAACCTGACGAGCTATACGCTTGCCGACAATGTCGAGAACCTGAGCTTTGCCGGCATAGGGGCTTTCGCCGGGACCGGCAACGCGCTCGATAATTTGATCGTCGGCGGTAGCGGTTCGAACACGCTAACGGGTGGCGCAGGCGATGACATACTCGTCGGTGGAGCAGCGGCTGACTTCTTCGTCTATTCGCCCAACTGGGGTCACGATACAATCACGAATTTCGTGGCTACCGGCATGGCGCACGACACGATCAAGATCGATGTCAGCATTTTTGCTGATTGGGCGGCACTTCTTGCCTCATCAAACGACTCTGGCAGCGACACGATCATTGCAGCGGATGCTGATAACACCATCACGCTGAAGAACGTGGCTGTATCGAGTCTGCAGTCGTCAGATTTCCAGTTTGCGTGATCCCTCGATGCCAAGGCGGCCGACCCCGACGGGCCGGTCGTTACGATATCGCAAGATAGGCGCTGGCGGGGAATTTTCCGAGGATTCCATCACCCGATCAGCGCGAACTTGTCCACATCGACCATGCCGCGGTCGGATATTTTCAGGTGTGGGATGACCGGCAGCGGCAGGAAGGCGAGCTGGAGGAAGGGTTCTTCCAGCGTGGCGCCGAGCGCGAAGGCGGCCTTGCGCAGATGGTGCAGGGTGTCCCGGACGGTCTCGTAAGGCTCAAAGCTCATCAGGCCGGCGATGGGCAGGGCGATTTCGCCCGTGACCTTGCCGCCCTCCACGACGACGAAGCCGCCCTTGATTTCGGTGAGGCGGTTTACGGCGCGCGCCATGTCGTCCTCGTCGACGCCGACGACGCAGATATTGTGGCTGTCATGGCCGACGGTGGAGGCGATCGCGCCCTTCTTCAGGCCGAAGCCCTGGACAAAGCCGTTGGCGTGATTGCCGTTCTTGCCGTGGCGCTCGATGACGGCGACCTTGATGATGTCGTTGGCAAGATCGACCGCCGTTTCGTTGCCTTTGACGGGCAGCCGGTAACGGCGATGCTCGGTGATGATCTTGCCCGGCATGACGCCGATGACCGATGTCTCGCCCTCCCTGGCCGGCACGCCGAAATGGGCCGCGTTGACCGGTCTGGCCTTGACGCTGTCGAGGCCGATCGGAGCGACCGGCTTGCGCGTGGAAAAGAGCGCGTCGGTGACGCGGCGGCCAGCGGAGAAGACCATGTCGGCACGGCAGTTTTCCAGACTGTCGAGAACCACGAGATCGGCGCGCCAGCCCGGCGCCACCAGGCCGCGGTCCCGGAGGCCGAAGGCACGGGCCGCCGAGATCGAGGCGGCGCGATAGATCGCCAGCGGCTCGACGCCGTTAGCGATCGCCGTGCGGATCATGTGATCGAGATGGCCCTGTTCGGCGATATCGAGCGGATTGCGGTCGTCGGTGCAGAGCGCGAGATAAGGCGATAGCCGCTCGGTGATGATGGGGATCAGTGCAGCGAGATCCTTCGACACGGACCCCTCGCGCACGAGGATATGCATGCCCTTGCGGATCTTTTCCAGCGCCTCGGTGGCGGTCGTACATTCATGCTCGGTGCGGATGCCGGTTGCGAGATAACCGTTGAGGTCGTTGCCGGACAGAAGCGGTGCATGACCGTCGATATGGCCGCCCTGGAAGGCGTCGAGCTTAGCCATGCAGACGGGATCCTTGTGGATCACGCCGGGGAAATTCATGAATTCGGCAAGGCCGATGACCTTCGGGTGATGGCGGAAGGGCAGGAGGCGCTCGATCGGCAGATCGGCGCCAGAGGTTTCAAGATGTGTTGCCGGCACGCAGGAGGAGAGCTGGACGCGGATGTCCATGATCGTCTCGAGCGCGGATTGGAGAAAGAATTCGATGCCGGCGGCGCCGAGCACATTGGCGATTTCGTGCGGATCGCAGATCGCGGTGGTGACGCCATAGGGCAGAACGCAGCGGTCGAATTCGTGCGGCGTGACGAGCGAGGATTCGATGTGCAGATGCGTGTCGATGAAGCCGGGAACGACTGTTTTTCCCGATATGTCGATCTCAGTTTCGCCCTGATAATTGCCTGAGGTGCCGACGATGCGATCGGCTCCCATGGCGATATCGGAGCGGACGAGTTCGCCGGTGACGAGGTCGAAGAAACGGCCGCCCTTCAGCACGATATCGGCCGGCACGCGGCCGACCCCTTGGTCGATGAGGCGTTCGAGTTTGCTGGTCATGGCCTTGCTCACATTGCAACCGATTCCTAAACTTTATAGCCGATCTGCCGCCACAAGCGAGTGCCACAAACGAAACCGGGCGCCACAGGGGGCGCCCGGTCGATGGCGATCAGCGATAGTTTATTCAGCGGCGACGATCTTGCCGCCTTCCCATTTGTAGAGCGAGAAGCTCTGCGAGGTGAGGTCGCCGGTTTCGCCGTAGGTGACCTTGCCGATAGCGGTCTGGATTTCCTTGCCGTCTTTCAGCGCGGCCGCGACGGCTTCGGCATCCTCGGCGCTGCCGGCCTTCTCGATGCCGGCTTTCAGCACTTCGACGGCGGCATAGGCGTTGAGCGTGAAGGCCTCGGCCGGGATGTTCTTGGCAGCGAGCGCATCGGCGGCAGCTTTGGAATCCGGGTTCTTGGTGGCGTCGGAGGCATTGGTGAACAGCGTGCCTGCCGCCGCATCCGTGCCGATCGCCCAGAACTCGGTGTTGGAGAGGCCATCGCCGCCGATGATCGTCGCGTTGGCGGCGAGGTCATGCAGCTGGCGGGCGAGCAGGCCGCCTTCCGGGTGATAGCCGCCGAAATAGACCAGGTCGACCTTTTCCGATTTGACGCGGGTGGTGAGCGCGCTGAAATCCTTGTCACCGGGAGTGATCGCGTCATTGACAACTTCGGTCATCCCACCGGCGTTCAGCGTCGCCTTGAAGGCGTCGGCAAGCCCTTTGCCATACGCGCCCTTGTCGTTGACGATGGCGATCCGCTTGTCCTTGAAATTCTTCAGCACGTATTTGGCGGCGACTTCGGCCTGCTGGTCGTCGCGGCCGCAGGTGCGCAGCACATTGGTGAGGCCGCGCTTGGTGAGGTCGGGGGCGGTCGCGGTCGGGGTGACCATCAGGACGCCATTTTCAGCCAGAACGTCCGAAACGGGGATCGCAACACCCGAGGTCACCGGGCCGACGACGAAGCGAATGCCGTCGCCAACGACCTTGTTGGCGGCGGAAACGCCCTGCTTCGGTTCGCCGGCATCGTCGGCCAGCTCGAGGACGACCTTCTCGCCGAGAATGCCGCCTTTCTTGTTGATCTCGTCGACGGCGGTCTGAGCGCCGTTCTTCACCTGGTCGCCATAGGCGGCGACGGGGCCCGTCAGCGGCGCAATCAGGCCGATGGTGATATCGGCATGGGCAAGCGGCGCGAAGGCAAGCGACGCGACGAGTGTCGCCGTCAATGTCTTGAGGGTCATTGTCTGTCTCCTTGGGTGGGGTCCTTCGACCCGCGATGAGGTGCCGCGCCGGTTTTTCCGATCATTCCACGGCCCTTTGGGCCGTGCCAAGGACGATCGACAAGGGCGCGATCAGTGAGCTGCCGGCCATATTTGACTCGGGAAGGCTCATGACGAGATTTCTAGGAATTTTGACGGGATTGCGCAAGTTTATAACAAATGGGAAGCGAAATGCGATCGATGCGGCCGGAAACTCGTGCGAAGGCGGTTACTTTCTCTGCTTTTCGGTGATTTCTCATCGGCAAAGCTGCGAAGGGAAGCGCCTCCGCCTAAGCGAAACCACCTCGTAGGGTTGTCTTTATCTTTCCCATTAACCGTTAGTTTGGCTGATGGCAGTAGTATCCCCCGATACCCGAAATACCGCAGTATTGAAAAAGAGACCCAGACAGATAATTAGATAGACACATCGGGAAACAGAGACTGGATGCTCAAGCGTATCGACGCCAGCCAGGTGCGTATCGGAATGTTTGTGGAGGCCGTCGAGGGCCTGTGGCAGGATCCGCTTTTGTCCAAACGCAGGTTTTCGCTGCGGCGCGAGGTCGATGCCGCGAAAATTCGCAAATGCGGCACTGCCAGCGTCGTCATCAACACCAGCAAGGGGCTCGATACCAACGGCCTGCCGGGACGTGACATCGAGATCGATATCCAGGCCGCGCGCGAGACCGTCCAGAAATCCGTGCAGGTGCTGGACGAGGCTTTCGCCAGGCTGCGGAATGGCGATGCGATCAGTGTCGCGCATGTGGCGCCGGTGATTTCTTCGGTCTCCAAGTCGATGGAGGAAAACCCCTCGGTTTTCCTGAACGTCACGCGTTTGAAATCGAAAGACGAAGTGACCTTCCTCCATTCCATTTCGGTGAGCGCGCTGATGATCCTGTTCAGCCGCCATCTCGGACTCGACGAGCAGACGGTCCAACTGCTCGGCACCGCGGGGTTGCTGCATGATGTCGGCAAGCTTGAAATTCCGCTTGAGGTGCTCAACAAGGCAGGGCCTCTGGAAAAGGACGAGATCACCCTGATCCGCGGCCATCCGGAGAAGGGACACGCTTTCCTGTCGCGGCAGGAGGGCATGTCGGAGATCGTTCTCGATGTCTGCCTCAATCATCATGAGCGCATCGACGGCAAGGGCTACCCGCATCGGCTGTCCGGCAGAGAGTTGAGCCTCCATGCGCGAATTGCCACGATCTGCGATGTCTATGACGCCATCACCTCGGTGCGGTCATACAAGGCGGCGTGGAACGCGAGCGAGGCACTGAAGTGGATGTTCGGCAATGAAGGGCACTTCGATCGCCGGCTCCTGAAGAAATTCGCCCTCTGCCTTTCCGTCGCCTCCGTGACCTGAGGTTTTTTCTGCGCCGAAACGAAAAGACCCGCGGGGATTTTGTCCGCCGCGGGCCCGAAGCGCTTATGAACGCGTCTTCAGATGTTGTTCTGCAGGATCGTCCGCAGCTTGCCGAAGAGTTCGTCGATATGGTGTTTCTCGATGATCAGCGGCGGGGAGAGCGCGATGATATCGCCGGTGGTGCGGATCAGCAGGCCGCTTTCATAGGCTTTCAGGAAAGCGGTGAAGGCGCGCTTGGTCGGCTCGCCGGCGATCGGATCGAGCTCGATCGCGCCGATCAGGCCGGTGTTCCTGATGTCGATGACGTTGGGGCAGTCCTTGAGTGAATGCAACGCGTCGGCCCAATAGCCGGAAAGCTCGGCGGCGCGCGTCAGCAGCCCTTCTTCCTTGTAGGTATCGAGCGTGGCGAGGGCGGCGGCGGAAGCGATCGGATTGCCGGAGTAGGTGTAGCCGTGGAAGAACTCGATCATGTGCTCCGGGCCGTTCATGAAGGCATCATGGATCTCGGAGGTGACGAAGACGGCGCCCATCGGAATGACGCCATTGGTCAGGCCCTTGGCGGCGGTGATCATGTCGGGCTTGACGTCGTAATATTGCGCGGCGAAGGGGGCGCCGAGGCGGCCGAAACCGGTGATGACCTCGTCGAAGATCAGCAGGATGCCGTGCTTGGTGCAGATCTCGCGCAGCTTCTGCAGATAGCCCTTCGGCGGAATCAGAACGCCGGTGGAGCCGGCCACCGGCTCGACAATGACGGCGGCGACCGTCGAGGCGTCATGCAGGGTGACGATGCGCTCCAGTTCGGTGGCAATGTCGCCGCCATGCTCGGGTTCGCCGCGGGTGAAGTTGTTCTTGCCGGGCTGATGGGTGTGCGGCATGTGATCGACGCCGGTCAGCAGCGTGCCGAACATTTTGCGGTTGGTGACGATGCCGCCGACGGAGATGCCGCCGAAATTGACGCCATGATAGCCGCGCTCGCGGCCGATCAGGCGGAAGCGTGAACCATTGCCCTTCACGCGGTGATAGGCGAGCGCCACCTTGAGCGCCGTCTCGACGGATTCGGATCCGGAATTGGTGTAGAGAACGTGGTTCAGGCCTTCCGGCGCAATGTCAACCAGCCGGTTCGCCAGCTCGAAGGCCTTGGGGTGGCCGAGCTGAAAGGCGGGGGCGTAATCGAGCTCGCCGGCCTGCTCGCGGATCGCCTCGGTGATCTTCGGGCGGCAGTGGCCGGCATTGACACACCAGAGGCCGGCCGTGCCGTCCAGCACCTGGCGGCCGTCATGGGTCGTATAATACATGTCCTTGGCGCCGACGAACATACGCGGCTCCTTCTTGAATTGGCGATTGGCCGTGAACGGCATCCAGAAGGCGCGAAGATCGTTCGGTGCGTTGAGGCGATTGGACATGCTGTTCTCCTGGCCGCTGACGGCCCGTTCCCGGGGCTTCACGCCCATATTTTGACTGCCCGGTCAAATTATCAGGGCTTCTTGAAGCGTCAACGGTAAAACGCCCGAGAGCCACTCGGGACAGGAAGCCTTGAGTTTGAGCATATCCCGGGACCAACAGGTGCAGAAAAAAGGGCACGACCGGCAAATCGCAAGATTTACCGGTCGTGCCATAAGGTTCAGGTGCTGAAATATCGTTGCCGCGCCTCCGGGAACATCCCCTTGCGGCATGGCATCGGCCGACATTCATGTCAGCGCTATCATCAAGCGGCGGATCTATTCCTGTTTGTCACCAGGTAGATGTCTTCGAGCGTTGCCAGGATCTTCATGACCGGCTCGGAGGTGCTGGAATAATAAATGGTCTGTGCGTCACGCCGGGTCTTCACCAGCTTCTGTGCGCGCAGCTTCGACAGGTGCTGGGAGAGTGCCGACTGGCTGAGGCCGACCTGCGTTGCAAGCACGCCGACGGCCACTTCGCCCTTCACCAGGCTGCGCAGGATCAGCAATCTCTTGGGATTTGCCATAGCCGACAATAGAGCTGCCGCCACATTGGTGTGATCGGCCAAATCAGTGGTTTCCATATTGTTATCTTCCTAATGCGAAACGTACATCATGCTTGTTGGCACTGGCCGTCAGTCGGATTTTGACCGACGCCCAAAAACTAGCAATTGGGGTCGAAGATTGTATATACCTAAATTTAAGGTATCGAGTATGCTATTTTAGATATGTTTGAACAAATGTGATCGGCATCCCCAGCGAGGGTTTCGAATTCATACCGCAGCAGAAAATCGCCGGAAATCATATCGAAACCTGAGGGATCGATACCACAAATGCGCCAGGAAACCGATTCCGGCGCTTTCAGCCTGGCAGCAAGGGCCTCGGCCACATCGGGGTGCCGTTCTACTAAATCTCGCACTGTTTCTGCCGCGCCGGCGGCAATCTCCTCATTGGCAGCCGACTGGATGATGAGGTCGTTCCCATTGAGCTGGTAGGCGCGGCCGAAGCCGCCATTGAGGCTGGCCTGCTCCGGCTTGAGGCGGAAGAAGAGGAAATCGGGAAAGTCGATATAAAGCTTTGCCTTGGCGTGGCGAGCGAGAAAACGCGTGCGCAGACGCTCGTGGAAGGCGTTGCCGCGCTCGACGGGTTCCGCCAGGCATTGGGTCGTCAGGCGAGGGTGGGCAAGCGGATCGCCCTTGCCGGCCTCGCCGGTCAGGAGCGAGGCGCGCGCGTCATGGCCGAGCGCTTTGGTATGGGCCGAGAGTTTCGAAACGAGAATGACTGGGGTGCCGTCAATATCGGTCGCGACGAGCACGCGGCTGGCGAAGGGAAAGCCGGTCTCGGGGTCGAGAACGGCAATCGCCGCGTGCCGCGCGGAGCGCAGAAGCACGCGGGCGAGTCTGCGGGCGTCGTCGTCGGTTTCGCGTATGGGCGAGGGCTGATCTTTCATATCCGCTTTGTGGCAAAGCGGATTGAAAACATCAAGCGTCCTGCTTGCGGCGATGGCGGGTAAGGCCGGCGACGATATCCTGGGCCGAGATGGTACCGACGATCGTGCCGTTCTCGACGATGCCGATGCTGCCCGGCTGGCGGGCAAGGGCATCGAGGATATCGACGAGCGGGGTCTCGGCGCGGGCCGTGGCGCTGACACTCATGCCGGCGGCTGTCTGACCGAGTCCGGACTGCATCACGTCGGCCGCCGTCAGCATGCTGATCGGATTGAGATGCTGCACGAAATCGGCGACATACTGGTCGGCGGGGTTCTTGACGATGTCGTGCGGCGTTCCGCACTGGATGATGCGGCCGCCCTCCATGATGGCGATGCGGTTGCCGATGCGGAAGGCCTCGTCGAGATCATGGCTGACGAAGAGGATGGTCTTCTTCAGCCGCCGCTGGAACTCCA
>Ga0209051_1000912_pt1 | contig 29411 bp, 18 predicted proteins | sample AraplaCvi_mMS_r2_2_FD_184286 | JGI IMG/M metagenome (GOLD analysis project Ga0209051, IMG submission 184286) | Arabidopsis root microbial communities from North Carolina, USA - plate scrape MF_Cvi_mMS_r2 (SPAdes) (version 2) | ecosystem: Host-associated > Plants > Roots > Endosphere | place...
GCAGCAGCTCCGCCATGCGCGCGGCCGGTGAGTGGGCGTCCGCGCCGAGCAGCGCGTGCAGCGCCTCGTCGCGCCGCGCCAGCAGGGCGTACGCGATACGCAGCCCGCGCGCGACGCGTGGCCAGGGTGCATCCGCCGCGGCGAGCGCCGCGAAGGCTTCGTCCTGCAGGGTCGCGTGGCGCGCCCCGTCGGCCAGCGCGCGAAGGAGCCGGGCGTCGAGCGCCTCCGCGTCGATCGCCCCCAGCAGGGGCTCGTGCCCGCGCAGGGCGCAGGCGAGGTTGAAGCCGAGGATCTCCGGCAGCAGCAGGGTAGGGAACTGCGATAGCGCCAGCGCGAAGACCGGCAGCTCGAACATGGCGCTCTCGATGTCGGCATGCGCGGCGAAGGCCTGGCTCGACGGCAGCGAGACCTCGAGCCGCGCCCGCCGCAGCGCGCCGATGAAGGCCGGCCCCGGCGGCGCGCCGTCGACGTGCGTGCGGCGCAGGTAGGAGCGCAGCAGCAACGATGCCGCCTCGTCGTGCGAGTTCAGCGCGGACGAGGCGTGCTGCAGCCAGCAGCCGTCGATCGCGGTGAAGGGGGCGAGCTGCAGGGCCAGCAGGGCCTGGCGCTCGGGAGGGAGCGACCAGACGCGGTCGTGCCACGCGGCTGCCCCGGCGGCGTGCTCGCGCGCGGCGGCCTCGCGCCATGCCTGCGTGTCCACGGGAGGCGTTTGCGCCAGCGGCGCGAGCCAGGCCGGCAGCGGCTGGCCCCCGAAGGCGGCGACGGCCTCGTTGACGATCGCGCTCGCGAGCGCCCGGCCTTCCCCGTGCGCGTCGGCATGCAGGAGCCGGTGATACCGCGACCGCGCGGATGCGGGCGCTTGCGTCGCCTGGCCGGCCTGCGGGTCGGCGGCGAGGTGGATCGTCGGGCATTCGTCTGCCACGCACACCTCCTGCGTGACGGTCATTTCAACCTCCCCAGGTCCGCTCGTCGCAGCATGGCCGCTAGGCCCTGCGCCCGTCTTCCCATGAAGCGACGATATCGCAAATGGAAGGACGGAACCAGCGAGTAGAAACGGACAGCGTCCCCGGCTTTACCTGCCTTCACGTTCCCGCCCACTCCGCGTGTCCATGCCCGTGCAGCCAGTCGTTGACCTGGGGCCAGTTGCGGATTCGTCCGGACAAGGGCGCCGGGTTCTGGCGTCCGCGCACCTCCCGCAGCTCCGGGCTGACGTCCACCTCCAGGAAATCGAGGACTTCCGCGAAGCGCGGTTCCAGCTCCTCGGTCTTCAGGTGGATGACGCCGGGCCGGCCGGCGATGCGCTTGTTGAACTGGGCGTAGCGCTGATCCTCGAGTTCCACGAAGCGGGCGAGCTCCTCGATGGGGACGTCGACCTGCACCGTGCCCGTGGCGGTCTTGTCCTTGTTGTCGTTGAAGACGCTCCAGCGGCCCGTCTCCTTCGCAGTCAAGGTGGAAACGAATTGCGCGAGTTTGTTACCGCGTTCGAGCACCACCAGCTTGTAGCTCTCCTCCGTCCGGATGTGCTTGCGCACCTCCTGGTTGTGGTTGAGGAAGAGCTTGAAGCCGAACACGCGCTTGTCGGGGAAGGCCTGCGCCGAGAGGCTGGCCACCTGCTCCAGGGCCTCGAGCGGGTGTTCGTCGCGCCACTCCACCTGCGGCAACTTCGCCTTCCACGGCCCGCTCAGCGCCGAGAAGACCGTGCGGCGGTTGTAGAGCTCGCGATGGCAGGCGATGTCCGGGTGCTCGTTGAGCCGGGTGGTGAGGTATTCGGAGCCCGAGCGGGCCTGGGCGACGACGCAGAAGCGCTGGAGATGGGCCATATCCCGTATGGGGGGATGGAGATGGCCCCATGCTAACCAGATTTCAGGGGTCCTGCCGCTCGGCCTGTTCCAACCGGTTTCGACCGCCCGCCTTCGCGCGATAGAGGGCGCGATCGGCTTTTTCGAGGGTTTCCACCAAGCCGTCGCCGCCCCGGAACTCCGCGAGGCCGGCCGAGCCGGTGACCTGTTGCGTGCCGGCGGGGTCGAAGCGCTCGACGGCCAGCGCGTCGAGCATGCGCTGCACGCAGATCGCGCCCTGGGCGGCGTTCGTGGCGACTAGCATCAGCAGGAACTCCTCGCCGCCCCAGCGCGCGACCAGGTCGGTGCCGCGCAGGGTTGCGCTGGCCAGCGCGCCGAAGCGGCGCAGCACCTCGTCGCCCGCGGCGTGGCCGTACGCATCGTTGATGCGCTTGAAGTGGTCGAGGTCCAGCAGCACGAGGCACATCGGCTGGCCGGCGCGCGCGCTGCGCGAGGCCTCCTCCTCGAGGCGTTCCATCATCGCGCGGCGGTTGAGGCAGCCGGTGAGCTCGTCGCGCGTGGCCAGCTCGCTGATGCGCTCCAGCGCCGCGGCGATCTGGGCGCGCTGCTCGCGCAGCCGCTCGCGCATCGTGACCAGGCGCGTGGTGAGCAGCATGACTCCGATGACGATGATCCCCACCATCATGAAGCGCGCCGCCTCCTCACCCGGGTGCTGCCCGCGCTCCGGGCCGTTCACCCAGTACAGGCTCGCGGCGCCGAACAGTGCGAGCGTCCACGCGCCGACGATGCGCACGTGCCGCTTCGTCAGCCCGAACATGCCGAACATCATCACGACCGCGAGCACGGGCAGGACGATCGCGCGCGACGAGCCGATGATGCAGTAGCCGCCCGCGGTCGACAGGATGGCGAACAGCATCTGCGGCAGCGTCAGCGACGGGTCGCGCCAGTGGAGCGCGCGGCCGCTGCGGATCAGCACGAACAGTCCGAGCAGCCCGCCCACGGAGACGAGGGTCCAGGGCCAGATCCAGCGCGGGTCCGCGATGCCCGAGGCGTCCAGCACGTGCATCAGGCTGGCGCAGGCCAGCATCAGGAGGTTGGCGAGGCCCGCCTGCGCGAGCCGCAGGCGCTGGTGGCGATCGGTCGTGAACAGCCAGCCCGCCAGGCGCGCGCCCGCGCCCTCGGGCGAGCGGACCGCGCCGGGGCTGGAGGGCACGCCGGCGAGGGCGCGCGAGGAAGGGAGGAGGCTCTGGGGTGACATCGAGGGGCCCGTCGACTGCCCGGGCAGGGGTCTCGCAGGATGATCGACCGGCCAGGGGACCGCTGAAGAGCAGATATGTCACGTCCGCCGCGAGAGTTAGGCGTATCGGGTACGGCGCCCTATCATCGGCGCGTGCATCCCAGCGCCCCGCCCGTCAATCTCCTGTGCTTCGGCGACAGCCTCGTCTACGGCGAGGTGGACGAGATCGGCGGCGGGTGGGTTGCCCGCCTGAAGGCCGAGTGCCTGCGCCGGATCGCGCAGGGCCGCGCCCCGGAGGTGCTCGTGCACAACCTCGGCCTCAGCGGCGAGACGACGCGCGGCCTGGGCCGGCGCTTCGAGACGGAACTCGCGCCGCGCCTTTCCGACGCCGGCAACGACATCGTGCTGCTCGCCTATGGCATGAACGACGCCGCGCTGCGCGAGGGCGAGCTGCTCGTCCCCCTGGAGGAATACCGCGCCAACCTGGCCCACTGCATCCGTGCGGCGCGCGGCCGGGGATTGCGCGTCGCGCTGGTGAACGTGACGCCGATCGCGCCGGCACAGGAAGGGCTGCCGAACGCGAACGGCTCGGTGCGCAGCGCCGCGACGATCGCGCGCTACAACGCGACCCTCGCCGCGCTCGCGGCGGACACCCTGGCGCATCTCGTCGACGTGCACGGGCCGCTCTCGCGCTCCGCCCCGGGGTGGCTGCGGCCGGACGGCGTGCATCCGAACCACGAGGGGCATCGACGGCTGTTCGAGCTGGTGTTGCCCGAGTTCGATCGGTGGCTGGGGTTGCGGCGGGCCGTGGGAATGCGGGGTCAGGTCTGAAGACCTGACCCCGTATTCCTGTCGCCTATCGCGTGCCCGTGCCCGCCGCGGGCCGCGACAGGGTCGCAGGCACCGCGACCGCATCCATCTCGCGCCGCAACTGCTCGGAGACATCGGTGACCCGCACGTCGGCGAGCCCGAGCATGTTCGCGTCCACCGACGTGCTGCCGTGCATCTGGCAGTCGGCATAGGCGGACGTGGCTTGGCGCCCCAGGTCGTACAGCACCCGGTTCTGGCGCTCGTTCTCGGCGAGCGACTGCACGCTGCGCTGGAGCAGGCCGCGCAGCGCGACGGTCGTGCGGCGCTGGTCGTCGGCGCGGGTCTCGGCCTCCGCGAGCCGCGCCTGCGACTCCTCGAGCCGCTGCCGGCCCGCGGAGCGCTCGCCCTCGAGTTCCGCCTTCAGCGCGTCGCGCTCGGCGCGCAGGGCGCCGGCGCTCGCGTCGAGGCGCGCGCGTTGCGCGGAGGCCGCCTTCTCCTTCGTCGCGGCGTCGGCCAGCGCCTGCTCGGACTCGAGCTTCTGCTGCTCGAGGCGGGCCTTGTCCTGCGCGAGCGCGTCGCGCTGCGCCTGCGTGGACTGCAGGCTCTGCTGCGCGCGGCGGAGGGCCTCGCGCGCCTGGGCGAGGCGCTTGTCGTCGTCGGCACGCGCGGACGGCGCGAGCGCGCAGGCGATCGCGAGCAGGAGGTGGGGCGCGCGACGAAGGGGAACGATGCGAACGGGCATGATCAGAACTTCACGTTGGTCTCGACCTGGAGGACGTCGACGCGCAGCTTCGCGCTGCTCAGGTCGTTGCCGTCGGTGCCGTCGTCGAGGTTGCGGGTGCTCGTCCAGCGCAGGCCGACGTTGGCGCCGCGATCGAACTCGTACCAGCCGCCGAGGGTGTAGCCCTTGTAGTTCGTGCCGCCCAGGTTCCACGTCGTGTCGGTGAACGCGTCGGGCCACGCGTCGCGCTCGAAGCGGCGCCAGCCGACGAACGCCGACCAGTCGCCCTTCTCCTGCAGGCGCAGCCGGCCCACGTCCATGCGCACCTGCCAACCGGTGGTCATCGCCGCGAGGTTGGCGAGCTCCGGCGGGGCGTCGGGCCCGAAGCGGCGCAGGATGTCGTCGCGATCGAAGCCGGTATTGCGCACGTAGTCGATCGTGCCCTGCATCTCGAAGGGCTCGAACTGGCGGTTCAGCAGGCCGAGGGTGACGTCGACGGGCTTGAAGCGCGAGGCCAGGCCCCAGACGGCGTTCGTCGCGGTGCTGGTCGGCGCGTTGATGTCGAAGAGCGTGTTGCCCTTCTGGCGCACGCTGGCCGGGTACTGGCTCAGCTGGTAGGGCGTCGTGTTGGCGAAGGGGCCCGTGGGCGGGAGCCCCTGCTCGCGCACGCCCTCGATCTTGCGGAAGTTGTAGAGGCCGACGGCGCCCTGCAGGCCCCAGTCGCCGCTGATGGCCCAGTTGAGCCCGAGCTGGCCGCCGTAGAGCCACTTGTCCTCGCCGCTGATCTGGAACTCCTGCAGCGGGAACGCGCCCAGCGTCGTGAACGCGAACAGGCCGCGCGCGAGATCGAGCTCGCCGTGGCCGGAGACGCCTTCGACCGCGAGATCGTCGGGCCAGAGCAGGTCGGTGCCGTAGAACGGCGTGGCCGTGCGGCCGGCCTCGAGGCGCAGGTTCGGCTTCGGCTCCCAGCGGATGTACGCGCGGTCGAGGGTGACCACCGTGCGCTGGAAGTCGTTGCCCATCGTGATCGACTGCGAGGCGACGGGCGTCGTCCCGCCGGTGGTGAGCCGCACGCCGGCCGTCACGTCCTCGCCGGGCTTGGCGACGACACCCAGGCGCGCGCGCAGCGTGAGGCGCTGGCGATCGCTGCGCGTGTTGACGAGGTCCGGCGACCACGCCGGCGAGGAGCCGAGCAGGTTCTGGAGCTGGTACAGCTCGGGCGGGGTGTTGGTGTTGTCGAGGAGCGCGGCCTCGGCGCGCACCCGCACGTCGCCTTCCACCTTGATGCCCCGCACCCAGGAGGGAAGCTGGCGCGCATCGATCCAGTTCTCCTCGCGCGCGGTGGCCAGCACGTCGTTCTTGATCTCCTGCTTCATCTGCGCCCGCACGCTCTCGGGGACGTAGGGGACGCGCACGACGTTCGCGGGGCGGTCGCCCCAACCCGGCGCCGCGGCGGCGGCCGTGCCCGCGCCGGCGACGGCGGCCGCGCCGGCACCCGTCGCCGGGCTCGCGCTGGCGGCGGCGTTCGCGCCGGCCTGCTGCGCCTTGCGAATCAGCTCGTCGGCCTTCGCGCGCGGCAGGAGGCCTTGCTCCACGAGCGCCTCGATCAGCGCGAGCGTCGTTGCGCGAAGCTCCTGCAGCCCGGCGCGCTCGCCGGCGGCATCGGCGGTGGAGGTGGTCGCGGCCGCCGGGGCGGGCGTCCCCGCGGCGTTCTGGGCGGCGGCCCGGGGGCTCGCGAGCGTCAGCGCCAGCATCGCGGCAAGGGCCACGGCGCCAGGGCGGGCGGTCGGGGTCGGGGTCGTCATCGAAAGGTCTCCGGAGGTGAGGAAGCGCGCCATCGGGCACGGAGAAAACAGCGGAACGGGAACCATCAGCCGGTCGCGCGCAAGCTCACGCGAAACCGCATGGGCTGCGCCACCCCGGGCGGCGGGCCGAACTGCAGTGCCTGGGCGCAGCGCTGCAGGGCCTGGTCGAGGTCGGCCTCGCGCGTCTGCGGGCCCTGCAGCTCCCAGCGCGAGATGCGGCCGTCGGCGCCGATCCACAGCGCGACCTGCGCGTCGACGTCCGGTGAATCGGGCCCGAGCTGGCGCTCCATCTCGTCGTGCAGCGCCTGGCGCACGCTGCTCGCGTAGAGGCGCTGCTGCGCGCGGTCGGCGGCAGGCTCGCCGCCCTGGCCGCCGATGACGGGGGCGCCGCCCTGGTAGTCCTTCGTCACCGCGCCGGCCGCGAACGCGCTCGGGCCGTCGCCGGCCGCGCCTTCCATCTTCAGCGGGGCCGGCGCGGGCGGGGCTTCGGGCTTCTGGATCCTTTCCTGCGGCTGCGGGCGCTGCTCGGGCCTGGGCTCTTCCTTCTTCTCCACCTTGGGCGGCGGCGGGGGCGGGGGCGTGTCGGGCAGGAGCGCCACGCGGGCGACCTGGCGCGCAGGGGGGCGGCTGTCGGCCACGAAGTGGCGCACCGCGGCGATCGACAGCGCGATCGCGAAGGTGCCGATCGCGATGCCGACGGCGAGGCGCCAGGCGCCCTTCGGCCCGCGAACGGGCGTGGCAGGCGGCGGTGCGATCGCGTCGAGGTCGACGAGGTGGGGAAACAGCGGTGCGTTCATGACGCGTCTCCGGGAAAGGGTGGACGGCGGCGCATCACTGGCCGATGCGCGCGGTGACCAGGCCCATGTCGATGCCCAGCCGGTTGCAGAGGTCGATCACGGCGACGACGCCCTCGTAGGGCGCCTGCGCGTCGCCCTTGATGGCGACGCTGGCCTGCGCGTCGCGCGCCTTCGCCGCGACGAGGCGGGCCTCGATCTCGTCGACGGAGAGCCCGGCGCCATTGAGCAGCAGCCGGCCGTCGGCCGCGACCTGGAGGATGAGGAGCTCGTGCTTCTGCGCCGGCGGCTGGTTCGAGGGCTTGGGCATCGAGACCGACAGGCCCTGCACGGACGCGGTCGTCATCAGGATGAAGACGACCAGCAGCACGTACGCGAGATCCAGCATCGGCGTGACGTTGATCGTGTCGTAGGGCTGGGTCTCGTTTCCGACCTGGATGGACATGGCGGCCTTCCGGTGTTCAGTGCGTGGTGCGGGCGGTGACGAGCCCGATCTCGGTGATGTCCAGCTTCTTCGCGACCTCGAGCACCTCGGTCACCTTCGCGTACTGCGCGCGTGCGTCGGCCTTGAGCACGACCGGCAGCGCGGGGTTGCCGGCGTTGTAGGTGGCCAGGCGCTGCGAGAGCTGATCCAGCGTCACGGGATACGCATCGAGGTAGATCGCCCCGTCGCGCGTCACGGTGATCGCGCGCGTCTGCGGCTTCGCGAGCGAATGCGCGGCCTGGGCCTGCGGCGAGTTCACGCGCACGCCCTGCACCGAGGCGGTCGTGAGGATGATGAAGGTCACCAGCAGCACGTACGCGAGGTCGAGCATCGGCGTGATGTTGATGTCGTCGTACGGCGTGTTGTCCGCCTTCGCCTCAGTGGCCATCGCGACCTCCCGAACGGAGGGCGCAAGCGCGCGCCGGCCGCGCTCGGCCGCTCCGGAGCAAGGGCGCACCCCCCTCGGGGAGTGCACGACGAAGGAGTGCGGGGGCCGTCATGCTTCGCCGTGCGATTCGGCGGCGCGCGTGACGAACTCGTCGACGAAGATCTGCATGTCCGCCGACAGCGTCTTGATGCGGGCCGCGAGGTAGTTGTAGCCGAACAGCGAGGGGATCGCGACGCCGAGGCCCGCCACGGTGGCGAGCAGCGCCGCGGCGATGCCGGGGGCGATCGCGTTGACGTTGACGTCGCCCGCGGCCGCGATCGCGGCGAAGGTGATCATCACGCCCACCACCGTTCCGAGCAGGCCGAGGAAGGGCCCTCCGGAGATCGCGATGGTGAGCAGCACCATGCGCGCATTCATCGAGTGGTTCTCGCGCACGAGGTCGGCGTCGAGCACGGCCTTGATCGCGTCGAGCGAGGCGCCCGAGAGCATGGTGCGGCCGTCCCGCTGCCGCTTGCCGACCTCGAGCAGGCCGGTGCGGTAGAGGCGGAACAGCGGCGACTGGGCGAACTCGCTCTCGTTCCGAGCCTGCGGATTCGCCGCGCGGAAGTGGCCCATGAAGGCGTCGTTCGCGCGCGCCGCGCTCCGCACCGCGATCGCCTTGGTCACCATCACCCACATCGCGATGGCGAACATCGCCAGCAGGATCGCGATCACGACCCAGGCGTCGCTCGTGAGGTTCTTCAGCAGGATCCCCATGTAGCCCGTGCTGCCGCCTTCCTCGGATTCGGCGCCGGTGTCCTTGCCGCTCCGGACGAAGCCCGGATCGGCGCCCTGCGCCGCGGACTCGAGGCGGAACCAACCCTCGTCGCGCGCGGCGGGCAGCACCTGCACCTCGTCGACGAGGCCCTTGTAGCCGGCCCCGACCTGAAGCCCCGCGTCGGCCTCGGGCATCACGGCATCGGCCTGCGCCGCCTGCCTGCCGTTCACGAACAGCGTGGCCTTGCCGCCGGCGAGCACGAGGCCCACGTGCGCCCACGCGCCCGCGGGCAGCGAGCCGCCGCCCAGCGTCGCCGCGCCGATCTCCGCGGCGAGCTGGTCGCCGCGGCGCAGCAGCTTCACGGGCCCGAGCGCGGCCAGCGTCGCGGGCTCGGTCGCGGCCTCTGGCTTGATCCACATCGCCAGCGTGAGCGTGCCGCCCGCGGCGAGCCGCAACTTCGCGTCGGGAGGCAGCGCGATGGGCGTGCCGTCCACGCGCGCGCTCGCGGCGAGCAGGCCGTTCGTCTCGCGCAGCACCGGCGCGGCGGACTTCAGCCCGCCTGCATCGTCGACCGCGGGCCCGTCCTGCTCCGAGAAATGCAGCACCGCCGCGTGCTTCGCGGCGAACACCCTGGCCTGGCCCTCCGCGTTCGCGGCGGGGTTGCCGGCGTAGACGTGGATCACGTTCTTGTCCGTGCCCGGGAGGACCTGGTCGACGTGCACCCACAGCAGCGCGAGCTCGTTGACGCCGTCGAAGCGCTCGACCTCGAAGGGCAGCGGCGTCTTGTCGTCGGCCGCGATCACGCGCAGGTCGCTGCCGTCGGGCTTGGCGGCCGCGAAGTCGAAGTTGCCGGAATGCAGGCGCACGGGCACGACGATGTCGGCCTGGGCCGCGGGCAGCGACAGGCCCTTGTCGGTCGTGTCGAGGGTGATCTTCGTGTGGACGGGGAAGTCCTTGTTCCAGGCCGCGTGGGCCGGGGTGCCGAGGAGGGCGGCGGCCGTCGCGATCAGGGCGAGCTTCGTGCGCAGCGTGTTCATGTGTGGCGGTCTTCCGGAGTGCGATGAAGAAGGGAATCAGCTCGAAGGCCCGAAGCCGAGGAACTCGATCAGCAGGTTGCGGCGCATGCGGCGCTTGCGGCGCTCGTCCTTCTGGTCGTCGGCGACAGCGCTCGCGTTGGCGAGAAGCGAGTTGCCCGCGCTCGCGAGCGCCGCGGTCGCGCCTGCCTGCACGGGCGGCGGCGCGCCGGTGCTCTTGCCGCCCACCGAGAGGTTGTCGGTGCCGATGAAGGTCTGCGCCGCGAAGAAGGCGTTGCCGGCGGACTTGATGCCCGCCTCGCCCGCGTTGATCGCGCCGGCGGGCGCGTAAAGGTCGAGCGTGCTGTCCGGATCGAGCACCGCGATGCCGGAGCCGGTGAACGAGCCCGAGGTGTCGAGGAACAGCAGGCCGGTGTTCTGGTCGAAGCGCAACACCGGCGGGGGCGAGCCGACGACGGTCTTCGCGCCGCGGCCCGCGTCGATGTTGCCCTCCGAGGACCAGATCATCATGTCGCCCCGTGCGAGCGTGAAGACGCGCGACTGGTTGACGAGGAAGTCGTCGCGCACGATGGCCTGGATGTCCCCGCCCGCGACGGTGACGACGCCGAGGTGGTTCGGCGAGATCGTGCTCGCGCCCAGGCCGCCCGCGTCGACGCCGCCGCCGGGCGTGAGGAGGGTGATCGACGAGCCCTGCAGGGTGCGCACCGTCGCCTCGGGCAACTCGATGTCGCCATCGGGGCGATCGACGGGGAACAGCGTCGCGATCGTGCGATAGCCGCGGTCGTACGCGTCCTGCTGCGCAGCGCCGGACAGGCCCGCGGCGACGCGGCCGTTCGCGCGCACCTCGGCGACGAGCACGCTGTCCATCAGCGGCACCTGCTGCGCGAGAGGCAGCGCCTCGAACGCGGCGATGGCCTCGGCGAGCGTATAGGTCCGGCCCGTCTGCCGCTGCATGTAGTTCACGAGGGCCGCGGGATACGCGCTCTTCGAGGCGGCCGCGAGCTCGGCGACTAAGCCGGCCCGTACCGGCTGCGACTGGCCGGCGAAGGACTGCGCGAGGATCGTGCCCGCGGCCGTCGCCCGGCGGCTATCGGACAGGCTCCCGAACGCCGCGAGGGCCTGGGCATCGGTCAGCCCCGCCTGGCCCGGTTGTGAGCGCACGTAGTTGGCGAGCTGCGCGTCGTAGAACGCGTCCCCCACCAGCGTCCGCACCTTGGCCAGCTGGTCGCTCGCGCTCAGGGCCTGGAAGGCCTTCGCGTCGGCGCTGCCGAGGGGGACGATGGCGCCGTCCTGCGCCTTGCCGCCCGAGCTTCCCGCGGCGAGCAACTGCGCGTAGAGGTCGCCCGCGTGGTCGGTGAGCCCCGTCGTGCCGAGCGCCGCGAACCCCATGCGCGCGGCCTGCTGGTAGTCCGTCCCGTCGGCACGCAGGCCCGCGACGACGGTGACGCCCGCACTGGCGGCGGGCAGCAGCGTGTTGCGCGTGTTGCCGCTCGCATGGATGCCGCTGGCGAACTGGGGATAGTCTCCCGGGAGCCCGGTGCCGAGATCGACGTCGCGGCCGGCGAGCACGACGAACTCCCCGGGGCCGCCGACGTCGAGCGGGCCGGGCGTGGCACCGTTGCGCGCGTCGGTCGCCAGGATGACGTCGCGCCCGGCCTGGATCGAGCTGGTCTCCCCGACGACGTCCGTGCCGATGGTGCGGGCAACCTGGTGCATGACCTGCGTCGCGCCGAGCAGCTTCACGTCCTCGCCCGCGTAGATGCGGACAGGGCGCGCGCTGTAGAGGTTGCCCAGCGTGACGTCGCCGTCAGCGGCGGCGATGTGCGCGGGCGTGCGGTCGCTCTCGTCGAGCGGCTTGGTCGGCAGGAACTGGTTCGTGTCGTCGGAGAACCGCGGGCCGCCCGAACCGTCGACCGAGTTCAGCAGGTTCATCGTGATCGGACGCCCGGCGGGAGACGTGATGTCCTCGCCGGCGAGCAGCTCGAGCTTCGTGCTCGAGAACGGCGCCTGGACCAGGCTCGACGTGGCCACGTCGGCGGGATCGCCGATCGCGAGCTCGCCCCATGGCGCCGTGACGGAGAGGCGCGCGGGCACGACGATCTGGGTCGACGCGCCGAAATAGTCCGACCACTCGGAGCGCATGCTCATCGAGACGTTCCCGCCCGCGGCCTGCACGTTGGCGCTCGCATCGGCGCCGAGGGTCGTCAGGATCTGGTTCTGCGCGGCGAAGCCGTCCTGGGCGTAGGCGAACGCCAGGTCGCGCCGTGCCGTCGCGGCTATGCGGCCGTTCTCGGTCACGAAGCGGGGGCCGGGCTCCTGCATGGCATTGGAAGCGCCGGCGCGCCATGCCACGTCGCGTCCCGCCTGCACCTCCAGCGTCGGGCCACCGGATTCGAACGCGCCGTTCACCACGTCGCGTCCCGCGGAGACGGTGACCTGGCCCCCCGTGAAGATGCGCGTCTTCGTCGCCGCGCCGTCGGCGTCGCGCAGGACGTAGCCACTCGTGGGCGCCATCGCCTCGACGTTGACGATGTCGCGTCCCGCAGCCACGGAAACGCGGCCGCCTCCCAGGCTGAAGAGGCCGTTCTGGACGTTGCCGTCGAAGTTGGTGTCGTTCGTGCGCAGGTACCAGGTGTCCCCCTGCACCTGCGTCTCGGCGGGGTAGGTCTGGAACGGCTGGATGCGCGAGCGCACGTCGAGGAATTCCTGCGACTGCACGTGGAATTGCGCGTGCCACAGATCCGATGCCAGGATCGAGCCGCCGGCTTCCATCGACACGTCGCCCGCGCCGACCTGGTAGGCATACGTGCCGCCCCAGTCCGTGAGGGCGGCGCGGATCGAGGTGGCCTCGTCGTCGGTCACCCTGCGGCCCGTCGTGTAGACGAGCACGTGGGCCTGCTTCTGGCGCATGTCGATGTCGCCGCTGGCCGCCAGGCTCACGTTGCCGGTCGTCGAGCGGATGGCGACGATGTTGGCCGCGCCGTCGGGCATCTTGTCCTGCCCGTCGCGCCAGATGCTCAGGGTGGCGTGTGACGATCCCGTGCGCATGGCATCGGCGGCATTCATGTCCGCGCCGGCGACGATGCGGATGTCGCCCGCGTGCTCGCTGTTGGTGAACGGCAGGCGCTCGTCGTAGCCGTAGGACACGGGATAGAAGCCCGAGCTGATCGTGCGCGGGATCCGGACGCCGCCCTCCGCCCGCAACGTGACGGAGGCGTCGCCGGCGTTGCGCGACGTGAAGGCGTCGAGGGCCGAATAGTTCTGGAGCGTCCAGTCGTCCGAGCCCGCGATCTGGTACTTCGTCGCGACGGCGAGCGCGCCGTCCGAGCGGATCTCCGACTCGGGGTGGATCCGCATCGACGACAGCAGGCCGGCGTCGCCGCCCGCGATGCGCTGCGCGATCGCGTCGGCGCGCGAGCCATCCCAGGAGAGGAACTGGGCGTCGCTGTTGTCGATCGTGGTGGTCTGCAGCGTGCCCGGGTCGAAGTCGTTGTAGTCGTTGGTGATGCGCGAGACGCCGTCGTACACCTTCACGGCCTGCACGTCGGCCGTCGAGGCGCCCAGCACCTTGGCGCCGATGGCCGCGATGGCGACATCGGTGCCGCCCGGGTCGGCGTCGCTGATCCCCGTGCGCGGCGCGCGCAGCGTGAGGCGGCCGCCCAGTGCGTCCACGTCGGTCGCCGTCGCGTCGGTGCCGAGATCGAGGGTCGCGCCGGACTGCAGCGCCAGGGTGCCGTCGCTCGTGGTCAGTTCGATCGTGCCGCCGCGCGCGGCCTCGGCCCCGGAGTGCACCGTGAGGACGCCGCCGGCGGCCAGCGTCAGGTCGTCGCGGGCGGCGACGTCGATGTGGCCACCCTGCTCGCCGCTCGCATCGATCCGGCCGGCGATCGCGATCGCGCCGCCGTCGTTCTCGAGAGCGACGTTGGCCGCCGCGAGCGTCGTGCCGCGGGCCAGCGTCAGGGTGCCGGAACCGCGCTGGCGCAGGTCGAGGGTGCCGCGGAAGTTGCCGGGTGCCTGCTGCTGGAGGGCGGCGACCTGGGAGAGCGCCGGCAGCTCCCGCGCGTCGAGGACGAGCTGGGCGCCGTGCGACGCCTCCGCGGCCGCGGTGCCCGAGAGCGCGCCCGCGAGGACGATCGTGCCCTCGGGCGCGGAGAGCGAGAGCCGCCCGCCCGCGGCGGTGCCCGCCGCCGAGACGTCGATCGCCGAGCCCGCGGCGACGTTCACGTTGCCCGCGGACGCGGTGGCCGCGACGACGCCGCCGCCCGTGGACAGCGGCGTGCCGTCGATGGTGCGCGTCAGTCCCGCGACGCTCGTGCGGGCGCCGGCGGCGAAGTCCACGTTGCCGGTGCTTGCGGTGAGGGTCACCTCGCCCGAGGGCAGCGCGATGTCCGTGCCCTGCTCGATGCTGGCCGCCGTCACGGTGAGCGCGGCGCCGGCCGCCGGTGCCGCCGCATCCGCCGTGCCCCCGCCGACGAAGCGGACGGTACCCGAGGTCGCCAGGGTCGCGTCGGCGACGCTCTCCGCGCCGCTCGCGGGCTTGCGCGCCATGATGCGCGGCGCCTGGATGGTGATGTCGCCGCGCGTGCCGAGCGCGCCGCTGCCGTCCAGCACCAGCGCGCGATCGGCGTGCAGCACCAGCGACTGGGTGCCGCCGACGGCGAACTTGCCATCCTCCAGCAGGATGCGGCCGCTGCCCTCGCCGGCGTCGGCGTGCAGCGTGAGCTGGCCGTCGCCGGCGGGCGGGATCCGGTGCGGCGTGCCGCTCGAGTTCGCGAGCGCGACCTCGCCCGCGGTCACCGTGGCACTGCCGCCCGCGGAATAGAGGGTCGGCGCGTCCAGCGTGACGGAGACGAGGGCGTTGCCGCCCAGCTCCGCGCCGCCGATGAAGCCGATGCCGTCGTAGCCTCGAAGCGTGAGGTGGGTCGCGTTGTTGACCTGCCCGAGGAGTGCGTCGTCGAGGACGAGGGCCGCCGCCGTCTGCCCGCTGCCGACCTGCACGCCGTTGCCCGCGAGCGTGATGTCAGAGGCATGCAGCGTGGCCGTGTTCGCGATGCGGTTGGAGCTCGTGCCGTCGAGGAGCAGCGAGCCCGCGCCCGCGTCCAGGTGTGCGCCCTCGCCGATCGACAGCGTGCCGGTCGCTCCGGGGCTGACGCTGCGCGTCAGTCCCGCGCCCGTGGCGTTCGACACACGCAGGGCCGCGCCGTCGCCCGCGATCTCGAAGCGCGCCGGCGCGGCGCTGTCCGCGGACGGCGCCGCGGCGACGATGCCCGCGCCCGCGTCCAGCGTCACGGTGCCGGTGGCGGCGACGATGACGTCGTCGGCGCGGAGCGCCATGTCCGTGTTCGCCAGCCTCACGTCCTGCGCGACGACGTTCAGGGTCGTGCCCTGGTTCCCGGCCGCGCCCACCGTCGCCCCGAGCAGCAGCGTTGCCGGCGCCATGGCATCGAGCTGCCGCGCCGACAGCGTGAGCGCATCGGGCGTGCGCGGGGTGTCGTCGGTGCCGACGACGATGCGGTCCGCGGCGAACGAGGCGATGCCGCCGAGGCCGGCGACGTGGCCCGACGCGTCCTGCGCGCCGCGGAAGTCGAACGTGCCGGCGATGTCGGCATTCTTCGTGGTGACCTGCAGCACGCCGCCGTCCGCGGCACCGCGGGGAACGGCCAGGTCGGTCTTCCGCGCGAGCGCGGGGAAGAACGTGTCCGCGCTCGAGGTCAGCACCTCGGAGTACTTGCGCGCCTGCGCGCTCGTCTGGATGCGCCAGCCGGTGCTGGCCGCGCTCTCGAACGGGGTGTTCACGCTGGCCGTGCGGGCGCCGACGAGCACGGAGCCGTCCGGGTTCCGGATCACGGTGCCCTCGTGGAGCGGGGCGCCCGCGGCCGGCGTGACGAGGAAAGCTCCGGGCTGCAGCGCGTAGCGCGCCGGCAGGAGGGTATACGTGCCGGCGGGCACCGGCGTGCCGGGACCGATGACGATCTGCAGGCCCGCCGGCGCCGCACCGGCGAACGTCGGATCGTAGGGCGCCAGGCCATGCACGCCGGGCACGATGGCGTAGGAGCCGTCGCCGCCCGCGAACACGTCGCTCGAGCCGCCGGGGCCGGCGATGAACTCGTAGGCGACCACCGTCCCGCCACCCGAAAGGTCGACCTTCGCGCCGGTGGCGGTCGTGACGCTCGCGGCGTCGAGCACCAGCGACTTCCCCGGCAACGCCGTCGCGGCGGGCGCCGACACGCCCTGGATCGAAGGCGAGATCCAGGTCCGCGCGCCCTCGGAGGTCGTGCCGTACGACACGACCAGGCCCGCCCCCGAGACCGAGGTCTCGCTGCCCGGGCCGAGTTCCAGGCTGTCCGTCGCGTCCAGCGCGATCGACCCGAACGGCGCCCGCACGACGCCGTCCTGCGCGATCGTCCCGGCGGCGATCGTCAGCGAGCCGCCGGCCGACAGCGGCTTGGGGGCCGTTGCGTCGCCGGCGGTGATGGACACGCGATGGCCCGGCGCCGACATCGTGTAGACCTGCCCGGTGGCCGGATAGACCTGGCCCGCGCTCAGGACCACGTCGCCTTCGGTCGACAGGGTGCCGGTTCCGGTATTCGAGCGCGTCGAGCGCAGTTGCAGGTCGTGGGTCGCCTCCAGCGTCAGCGTGCCGAGGTCCTGCGTGACCAGGTTGCCGTCGACCACGAGATCGGTGCCGCGGATCGTCAGCGCGCCGGTGCCTTCGGTGGCGACGGGCGGAACGTCGGGGTTGCCGTTGGGATCCGTGCGGATGCGCGTGTTGCCGACGATCGTGCTGGCCCCGGCGAGGACGCCGTGACCGCCGTTGTCGACGGCGAGGGCCTGTGCGTCGAGCGTGAGGCTGCGTGGCACCACGAGCTCGACGCCGGCGGCCACGGCAAGCTGCCGCGGCGCCGAGAGCGACAGGTCGGCCCCCCCGCTGTCCGCGAACCACTGCGCGGAGACCCGGGCGTTCGAATCGCCGGCGTGGTTGGCCGCGGCGATCTCGCGGGGAGTCGGCAGCGCATCGGGACTCAGGGCGGCCGTGTCGTGCGTGAGCCCGTCGACGATGCGCAGCGGGGGCAGGGTCGCCGGCGGCCGGATGCCATCGCTCAGGTCGTCGCTCGCGCCCAGCACGGTGATCGCGACGCTGCCGCCCGCGGCCCGCGCATTGCCGCCGCGGGCCGAGACGCTGCCCTCGAGCGCGAGGTCGCTGTTGCCCGTGATCGTGAGCGATCCGCCCTGGGTCGCGAAGGTCTCGGGCGTCGTGACGGTGCCGCCGATGCCGCGCTCGGCGACGGCGACGGTGCCGACCGTGCCGTCGAGGTCGATGCGGGAGCCTTCCTGCAGGACGATGCTCGTGCCCAGCGTGTACAGGTCCTTCGAGCCTGCCGCGGAGAGCGTGACGCTGCCGCCGTCCTGCACCTTGCCGTGGACGAGTCCGTCGGTGGAGGGCGTCACGACGGTCGTGCCCGAGACGTCGATCGTCGCGCCGCTGCCGACCCAGATGTAGCTGGGATCGTCGAAGCCGCCGACCGCGGGCGTCGAGAGCGTCACGGCGCCGCCGTGATCCACGATGCCGCCGTCCACGCGCACCTTGACCGCGCCCGTGGCCGTGAAGCGGGAGCCGGGAACGAGCCGCACCTGGCTGCCGGCCTCGAGATCCACCGATCCGCCGGCCTGCGAATTGTTCGTGACCGGATCGAGGACGCCCGAGGAGGCGAGCGTGAGATCCACGGTCGCCGGCGCCGCCGTCGGGGAGGCGCCGAGCGCGAGGACGCCGCGGATGTCGCTGCCGGTCGGCGCGTACCGGTAGTCCGCGCTGCCGGCGTACCAGGCGCGGCGGGTCGGCGCGACCGTCGTCCCGCCGGACACGGCGAGGAAGTCCAGGCCGTCGACTGCATAGGAGGAGAAGCCGCCCTGGGTGAAGAACGCGGGATCCAGAAGAAGGGCGGCGGCCGGCGCGCCGGGCTCGTCGCCTCCGATGCGCACCGAGGGCGCGCGCAGCGAGAGCGAGCCGCCGGTGCTGTCCTGCAGCGCGTCGCCGCGCAGCGTGCCCCCGAGCACGAGCGCGCGATCCGGCGCGGGGTCGTCGTCGCTGGTCTGGATGTCGGTGCGGCCGGCGCGCAGCGCGATGATGCCGGCGTTGCCGCCCTTCAACGTGCCGTTCGAGGTGACCGTGGCGCCACCGGAGACATCGACCAGGGAGCCCGCGCCCGTCGTCACGCCGCGCTCGCCTTGCGCGACGAAGCTTCCGCCCGCCGTCGCCGAGGTGTCCTCGGGCACGGCATCGGCCAGGAGGTTGATCCAGCGCCCCGAGAGGTCGACCTGCGAGCCCGCGCCGACGTCGACATGGCCGGCCTCCGCCGTCATCGTCACGGCGCCGTCGCGGGCCGTGAGCTTGCCCGAGAGGGCGACGTTGCCGCGCGCCGACTGCATCGTGAGCGACGCATGGTCGGCCAGCGTGAGATCGGCGCCCGCGGCGACGGTGACGTCGCCCTGCGCGCTGATCGAGATGTCGCCGAAGCCGGCCTTCTCGAGGATGGCCAGCGACGTGCCCGACGACGCATCGAGCGTGGCTTGCAGCGGGTTCTGCCAGGCCCCGGCCGTGAGCTGGGGACCCCGGTCGTCGACGAGGAAGTTCGCGACGAGCGTGGGCTGGCCGTTCTCCACCGCCTTGTCGTACAGGCTGAAGCCCGTCGTGTCCCCGACCTGCAGGCGGCCGTCCCGCGCCACCGGGTCGAGACCCATGCGCTGGCGGTCGCCGGTCACCGTGCCCGCCGCGAGCGTGCCCTGCATCACGACGGTCGGCGCATCGATGAGGAGCGTGCCGGCATCCTGGCCCTGGACGTAGCCGAGCTCGGGATGCGCGGGCGTCGTCAGGCCCGGCGTGGGGATCGCGCCCCAGCGGTCGTACTGGGTGAGGCCGCCCTTCGCGAGGTTGACGCCGTAGAGGTAGACCTGGTCCGCCGGCGCGTCGTTCAGCGTGTACATGGCGCCGCTCGTCGTGACGAGGTGCGTCTCGTTGACCATCGCCGGCGTCACCTGGAGCTGCCCGCCGGAGATGTCGACGCTCGAGCCCGGCGCCAGCAGCACCGCGCCCTGCGCCACCATGTTGACGGTGCCGCCGGTGGACAGCCGCTCGTCGACCGTGCGCCCGATCGCGTCGTCGTAGCGCGAGAGATCGCCGAGGATCTGCGAGCCCTCGCGCACGTCGAGCATCACCTTGGAGCGATAGAGCAGGCCCGCCTTCTGGAGCGGGGCATCGGCGAGGTCGCTGCTGGTGAGCAGGTCGGTCGTGACGAAGTAGCGGTCGACGCTCGCGACCGCGTCGTTGGTGCCCGAGACGTCGATGCGCGAGCCCGCGTCCATCACGACTCGGGCCTCCGGGTCGGGCGTCAGGTTCAGGGAAACGGGATAGGACGGCACGCTCTCGGCCCGCGCGTTGACCGTCGCGCCCGGCGCGAGCACGCTGGCGCCGGACTGCAGCTCCACGGTCTTGCCCATCATGTCGACGCGCGACGCGAGGAATCCGGCGTTGTCGGTCGAGGTCGCCTCCTTGGCGCCCGCGGCCGCGGGATCGGGCAGGATCTCGGTCACGCTGCCGGGGCCGAGGGTGAGCGCGCCGCCTTTCGTGGGCAGCGCGAGCGTCACCGTGCTCGGGGTCTGGAGGCTCGCATCGCCCTGGGCGCGCAGGAAGATGGTGCCGTTCTCCGAGACGCTGGTCGTCGCGCTGATGCGCCCCATCTGGTTGACGGCCAGGCCCACGAGCGTGGCGTTGCCGCGCGGGACGCTGATCGTGCCGCCCTGCGCGTTCGTGACCGTGCCGAGATGCGTCTCCGCGGACCCCTGCTCCGGGCTGAACTTGTCGCCCACTTCGACGAGCAGCCCACGCAGCACGGGCAGGTCGGGATTGCTCTCGGAGGCATAGAACTCGTTGTCGGTGGGCAGGCGCACGTAGACCTTGCTGCCCGCCGCCAGGACCGTCTGCCCGTCCGGTGTCGTGATCGTGCCCGAGTTCCCGACGTTCTTCGCGAACAGGAACACGCGCCCGCCGCTGGGCGTGGTGATGGTCGCGCCCGGGTCGACCTGGACGTAGTTCCTCGAGTCGACGAAGTCCTCCACGGCCCCCGTGTACTGGAAGGCGACACCGTTGAATTCGTCGGTGGCCGTCATCGAGGGCAGGAGCGAGGCCTTGAAGTTGTCGTCGGTCACGTCCAGCGTGGACGCGATCAGCGAGCCCGTGTTCACGACCGCCGTGCGCCCGAAGAGGATGCCGTTGGCGTTGATCAGGTAGATCTCGCCGCTGTTCGTCGCGGCCAGGCGGCCGAAGATCCGGGAGGGCGCGGCGCTGCCCGTCACGCGGTTGAGCGCGCTCGCGCCCTTGAGCGCCATGTCGAAGGTCACGCTCGAAGTCGCGCCGATGTCGAAGCTCTGCCAGTTGTAGATCGCCTTCTGCGAGGTCTGGCTGATCCGCTGGTCGACGCCGCCGGCGCCGTTGCGGATGTTGACCGGCCCGGCGTTGTTGCCCGAGCCGTAGGTCCGCCAGGTGGCGCCGGGAACCGGCACGGCGTTGACCGGAGGCGGCGGCACGACGGGCCCCGTCGCGAGGCAGGTCAGCGGCAGCAGCGCCGCGAGGGCGGCGGCCAGCGGCGTGAGGCGGAGGCGGCGCGACGGGCGGGTCGACGGGGTGGACATGGCGGGGGGATCCGGAGTTCGGGGTTGCTGGGGTGCGGCCGCGCGCGCGTCAGAACTGCCACGCGACGCGGGCATGCACGCGCAGGTCGGGATTCGGGCGGCCGAGGACGGCCTTCTGCGGCCAGGCGACATCCAGCTGGCCTTCCAGGCCGTCGCGCAGCGCGACGCGCGTGCCCGCGCCGAGGCCCAGGAGATAGGCGTGGCCGGGCTCGCCCACGGCGGGATCGATGTTGTAGGTCAGGCCCGAATCGAAGAATGCGAGCAGCGAGAGGTCCTTCACGTGCTGCGCCATCGCGGGGCCGGTCGCGAGGTTGAGGCTGGAGATCTCGGCGGAGAACAGGGCGCCCTCGTCGCCCGTGGACTCGCTCTCGAAGTAGCCGCGCACCGTATCCGCGCCGCCGAGCGCGTATTGCTCCGCGCTGACCAGCGGCTGCGAGGCGAACTGCGCGCCCGCGCGCATCGTGACGCGCGCGTCCATGAACTGGTGCGTGTAGCGCAGGTCGCCGCGCACGATGCCGAAGCTGCCGTCGGCGCCCTTGCGGCTGCACGCGAACTGGTCCTGCCGGGACTCGCCGCCCGGGACGGGGCAGGAGACGGTGCGCTCGAAGATCTGGCGCATGGCGAAGGTGCCGCTGCCGTTGAACTGCACGCGGTCGGGGCCGGACGTCCACAGCCCGAAGAGTCCGAGCTGGAACGGCAGGTAGCGCAGAGGCGTGGAGATGGCGTCGCCGCCGAAGCGGGTCTTCTGCCGCAGGTCCTTGTAGTCGGCGCCGGCGGAGACGCTCCAGTAGCCGTTGCTCAGCGCGATCGGGTGCTGCCAGCGCATGCCGAGGGTCACGCCCTTGCCGAAGACCTGCGTGCCGCCCAGGGAGTCGACGTTGCTGTTCGAGGCGACGAAGTTCGTCGCCACCGTGTCGCCGCCGTCGAAGGGCACCGCGTAGTTCAGGATGCCGACGGTGGACTCCGACGGATCCTCCGGCGCGACCTGGAGCGTGGCCGTCAGCGCATGATCGCGCTGGAACGCGTTGTCGTAGTGGACGGACGCGAGCATGCGTGCGGCGGTGGTGCCGCGCGCGTTCTGGTTGTTGGCCTCGATCGTGCCGCCGACGGGCAGCGTGTCGTTGACCTGGAGGTCGATGTCCACGGTCCCGGGCAGGCGCCCGGGCTTGAGCACCGGCTGCACGCGCCGGTCCTCGCGGTTGATCTCGCCGAGCTGGACCTGCACCACGTTGAAGTCCGGGACCGCGCCGGGCGTGAGCGCGGCCACGTGCGAGCGGATCCAGCCCTGCGAGTGGTAGCGCGAGCCGGTCACGTACACCTCGCGCACGCGGCCCTCGAGCACCGACAGCCGGACGACGCCCCCGTCGATGCGCTGCTCGGGGATGTCGACGCCGATGGTGAGGTAGCCCGCCTTCTGGTAGGCGCTTTCCAGCGCGGCCCGCGCGGCCTCGACATCCGCCATGCGGCGTCCGGGGCCGAGGTGATCCTGCAGCGCGAGCTCGATCGCGGCGTTGGACAGCACGGTGTTGCCCTCGACCTGGTATTCGAGGATGTCGAACGCGGGACCGGACGGCACCGCGGGCGCGGCGGCACCGGACGCGGCACCCACGGGCGGCGGAGCGGCGGCCGCCGCGCCCTGGGCGCGCGCGGCGGCACCGGCGGCAAGGAGCAGGGTGACGGCGACGGTGGTCACGAGGGAGTTCATGAAGGAATTCACGGGGCCGCATGATCGGCAGTGGCGGTGACGCCGCCATGTGCCCTGATGGGCCGAACGATCCATGCCTGCGTGACGGATCGCGTGCGCGGTGCAGGGCGCATCGGTCCGGTCGTGACGACGCGGCACGAATGAACACGGGGTCAGGTCTGAAGACCTGACCCCGCCCTTCGCTTCGAACAGGCAGCGGAGGAGGAGAGGGTCAGGTCTCCAGACCTGACCCCGCATTCACGCCGCGATCACTTGACGGTATGCAGGTCCTGCGAGCTGTTCGTCGCATAGCCCTTCGACACGCCGTAGAGCAGCTTGCCGCTGTTGGACTTGCTGCCCAGGTCGAGGCGTTCGACGCACGAGCCGTACAGCGCGTTGATCGAGCCCGGGGCCTGCGCGGCGCACGTGCCGGAGTACGACGACGGCGGGGCCAGCACGCCCTTCTTGGCGTTCGGGTCCGTCAGGGCCGAGATGCCGGTGGGGCTGCCGAGGTTCGTGCGCAGGTTCTTGAGGAACGCGAGCGTCGACTGGTCGGGGTTGCCCGGGGCCTTCGCCTTCCACTGCACCGTCGCGGAATAGACGTACGGATAGCCGCCCGTGCGCGCGAGCGCCTGGCCCGGGGCCGCGCCGTCGAGCTTGACGAAGCGCCAGGTGGCGGAGCCGGGATCGTTCTCGAACGAGATGATGCCCATCGCGTACGCGCCCAGGCCGCTGGCCGTGGTCAGGCAGGTGATGGCCGCGCCGGTGGACGAGTTCTCGACGACCGCGATCGGCGCGCCGGAGAGGGCGATGCCCACGCCGTTGCCTTCCAGCGGGAACAGGCCGCCGGCGGAAGTCGCGTCGATCGTGCCGGCCTTCAGGAACAGCAGGTTGGAGCTCGCCTGCGTGCCCGAGCCGTTCGCGCGCCGGCAGATGTTGACCTGCTTGGCGTTGTCGGCGGGCACGCCCGTGATCGCGTCCCAGCCGGCGAAGGTCGGCCGGCCGGCCTGCACGAAGCCCGAGACGCCGGCAGCGTAGAACGCGCGCGGCATGCTGGGCTGATCGGCGGCGGCATCGGAGCCGACGTTGAGGCCCTGCGCGGCCTGCATCGCGTTGCGCAGCGGCAGGCTGACGGCCACGCCGAAGATGGTCTGGTTGGCCGTCGCGGTGTCCATGCCGCTGACTTCCTTGCTCGTGAGCGCGGCCCAGGCGGTGCCGTTGTCGTCGTTGCCGGAGGGCAGGTTGAACAGCGTCTTCGTGCCGCCCACGTTCATGCTGGCGTTGAAGACGGCCGGCTCGACGTCCGAGATGCCGGCGACGGCCTGGCGCAGGCCGATGTTGGCGCAGGTGTAGCTCGCGACGGTGGCGGAGGCCTGCTGGCCGGTGGACACGCAGTTGCCACCGGACGTGTCGATGGTCATCGTGTTCTCCTTGACCTGCAGCGCGATCGGGTTGACCCCGTAGATCGAGCCGCCGAGGTCGCGCTTGAACAGCAGCACGGGCGTGCCGGCCGCCCAGCCGCCGGAGCCCGGGATCGCCTTCTTCAGCGTGCAGGCGTAGGCGCGGTGATCCTTGCCGGTGCCCGAGCCGCCGGAGTTGAAGTACGTGTCCATGTCGGTGTTGCACAGCGAGGCCATGTAGGCGCCGAACAGCGGGGCCTGGGCAGAGCCGCCGTGGATCACGACTTCCTTGAGCGTGCCGTTGGCGCGATCGGCTTCGATCTGCGCCGGCGTGAGTGCGTAGGCCGAGCCCGTGGCCAGCATCGCGGCCAGGGTGACGAGGCGGAACTTCATTGCTTGACTCCTGAGTCGTGTTGAAAAGCGGTCGATGGGCGCATCGCGCACCGGCGCGGCGCGGGACGCGCGTCCTCCGTGCGGCCTCGCGGCCGCTGGCAGAAAACGGGGACGACTATCGAAGCCGCCGATGACAGCCGTGCCGGGCCCGGTGCGGGGCCGGACTCGACCCAACGGCCCATGACGTGCGCGGACCTGTCACGAAATGAGCCGGCGTGCCATCGCCTCGGCGACGGCCTGCGCGCGGTTGGTCGCGTGCAGCTTGCGCATGATCGTGTGCAGGTGGTTCTTCACCGTCGCCGCGCTGATCCCCAGCATGCGGCCGATCTCGGCGTTGCGCTTGGCGTCGCGCACCGCGGCGATGATCTCGATCTGGCGCTGCGTGAGGCACACCGTCGTGCCGTCCTTGCCGCGCGGCTCGCGCAGGAGGTCGCGCGGGTCGGGCTTGCCGCGGCCGTCGCGCGCCGGGGCCAGCGCGCGCACCGCGGTGCAGTGCAGCACGGGCAGGCACAGGTTCATGTGCGCCGCGGCGCGGCGGCGGCGCTCTTCGCCTGCGTCGGCGTCCGCGAGCGCGAAGACGAACACCGTCTCCGGCCGCATGCCGGCCTGCCCGTCGAAGCCGTGCACCAGCAGCGCGCGGAAGCCCGCCGCGTGCAGCGCGGACGACTCCTGCAGCGGGCCGGCGTCGGCGAGCGGCACGATGGCCGCCTCGCGCCCGGCGCGCATCCAGCACTCGTCGAGCTCGCGCCACCAGCGCGACCGGCCCTTCGCGAGCTCGTCGAGGAGGGCGCTGCCCAAGGGCACGCTGTAGAACAGCTCGACGCGCGCGCCGGCGGGGGCGCCGGGGGCGTCCTCGCGGAAGAGGCACAGCGCGAGGTCGTGCGGCAGGAAGCGGTTCAGGTGCAGCCGCAGCCAGACGAAGAACTGGTAGCGGTCATGCACCTCGCGGGCGGCCTCGGCGGCGCGCCAGAAGGCCTGTCCCTGGTCGTCGGAGCTGTCGCACGGCTGCTCGGTCATGGTCGAACGCGCGTCACGACGTGTGACGGAGATGGGAACGATGGGCGGCCATCGTTGCCCGGTTCGATGAAAGTCTGATGACGACGGACCGGCAGAAGTGCCTGATCGCAGCGGCGGTGTCAGGTCGTTGACCTGACACCGAAGACCCATCAGGCGGCCGCGGCGAGTGCGACGTTCGGCTCTAGCCTCAGCGCGCGAGCCTTCGCGCGAGGAAGGCGCGGAGCTGCGCCTGCTGCTCGGTCGTCATCGGCCCGAGCACGCTTCGGCGTTCGGGCGGGATGTGGCTCGCGACGTCGCGCTCGGTGTCGAAGATGTAGTGCTCGAAGATCTCGCGCCAGGCGCGCCGCTGCGCGGGGGGCAGCGCGCGCAGCGTGGCGACGGCGTGAAGCAGGCTGTCCAGCGCGGAGGGCGGCGGCGCGCAGCCGGGGGCGGTGCGCATCCACCAGTAGTTCACGAGCATGTTGAAGGGCTCGAGCGACTCGACGTGGTGCCACCACAGCGGCGGGATGTAGATGGCGTCGCCGGGCGCGAGCTCCGCCGCGCGCGCCTGCGCGAGGGCGTCGCGGAAGCGCGGGAAGCGATCGAGGTCGGGCCGCGCGAAGTCGACCAGCGACAGCGGCGTGCCGGTGGGCGCGTGGTCGAGCGGGCCGATGTACAGGTTGGCGATCTGCGCGGGCGGCAGCAGCGTGAAGCGGCGCCGCCCCGCGACGCAGCAGGCCACGTTGTGCGATTCGTCGAAGTGCGCCGGTGTCGTGATCGCGGTGCCCACCCACAGGCGCGGCGCGACGCCCGCGTCGAGGAGCGGCAGCGCGTTCTCGCGCTCGAAGCCGGGCACGCAGGCGGCCACGGGCGCGCTCTGCACCGCGACGGCGGGCGCGCGCTCGAAGCGCGCGTAGCGCAGCACCTGCTCGAGCACCGTCGAGAGCGGCATCTTGTTGCGGAGGAAGTTGAATCCCTCCATCGAGGCGTCGTAGAACAGCCGGCCGTCCTCCTCGGGCGGCGTCATCAGCGCGTCGACCGGCGTCCCGTTGTCGAGGTCGGCCAGGTACTGCGCGATCGAGAGCGGGGCCTCGCGCGCACGCGCGACCGCCGGCCAGGCGCGGACGAGGCCGCGCAGGACGGCTGGCTCGTCGCGGGGGAGGATCTCCGCCTCGAAGAGCGCGCGGTCGACGTCATGCCATTCGGGGAGCGGAGGGAGCGGGGCGGTCATGGGCAGCGGGGCGGATGCGCTGCGGCAAGCATAGCGTGGCCCCGCAAATGCCGGGGTCAGGTCGAAGACCGGACCCCGAGGGTCCGCCGGAAGCTTCGTGGGGTCAGGTCTCTGACCTGACCCCGGCATTCGGCGCGGGGCCGATCGAGGTCTTCGCGGCTTCGGCGACCTGCGAGGGCCCGCCGGCCTTCGCGGCCGAGGCCGCGGCCGCCTTCGGGTCGCGCGGCAGGGTCGGGATGGTCGAGATCGCGAGCAGCCCGGCGCCGCCGGCGATCACCCAGCGCCGCGTCTGCCCCACATAGGCGGCGGTGCCCGCGACGGGATGCCGCCGTTCGATCGGGGCGACGCGCAGGCCGGGTTGCGGCAGGCGGCCCACCGCCGCGCGCTTCACGACGGCCATGAACTGCGAGAGCGTGGAGACGCGCGGCCGCCTGTCCGTCGCCGGCTCCTGCGCGGCGGGCGGCGCCTGCGGCGTCCAGTCGGGATCCTCCCAACCGGGGCCGTACGGCATTCGCATCTCGGGACGGGAAGCCATGCTTCCTCCTTTCATCTTCGATCCGGTGCCCGCAACGCCTGGCGGCGAAGCGAACGCACACGGATCCACGAGGAGTACATGGCAATGGTGATGCCCGTGGCTCAACGGGACGTTGCGCGAACGCAAAGAAAAAATGCGCCCCGAAGGGCGCATGTGGAAGGCTAGGGGCCGGCGTCAGACTCGCTGCGAGAGCGCGACGCGCGAGGGCCGGCCGGTGGCAAAAGGAACGATCACTGCTTGACGATGATGTCGTTGCGCACGCCCTGCACGCCGGTCGTGCCGCGGGCGAGGCGCTCGGCCATCATGCGTTCGTCGGCGGACTTGGCGAAGCCGGAGAGCTGGACCACGCCCTTCATCGTGTCGACGTTGATGGCCATGGCGCTCACGGTCGGGTCGTCCGCGAACTTGGCCTTGACCTTCGTGGTGATGGCTGAGTCGTCGACGTATGCGCCCACGGTCTCCTGGTGCCGGGTCACGGCGCAGCCCGTGGCACCCAGGATGGTCAGCGTGGCGACCATGGCGGCGGCGGCAAGGCGTTGGAACATGGTGTTCTCCTTCTCGTGATATTTGAGGATGAGTCCCGCGCTTCGGACGGCGCCCGTTGAAGGCGAGGTCCTCCGCACCGGAATGTCGGGAGACGACGGATGCAACGTTAGGCTCGCCACGTGCGTGGCGACATCGGCGGGGGACGGGTCGGGATGTCGGACGAAGCCGACACCCCTGTCGCGCTGCTTCCGGGCCGCGATCTCAGAAGACCAGCAGGCCGAAGAGCACGAGCATCGCCAGCGTCAGCAGGAGGATGGGCCACATGCCGCCGGCCGGCGGCTCGCGATGACGACGCTTGGTCATGGGACTTCCTCGCGAAGGAACGGGTCCGGGTCTCTCAGGCGCCGGCCGCGCGCCGGCCGACGGTGGAAGGATCCTCCGGATTTTCGTCGGCGTCGAGCGGTCCGGTCGCGGCGGCCGCGCTCGTCGTGTCCGCCGCGGATGCGAGGGCCGCCTCGGACTCGAGGTCGGCGGGTGCCTCCTCCTCGCCCTGGATCGGCAGGCGGGCCTGGATGGTGGTGCCGTGGCCGGGCTTCGAGCGGATCTTCAGCTCGCCCAGCGCGGAACGCACGCGAAAGCGCATGCCGGCCAGGCCGTGCGCGGTCACGCTCGCCGCGCCCGGGTCGAAGCCGATGCCGTCGTCGACCACCGCGATCGTGGCGGAGCCCGCCTCCTCCTTCACGCTGACCTTCACCTTCTTCGCGCCCGCGTACTTGGCGACGTTGGTCAGCGCCTCCTGCACGAGGCGGTACACCGTGAGGCGGCCCGATTCGCCGAGCGGCACCTCCTGGATGGCGGTCTCGACGTCGAGTTCGCTGCGCTCGGCGAACTCCGCGCACAGGATCTCGAGCGCCGCCTTCAGGCCGAGGTTGTTCAGCGAGGAGGGCCGCAGGTCCTCGATGATGCGGCGCTTGAGGGCGATGCCCTCGTCGAGCGTCTTCACGAGGTGGCCCATGCGCTCGAGCACTTCGGGCGTCGTGGCCGAGAGCCGGCTGCGCATGCGCGCGACGTCGAGCTTGGCGGCCGTGAGCAGCCCGCCCAGCTCGTCGTGCAGCTCGCGCGCGAGGCGGCTGCGCTCGTCCTCGCGCGCGGTCTGCAGGTGCGTCGCGATCTGCGTGATCTCGCGCGTGCGGCGCTCGACCTCCTGCTCGAGGCGGTCGCGCTCGAAGCGCAGCGCCGCCGCGCGCTCGCCGCGCTCGGCGTCGAGCCGGCGCGCCTGGCGGGCGTACATCATGAGCGCCGCCAGGCTCAGCACGACGAGGGCCGCGATGCCGAGGCGGCTGTAGTACAGCGTGTCGGTGAGCTGGCGACGCTGCTCGTCGATGCGCACGGTCTCCACCTGCGCCATGTCGCGCGCCTGGCGCTCGATGGCCAGCATGGTCTCGCGGCCGATGTCGCTCATGACCAGGTCGCGCCACGTGCCGCTGTGGCTGTCCTCGAACATGCGGATGGTCGTGTTCAGCTCGGACATGCGCCGGCGCGTCAGCTCGTCGAGCTTGCGCACGTCATCGCGGCGGTCGGGCCAGCGCGCGTAGATGGTCGCGATGTGCGAGAGCTGTCCGTCGACCTGCGCGGCGGCGCGCGTGTAGGGCTCCTTGTACTCGGGCCGCCCGGTGAGGAGGTAGCCGCGCTGGCTGGATTCGGCCGCGGTCACCTCGCGCAGCAGCAGGCTGACCTCCACGCGCGCCTCCAGCAGCGCTTCGCGGCTCTCGATCACGGTCAGCGCGCGATGGTGCCCGGCCTCGTTGGTCAGCAGCACCGCGATACCGAGGAGGAGCGCCAGGGGCGCCGCGAGGCGGCTGCGCCGCGCGGTTTCCAGCGTTCTCAGGAAAGACATGACGGGTTCCCCGCTACACTTGAGTCGACCAGGTCCGCGGCTTGCTCCGCCCGGCGGGATCCCGCCGCAATCCCGAGAGGGCGCTGCCGGAGAGGGCTCGCACCAGACTCGGGAGGCCGGCCTGCCCGCAAGGCCGGCAGCCGCGGAAGCACCCGCGTCCGGCCCGATTTCATTTCTTCGATTCCGCGGGAGGCTACATGATTCGCGTTGCGATCGTCGATGACCATGCGATCGTTCGCTCCGGGCTCCGGCAGTTTCTTTCCGATCACGTCGA
>Ga0209051_1000914_pt1 | contig 29357 bp, 42 predicted proteins | sample AraplaCvi_mMS_r2_2_FD_184286 | JGI IMG/M metagenome (GOLD analysis project Ga0209051, IMG submission 184286) | Arabidopsis root microbial communities from North Carolina, USA - plate scrape MF_Cvi_mMS_r2 (SPAdes) (version 2) | ecosystem: Host-associated > Plants > Roots > Endosphere | place...
CCGGCCTCGATGATCATCGACACCCAGGTGGTCAGCGTCCGGTGGAAACGCGGCACCGAAAAAGGCGTCAGCCCGGCCCGCTCCTCGGCCGGAATTTCCGAAAACAGCCAGCGATCGATCCGGTCCGCCTCGTCGAAATAGTCGGCGATCTGCACCGCCACCGCCTCGCCGCTCTCGTCGCGGATGTTCTTGCGCGTCGGTGGCACGAAGCAGGGATGCAGGATCGAAAACTGCAGGAAGCCGCCGGGCTTGAGCACCCGGTAAATGCCCTTCAGCACCTCGCGCTGGTCGGCCATGTCCATCATCGACATGAAGGCGGTCACGAAATCGAAGCTATCGTCCGGGAAGTCGATCACCTGGCCGTCGCCGAGCACGTAATCGATGCCGAGCGGATCGGCGGCCTCGGTCTCGCGGGCGTAGCGGATGAAGGTCGGGGCGATGTCGAGCCCGGTCACTTCCGCGCCGCGCCGCGCGACTTCGCGGGTATTGGTCCCCTCGCCGCAGCCGAGATCGAGGCCTTTCAGCCCGGCGACGGGCGGCAGCATATCGAGAAAGGCCGGGGTGTTCAGCGCATCGCGATATTTGTCGTAACCCGCCCGCGAATAGATCGTCCAGGTCTCGGCATTGCCCTCCCAATGGGCGCCGACATCAGTCGCATCCATGCTCGTCTCCTCTCAATCTTCGGTTGGGCGGCGAGCTATATCCGCGACGGATGACAAAGGGAAGACGGTGGGGGCAAAAGAAAAAACCTTCCGGCAGCACAACCGCCGGAAGGTTCTGGTCGGAACAGGCTCCGCCCGGAGGCGTCGGACGTTACTGCAGCGTGCGCTGGTAAGGCTGCATGTCGGCCGGAGTGCCCGGAGCAACACCCGCTTCGCCGCCGTCGAGGCCGGTGGCGACGACCGAGACGCGGAACTTGCCGTCGAGACTGCGGTCGAAGATCGCGCCGACGACGATATCGGCATCATCCATGACCTCGTCGCGGATGCGGCTTGCGGCCTCGTCCACCTCGAACAGGGTCATGTCGGAACCGCCGGAGATCGAGATCAGCACGCCCTTTGCACCCTTCATCGAGATGTCGTCGAGCAGCGGGTTGGCGATCGCAGCTTCCGCCGCGAGCAGCGCGCGGCCGTCGCCGGAGGCCTCGCCGGTGCCCATCATCGCCCGGCCCATGCCCTTCATCACCGATTTCACGTCGGCGAAATCGAGGTTGATGAGGCCTTCCTTGACGATCAGGTCGGTGATGCAGCCGACACCGGCAAACAGGACCTTGTCGGCGGTCATGAAGGCGTCGGCGAAGGTGGTCTTGGCATCGGCGATGCGGAAAAGGTTCTGGTTGGGGATGACGATGACGGTATCGGCGGCACGGCGCAGTTCCTCGATGCCGGCATCGGCCGTCTTCATGCGGCGGTTGCCTTCGAAGGTGAACGGCTTGGTGACGACGCCGACGGTCAGGATGCCGGCATTGCGGGCGGCCTGGGCGATGATCGGCGCAGCGCCGGTGCCGGTGCCGCCGCCCATGCCGGCGGTGACGAAGCACATATGCGAGCCGGACAGGTGATCCATGATCTCGTCGATCGATTCTTCCGCCGCAGCGCGGCCGATTTCCGGCAGCGAGCCGGCGCCGAGGCCTTCGGTCACGTGGGCGCCGAGCTGGATGCGGCGGGAGGCCTTGGAGGTCGCCAGAACCTGGGCATCGGTATTGGCAGCGATGAAGTCGACGCCCTCCAGCTCCTCGGCGATCATGTTGTTGATGGCGTTGCCGCCACCGCCGCCGACACCGATCACGGTGATCTTCGGCCGCATTTCGGTAATCTGGTATTTTTTGCCGTCCGTCATCGCAATCTCCTTGGCATCGGCACCCGCCGGCCGGGCGGCCTGGTGGCACCCGAATCACATGTATTTTAGCTGGGCAACAAGGCAGAGGCTTGGCGAAAGAACAAGCTCCGCCGCGCAGAAAGCGGCTGAACGAAATTTTCCACAAGTTGCGTGGAACTTTTTTCGTTCAGAGCAATTGTGAGGATTCGATCACAAAAGAGAGAGGAGCCCAGCGTATCATGTCTACGTCCGCTGCACGTACGTCCATCGCCGCCCCCGATGAACATATCCTCACCGTTCAGGAGGCTCTCGAACCGCTCTTTCTTGCGCTCGAAGAGGAGGCGGAGATCAAGATGATCGCCGCTGCCGTCAAAGCCGGCTGGTCGGTGGAGGACGCCGTCACTGCGATCGACGAGCTTCGCCGGACAGAGCTCGTGTCCGCCAGCTGGGCCCATTGATCCATCACAAAAACTCGTTCGCCTGAGCGCCGAAGATGTCCTAAACCTGCCGCACTGCAACAGGGTGCCGCGAGGATTTCATGACCATCAGGAATATCTGCATCTACGGCGCGGGCGCCCTCGGCGGCACGTTTGCCGCAAGGATCGCGAGCGGGCTCGGCACCGAGGCGAACGTCTCCGTCGTGGCCCGCGGCGCCCATCTTGCCGCGATCCGCGAAAAAGGCCTGACCGTCGAGCGGGACGGTGATGCCGCGCCGCTCAATGCGCGTGTCGCCGCGACCAGCGATCCGTCTGAACTGCCGAAGCAGGATCTCGTCATCACCGGCCTCAAGGGCCACCAGCTCGCCGATGCGGCCGAGGGGCTTGCGAGCCTGCTCAAGGACGGCACGCGGGTGATCATGATCCTCAACGGCATACCGTGGTGGTATTTCCATGGAGACGCCCAAAGCGGACATGCGGAACGCCAGCTTTCCGAACTCGATCCGCAAGGCAAGTTATGGCGGCTGGTCGGGCCGGAAAGGGTGATCGGTTGCGTCGCCTATCAGGGGGCCGAGGTCATCGAGCCCGGCACCATCCGCCTCAACGGCGACGGCCGTTTTTTCCTTGGCGAGCCCTCCGGCGAGCTCTCGCAGGACCTCGCATCGATTTCGGAACTTCTCGGCCGGGCCGGCCTCAACATCCTGCCGACCCAGCGCATCCGGGACGCGATCTGGACCAAGCTGATGGGCAATGCCGCCTACAATCCGATCAGTGCGCTGACCCGCGGCCGGATGGACAGCATCATGAACAATCCGCTTCTGGTCGCACAGGTCGGCAAGGTGATGACCGAAACCAGGGCCGTTGGCGAAGCGCTCGGCGCGGTCTTCAGCGGAAGCGTCGACGAACAGCTCAACCGGTCGGGCGGTTTCGGCCCGGTCCGGACCTCGATGCTGCAGGACCTGCTTGCCGGCAAGGCTCTGGAAATCATGTCCCTGACCGGCATGGTGGTGGCGCTCGGAAAGCTCGCCGGCGTGCCGACACCGACCTGCGAGACGGTGCTGGCGCTGACCGTCCAGCTCGACCGGGAAACCCAGATCGAGCGCGAAAACCTCAGAAATTGATTCAAGTATTTCTAAATTAGAATCCAAAAACGCGAACAAGCATTTGAAAAACAGAGACGATGCCGGCTTGCAGCCGGCGTCCTACAGAGGGACCGAGGCCACTTCTTGACCTCCGCCCAGCCGGGGCATTGGTCCTGCCGCCCAGGACCGCCGACGGCAAGCCGGCGCCGACAGCGCGATCCGCAAACGTCTCGCGCAAAAGAAAATCCCGCCGCGAGGAAGCGGCGGGACAGTTGGATTGGAGGTCAAAAATTTATTGTTGTACGGCGGCTGCAGGGGACGAAAGCCGCCTGTTGTCTTCGGCGCGGCATGGGGACTGTGCCGGCACTGAAGCTGCTGTTCAAAGTGCTAAACACATAGGTAACCGCAATGTTCCACCATTCGTTAACGACGTGTCGTTAAGATTGATGAACTTCTATGTTGGCATTGATGAGGCAGGAATGGCCGTTCCGAATTTCCGCTTTACTCATTACGATCTGAAACCGCAGCGCGCGGGGACGGCAATCGAGGTGACGTTGAATGCGGTGAATAACGTACGCCTGATGAATGCCGCCAATTTCCAGCGCTTTACCGAACTGCTCGATTTCAAATATGTCGGCGGGGTCGCCAAACGTTCCCCCATCCGCCTGGTCATCCCGGAACCGGGTCATTGGCACGTGATCGTCGATATGGAAGGCCATCACGGTCTCGCCGAATCCTCGGTCAAGCTGATTGGCGCGCCGGCCAATATCGTGGCTCAGAAGCAGGCGTCCTGACCGGCTCTTGAAAGAATTTCACTTCGCGTTCCGTTCTTTCCGAAGCTTGGCCCACCAGTCGAGCCGCTTGCGGATGTCGCGCTCGAAACCGCGCTCCGGCGGATCGTAAAACGTCTGCCGGCCCATCTTTTCCGGAAAATAATCCTGACCTGAAAAGGCGTCCGGCTCGTCGTGGTCGTAACGGTAGCCTTCGCCATATCCCTCGCCCTTCATCAGCTTCGTCGGCGCGTTGAGAATGTGCTTGGGCGGCAGAAGCGAGCCGTTTTCCTTGGCGGCCCGGGTGGCGGCCTTGAAGGCGTTATAGACAGCATTGGATTTCGGCGCGGTCGCCAGATAGACGCAGGCCTGCGCGAAGGCGAGCTCGCCCTCAGGGGAGCCGAGATAATCATAGGCGTCCTTGGCCGCATTGCAGACGACCAGCGCCTGCGGGTCGGCAAGGCCGATATCCTCGATCGCCATGCGGACCAGCCGGCGGCCGAGATAAAGGGGATCCTCCCCGGCATCGAACATGCGCGCCAGGTAATAAAGTGCCGCATCCGGATCCGAGCCGCGCACCGACTTGTGGAGCGCCGAGATCAGATTGTAGTGCCCGTCCTGCGCCTTGTCATAGACCGGTGCACGGCGCTGGACGATCTGGGTGAGGCCCGTCGTATCAAAAACCTCCCCTTCCCTTGCAGCGCGCCAGACCTCTTCGGCAAGCGTCAGCACGGCCCGGCCGTCGCCATCGGCCATGCGGATCAGGCTGGCGCGCGCATCCTCGTCGAGCGGCAGCGGCTTGGCCTCCGCCTGTTCGGCACGGGCCAGAAGCTCGCTGAGGCTCTCCTCGTCATGGCTGCGGAAGGTCAGGACCCGGGCTCGCGACAGAAGAGCGGCGTTGAGCTCGAAACTCGGGTTTTCGGTTGTGGCGCCGACCAGGATGACGGTGCCGTCCTCCATGACCGGCAGGAAACTGTCCTGCTGGGCGCGGTTGAAGCGATGGATCTCGTCGACGAAAAGCAGCGTCTGACGGCCGTCCATGCGGCGCAGGCGCGCCGTCTCGAACACCTTCTTCAGGTCCGCGACGCCGGAAAAGATCGCCGAAATCTGCTCGAAGGCGAGCCCGGCCTCGCCGGACAGCAGCCGCGCCACCGTTGTCTTGCCGGTGCCGGGCGGCCCCCAGAAGATCATCGAACCGAGCGAGCCACTGTCGATCATCCGCCGCAACGCGCCGTCCTCGCCGGTCAGGTGCGGCTGGCCGGTGACTTCGGCGAGCGATTTCGGCCGCAGGCGATCGGCGAGCGGCCGCCGGTTGGCGACCTCGTCGGGAACCTTCGGCGCGAAGAGATCACCGCTCATCGAAAGAACTGCCTGATGCGCTGACCGTCGCGCTCGATCTCGACCCGCCAGAAACCCGGATCGTCGTTCAGCATCGTCTCCATGCCCTTGGTGGTGGTGACGGCAGTGCCGTTCAACGAGATCAGGATGTCCTTCGGCTGGAAGCCCAGGCGGGCGGCGGGAGAGTTGCGCGTCACGTCGGTCACGATCACGCCGCTCTTTTCGGCCGGAATGTGCATCTCCGTCGCAAGCTTCGGCGAGAGATTGGCGATCCTGAGGCCCGCGAAGGGATTGCGGCCCTCGACCAGCCGCTCGTCACGGGGCGTGGTTTCGGGCGCTGTGTTGAGAGCGAGATTGAGCTTCCGCTGGCCGTCACTGGTCTGGACGGTCAGTTCCGCCTGCTTGCCGAGGCCGGCAGTGGTGAGGCGATAACCGAGCGCATCGGGATGTTCGACGGGAATGCCGTTGACGGCAATCACCACTTCGCCGGGCTTGAGGCCTGCCTTGTCCGCCGGTCCGCCTTCGACGACGCGGGTCACCAGCGCGCCACGGGCAGTCTTGAGACCGAGCGCCTCGGCGACATCCGAATTGACCGCGTCGAAGCTCGCGCCGACGAAGGGACGTTCGAAGCTGGTCTTGCCCTGGGAAGCGGCGGCGAGGAAGACCTTCACGAGATTGGCCGGAATCGCGAACCCGATGCCGTTGGAACCGCCGCCGCGCGAAAAGATCGCGGTGTTGATGCCGATCAGCTCGCCGTTCATGTTCATCAGCGCGCCGCCGGAATTACCCGGATTGATCGACGCGTCGGTCTGGATGAAGAAGCCGAAATCGCCGGTCGTGACCTGGTTGCGGGCAAGCGCCGAAACGATGCCGCTCGTCACCGTCTGGCCGACGCCGAACGGATTGCCGATCGCGAGCACCAGATCGCCGACTTCGACACGGTCGGAATCGGCGACCGGCAGGACGGGGAAATGTTCCTTCGACTTGATCCTGAGGACGGCGAGATCGACGCTCTCGTCCTTCAGCACCACGTCGCAGGGGAATTCGCGGCCATCGGCGAGTGCGATCTTGATATCGTCGGCGCCTTCGATGACGTGGTTGTTGGTGACGACCAGCCCGTCTGCAGCAAGGATGACGCCGGAGCCCAGCGACGACTGCTTTTCCGAGCGGTTCGGCATGCGCTGGCCGAAGAACTGTTCGAAGAAGGGGTCGCCGGCAAAGGGATTGAGGCGCTGCACGACGCGCTCGGCATAGACGTTGACGACGGCGCCGGCCGTCTGCTTGACCAGCGGCGAGAAGGAAAGTTGCATTTCCTGACGGCTCTGCGGCACGACCTTTTCCTGCGCGACCGCCGCCACGGGCATCAGGAGAGCAAGGGCGAGAAGGCCGGTCGACACGCGCTTCAGCATGGTCAGCATGTAAGTCCTCATTTTCAGAAAATCCGGATCGATTTGTAGCGCGGGACGCTAGAAAGAAAAGGTGGCGGAACAACGGAAACCATGGCGAAAACCGTCAAGGTTTTCACCCTATATAGGGCCGATACGCGGAGAAAGACATGACCTGGTTGGCAAAGGCGAAAGGCTGGGCGAAACGGCTGAAACGCGACGTTCTGGCGCTCTGGCTCGCTGCGCGCGACCGCCGCGTGCCATGGCATGCGAAGCTGGTGGCGGGCTCGGTCGCGGCCTATGCGCTGTCGCCGATCGACCTCATTCCGGATTTCATTCCCGTGCTCGGTTATCTCGACGATCTGCTGATCGTGCCGCTCGGCATCGTGCTCGCGGTGAGACTGATACCGGAGCCACTGATGGGCGAGTTCCGCCAGGAGGCCGAGCGCTGGGCGGAGCGCCCGGTGAGCCGCACCGGCTTCGCCTTCATCCTGGGCGTCTGGATCTGTTGTTTCGTCTTCGCGCTCTGGAGCCTTCTGGAACTCACCTGATCTCCAGGCGTTGCGCATCGAGACCAGGAGTGCAGCCATGAGACATCTTATCCCCGCCATCGCCCTCAGCGGCCTTCTTCTCGGCCTAACGGCAACAGCCTTTCCCCGGACCGCATCGGCTGCGAGCTTCGATTGCGACCGGGCCAATCTTGCCGCCGACGAGAAGGTGATCTGCGACACGCGCACGCTCAACGATGCCGACGTGAAGATGGTGACGACCTTCGACATCCTGACGAGCCTGATGGCGATGGGCAACCGCGGCAAGCTGCAGGACGAGCAGAGCGCCTGGCTGAAAAAACGCCAGTCCTGCGGTGAGGATGTGGAATGCATCAGGGCGGCGTATGGCGATCGGCTGAAGCAGCTGGATGAGGCTTACAAGAATTTGGATCGGCCGTTGTGAGGAATGACCGGTCGACACTCGGTTAAGATGGAAGGTTTCGCAAGGCGGTGATATGATTGCCAAAAGTCGCCGAAGCGAGTTGATCATGTCTGCAGTCACAAAAATAACGATCGAAATCAGCGAGGATATCAAAGCGAGGCTTGATCGGCTGGCTGTCGATGCCAAGGTCAGCTCGGCGCGCCTTGCAGGCGAAGCGGTTGCCGCCTTTGTGGACCACGAGGCAACTGTGGTGGAAGGCATCGGGCGCGGGCTGGCAGACCTGCAAACAGGCCGCGTTGTGCCGCATGACCAGGCGATGCGGGAGATCTTCTCGCTAATCGACAAAGCCCAGGGCAACAAGTGGTGACGCGAGATCTCCAATGGTCTCGCGACGCTTTGGAAGACTTCAAGAAACAGATCGCCTATATCGCCGAAAGAAATCCCGGAGCGGCAAGAGGCGTTGCCCGACGTATTGACGAGGCCGCTTCAAAGCTCACCAGCATAACGGCGGGTCGCCCGGGCCGAGTTCTCGGCACCTACGAAAAGCTGGTGGGGCGCCTTCCTTACATCATTGCCTATGCGGTCTCCGCCAACGAAGGATCGGAAACGGTCACCATCCTTCGGCTGATCCACACCTCACGCGATTGGCGCAAGGGGGATTGGCCGAAAGAAAGCTAGCAGGCTGCCTGCTATCTGGTCCGTTACTCCGGCAGGATGCGCACGGCGCCCTTGTCGGCGCTCGCGGCAAATGCGGCATAGGCCTTGAGTGCCGTGGTGACATTGCGCTTGCGGGGCTGCGACGGCTTCCAGCCGAAAGCGTCCTGCTCTTTGCGGCGCTCGGCGAGTTCAGCTTCCGAGACCGCCAGGTTGATCGTGCGGTTCGGGATGTCGATCTCGATCTTGTCGCCTTCGCGAACAAGGCCGATCGTGCCGCCATTGGCCGCTTCCGGAGAAGCGTGGCCGATCGACAGGCCCGAGGTACCGCCGGAGAAACGGCCGTCGGTGATGAGAGCGCAGGCCTTTCCGAGGCCCTTCGACTTCAGGTAGCTGGTCGGGTAGAGCATTTCCTGCATGCCCGGGCCGCCCTTCGGGCCTTCGTAGATGATGACGACGACGTCGCCGGCGACGATCTCGTTGGAGAGGATTGCCTTGACCGCGGCATCCTGGCTTTCGAAAACGCGGGCCGGGCCGGTGAATTTCAGGATCGAGTCGTCGACGCCGGCGGTCTTCACGATGCAGCCATCGACGGCGATATTGCCCGTGAGGACTGCCAGGCCGCCATCCTTGGAGAACGGATGTTCGACCGAGCGGATGACGCCCGCCTCGCGGTCGGTGTCGAGTTCGTCCCAGCGCGCATCCTGGCTGAAGGCGACCTGGGTCGGGATGCCACCCGGAGCGGCGCGGAAGAAGTTGCGGACGGTTTCGCTGTTGGTACGGGTGATGTCCCAACGATCGATGGCATCACCCAGCGTTTCGGCATGGACAGTGTAGCAATCACGGTTGAGCAGCCCACCCTTGTCCAGTTCGCCGAGGATCGACATGATGCCGCCGGCGCGGTGGACGTCTTCCATATGCACGTCGGCCTTGGCCGGCGCGACCTTGGAGAGGCAGGGCACCTGGCGCGACAGCCGGTCGATATCGTCGAGGGTGAAATCGACCTCGCCTTCGTAGGCGGCGGCGAGGATGTGCAGAACCGTATTGGTCGAGCCGCCCATGGCGATATCGAGCGCCATGGCGTTTTCGAAGGCCTGCTTGGTGGCGATCGAACGCGGCAGGACCGAAAAATCTTCCTGCTCGTAATGGCGGCGGGCGAGATCGACGATCAGGTGGCCGGCCTCGACGAACAGGCGCTTGCGGTCCGCATGGGTGGCGAGTGTCGAGCCGTTGCCGGGCAGCGACAGGCCGAGCGCCTCGGTCAGGCAGTTCATCGAATTGGCGGTGAACATGCCCGAGCACGAACCGCAGGTCGGACAGGCCGAGCGCTCGATGACCTTGACGTCCTCGTCGCTCATCTTGTCGTCGGCGGCGGCGACCATTGCGTCGATCAGGTCGAGCGAATGGGTCTTGCCCTTCAGCACGACCTTGCCGGCTTCCATCGGGCCGCCCGAAACGAATACGGCCGGGATGTTGAGGCGCATCGCGGCATTCAGCATGCCGGGGGTGATCTTGTCGCAATTGGAGATGCAGACCATGGCGTCGGCGCAGTGGGCGTTGACCATGTATTCGACCGAGTCGGCGATGATTTCGCGCGACGGCAGAGAATAGAGCATGCCGTCATGGCCCATGGCGATGCCGTCGTCGACGGCGATCGTGTTGAATTCCTTGGCGACGCCGCCAGCCGCTTCGATCTCGCGGGCGACGAGCTGGCCGAGGTCCTTCAGGTGCACGTGGCCGGGCACGAACTGGGTAAACGAGTTGACCACCGCGATGATCGGCTTGCCGAAATCGCTGTCCTTCATGCCGGTCGCGCGCCAAAGCCCGCGCGCGCCTGCCATGTTACGGCCATGGGTCGTGGTTCTCGAGCGGTAAGCTGGCATGGTGTTGTCCTCGATCTCTTGTTCGGGCCGGCACAGTCTACCGCTTTCCGGAGACGCGCGCAAAAGCCCGTGGTTTTGCGGCTTTCCTAGCGCAAAGTGCTCGGAGTGTCACTATCATGACAGGCCAAAGCGGTACGGTTGGCAAGACCGGCCGAGACCGAAATTGTGTTCCCGATCTCGAACCTCTATATTCCCATCAAGGCCTACACGGAGAAAGCAATGACCTCCATCATGTCGATCATCGTTCACGCCACGTGGGACGAAGAAGCCTCCGTGTGGGTCGCCACAAGTAACGACATCGAGGGATTGGCTATCGAAGCCGATACGATGGAGGAGCTGGAACCGAAGGTGAAAGCTGCGCTCGCCGATCTCATCGAACTCAACGGCACGTCTTCACCGCTTCAGGAAATTCCCGTCTACATCATGTCGGAGCAGCTATCCCGCATTCCCAACCCACGACGCGCTTGATCATGGGCGGTTATCTGCGGGAACTGAAGGAATTGCTGACAAAGGCCGGTTGTCATTATCATCGGCCAGGCAAAGGCGATCATGAAATCTGGTACAGCCCAGTCACCAAACGCTATTTCACGGTCGATCACGGCGTGAAGTCCCGGCACACCGCGAATGCCACCTTGAAGCAAGCCGGCCTTCCGAAGGCGTTTTGATCGATCATCACCTCTCCCGCAGTTCGTCGGGATGAATGCCGAAATGGTCGAGGATCATCTGGACGTTGCGGCGGTGCGACTTGAAGAAGAGGTCGAAGACGTCGCCCGCAAGCGGTACGCTGCCGACGATGGAATCGGCGGCGATATTGCCGAGCATCCGGGTGAGCTTTGCGGGGGGCAGGCCGAGCTTGCGTGCTTCGTTGACGATATAGAGGCCGACCAGCGCGCCGCCCGCATCGCCGACGAGCGGGATGAGGCCGAAGACGGAATCGGCGCCGAAACGAATGCGGGTGCCGGGAATGCCGATCGCCGTATCCATCAGCCTCGCAATGCCCGAAAGACGGCGCAGGCGCCGCAATCTCTCGGCGCGACCGGCAAAGGCATCCTGGCTTGCGGCATCCCATGTGCGTGCGGCCATCTGAAATCTCCTCCTGTCGGGTGAACGACCCTATGATGAGAACTGAATAATTGGAAATGGGGTTCCATCGATCGCATTTCTATCCGCAAACCTTCGGTTTTTCACGCAAACGTGGTCCGGCACAATCCCGGCGCTGCTGTGAAACCTTTCGGTTCCGCGTTACGTATAGGATGAGGAAGGCACACGCTGCCGCAGAGGAGATACCCACATGCCCGCCTATCGTCCGCCGCATATCGCGGCTTCCGAAATCACTCCCCGCGACATCTACATGTCACGCCGGAATTTTATGGGCGCTGCGGCTGCGGCCGGGCTTGCCCTTGCGGGTGCCGACAGCGCTTTCGCCGCGCCGCTGACAGCCAATCCGAGCGCCTACAAGCTGGACGAGACGCTGACGCCGAAGGAAGCGGTCACCACCTACAACAATTTCTACGAGTTCGGCGTCAACAAGGAGGATCCGGCCGCCAATTCCGGCGATTTCAAGCCGGTGCCCTGGTCGGTCAAGGTGGACGGCATGGTTGGCAAACCGAAGCAATTCGGGCTCGAGGAACTGATGAAGATGAACCTCGAGGAGCGCACCTACCGGATGCGTTGCGTCGAGGGCTGGTCGATGGTGATCCCGTGGATCGGCTTCCCGCTTTCTGCGCTTCTCGACCAGGTCGAGCCGCTCGGCAGCGCCAAGTACGTCGCCTTCGAAACCGTGGTGCGGCCGGAGGAAATGCCCGGCCAGAACGGCTTTTTCCAGGCGCTGCCCTGGCCCTATATCGAAGGGCTGCGGCTCGACGAGGCGCGCCACCCCTTGGCGATCCTTGCCGTCGGTCTTTACGGCGAAACGCTGCCGAACGCCAACGGTGCGCCGATCCGGCTCGTCGTGCCGTGGAAATACGGTTTCAAGAGCATCAAGTCGATCGTCAGGATCTCGCTCGTCGAGAAACAACCGGAAACCACCTGGAAAAACGCCAACGCCCGCGAATACGGCTTTTATTCCAACGTCAATCCGGCAGTCGATCACCCGCGCTGGAGCCAGGCGACGGAACAGCGGATCGGCGAAGGCGGCTTTTTCGGCGCCAACCGCCGCCCCACCCTGCCCTTCAACGGTTATGCCGATCAGGTGGCAAGCCTTTATGACGGCCTCGACCTGAAGGCGAATTATTGAGAATGGCGAGCCTCCCCGCCCTGCCCCGCCGTTATCACAAGGCCAGCGTCTGGGCGCTTTACGTAATCGGGCTTTGTCCGGCCGCCTGGTATTTCTATCTCGGGCTGACCGGCGGGCTTGGCTTCAACCCGGTCAAGGAATTCGAGCATCAGCTGGGCATCTGGGCGCTACGGTTCATCATCGCCACGCTTTCGATCACGCCGCTGCGCGACCTCGCCGGCATCAACTGGATACGATATCGCCGGGCGCTCGGGCTGATCGCCTTCTACTACGTGCTCCTGCATTTTTCGGTCTACGTGTCGCTCGACCTGCGCTTCGATTTCGGCGCTGTCGGCGGCGATATCGCCAAGCGGCCCTATATCACCATCGGCTTTGCCTGCCTGCTGTTGCTGATCCCGCTTGCGGTCACCTCCAACAACTGGTCGATCCGCAAGCTCGCCCAAGGCTGGAACAAGCTGCACAAGCTGATCTACCTGATCGCTGCCGGCGGGGCGCTCCACTACGTTCTGGCGGTCAAATCGGTGACGTTGGTGCCGTTCATCCATATCGCGCTGATCGCGCTTCTGGTCGCCTACCGGGCGGTCAGGCGGCCGGTCCTGAACTGGAAAAGGGGCAATGCCAAACCGGCAAAGCCCGCAGCTTCCCGGAGTGCCAGGCAGAACGGCTGACGCGCAGAACGGATTGTCTATCGCAATCCGGATGCATTCCCCCAAACGCAAAGAGCCGGATCCATCGATCCGGCTCCTTTCGCATCCAGCCGCTTTCGCGGCCGCTCAGAAATGCTTGCGGAACAGCAGTCTGTCGAGCGACAGATAACCTCCTCCGAAGGCGGCGTAGAGGAAGGCGCCTCCGGTCCAGAACAGCGATGCCAGTTCGGCCTTGCCCTGAACCTGCTCCAGGAAGACATGACCACCATCCTTCAGCCGCATCAATGCCTGCGGCGTGAACAGCTGCTGGCCGGTTGCCTTCAACGCCTCGATGCCGGCCGGGGTCAGGAAAGCCTCGCCATAGGGGTGCGTGACGTGGAACCAGAGCGTCATGGCCAGCATGACGCCATTAGCGAGCGCCACGGGCCGCGTGAACAGGCCAGCGGCGATGAACATGCCGCCGAAAAATTGCAGGGCGGCCAGGAAGGGCGACCAGAACCAGCCGGGATACATGCCGATATTCTCGACGAAACCGACCTGCGCGAGCGGCGCGATGATCTTCGGCCATCCCTCGATCACCAGCATTCCGCCGACCGCCAGCCGGAATATGCTCCAGGCCATGGGCTGCGCCAGCTTGTCATAGACGGGAGCCAAAGCGGGAATGACGAGTTCTTCTTTCGCATTCTCAAAAACTACGTGTTCAACCATTTTCGTAACCTCACGATCTTGCCTCAATGCCGAGACCTTATCGCTTTGGCGGGGGAAGCTCTTGACGCAGGTCAAGCTGCCCGGTCGATCGGTGGGAATACCCGTCAGGATGACCGAAAACGCAAAAAGCCGGGCGTTTCCACCCGGCTTTTTATTCCGACGATGCGGACAGTATTAAGCGGCTTCTGCAGCGTCTGCTTCAGCAGCAACGCGAGCCTTGTCGGCTGCGCCCTTGGCATCGACATCGCGCTCAACGAACTCGATAACGGCCATGGCAGCGTTGTCGCCCTGGCGGAAACCGGCCTTCATGATACGCAGGTAGCCGCCGTTGCGGGTTGCGTAACGCGAAGCGATGGCGTCGAACAGCTTCTTGACGGCGTCCTGGTCCTGGATCTGCGAGATCGCCTGACGACGAGCGTGCAGGTCGCCGCGCTTGCCGAGGGTGACGAGCTTTTCGACGATCGGACGGATTTCCTTCGCCTTCGGAAGGGTCGTGACGATCTGCTCGTGGGTGATGAGCGAAGCCGCCATGTTGGCGAACATCGCCTTGCGGTGGCTGGCGGTACGGTTGAGCTTGCGGCCGGCTACTCCGTGGCGCATGGCTATTCTCCTTTAATGCAGGTACCCATCTATTCTCGGGCCTGCCGTTTCCTGGCACATACGGGCACCCTTATCTTCCGATCAGAGGCCCGCTGTTTGACGGGGAAAGGCAGTCAAAACCTGCCTTTGTTGTTTTCAGTACTGGTCTTCGTAACGCTTGGCGAGATCTTCGATGTTTTCCGGCGGCCAAGCGGGAACTTCCATACCCAGATGGAGGCCCATGGATGCCAGAACTTCCTTGATCTCGTTCAGCGACTTGCGACCGAAATTCGGAGTGCGCAGCATTTCCGCCTCGGTCTTCTGGATGAGGTCGCCGATGTAAACGATGTTGTCGTTCTTCAGGCAGTTGGCCGAACGGACCGAAAGCTCCAGTTCGTCCACCTTCTTGAGAAGCGCCGGGTTGAACGCGAGTTCGGTAACCGACTCTTCCTCGACGTCCTTCTGCGGTTCGTCGAAGTTGACGAAGACCGAGAGCTGGTCCTGAAGGATACGGGCAGCGAAGGCAACGGCGTCTTCACCCGTGACCGAGCCATCGGTTTCGATGGTCATGGTCAGCTTGTCGTAGTCGAGAACCTGGCCTTCACGGGTGTTTTCCACCTTGTAGGACACTTTCTTGACCGGCGAATAGAGGCTGTCGACCGGGATCAGGCCGATCGGAGCGTCTTCGGCACGGTTACGATCGGCAGGAACATAGCCCTTGCCGTTGTTGACCGTGAATTCCATGCGGATTTCGGCGCCCTCGTCGAGGGTGCAGATGACATGGTTCGGGTTGAGGATCTCGATATCGCCAACCGTCTGGATGTCGCCGGCGGTGACCGAACCCGGGCCCTGCTTGCGCACGACCATGCGCTTTGCGTCGTCGCCATCCATCTTGATGGCGATTTCCTTGATGTTGAGCACGATGTCCGTCACATCTTCCCGGACGCCGGGGATGGAGGAGAACTCATGCAATACGCCGTCGATCTGCACGGCGGTCACAGCCGCACCGCGCAGAGACGACAGAAGCACGCGGCGAAGCGCGTTGCCGAGCGTCAGGCCGAAGCCGCGCTCGAGAGGTTCGGCAACCAGGGTTACCTTGGTGCGGCCGGAGGAGGAAAATTCCACCTTGTTCGGCTTGATCAGTTCCTGCCAGTTCTTCTGGATCATCACTAAATACCTTCCGTTCGTTGCCACCATCCAATCGTGGCAACCGAGCATGAGGAGCACCGATCGGAACGATGTCCATCGGCGATATGGGTAAAGCCGCCGAGCCTCCGGGGAGGATCAGGCGGCTATTCCCGAGTTCAGACGAGAGGCCGCCCAATTCTCAACAAGAGATCCGGCAGCCTCTTCGAGTTCCGACGATCAGACGCGGCGCTTCTTGCGCGGGCGGCAACCGTTGTGCGGGATCGGGGTCACGTCGCGGATCGAGGTGATCATGAAGCCGGCAGCCTGGAGAGCGCGCAGAGCCGATTCACGGCCGGAACCCGGACCGCAGACTTCGACTTCCAGCGACTTCATGCCATGCTCCTGAGCCTTCTTGGCGCAGTCTTCGGCAGCGATCTGAGCGGCGAACGGGGTCGACTTGCGCGAACCCTTGAAGCCCTTCGCACCAGCGGACGACCAGGCAATCGCATTGCCCTGTGCGTCGGTGATGGTGATCATCGTGTTGTTGAAGGTAGAATTGACGTGGGCAACGCCCGACGTGATATTTTTACGCTCGCGTCTACGGACGCGGGTGGCTTCCTTGGCCATTTTATCCCTTTCGTTGATCTCTGCACCGCCGTAATTCCAGCGGCTCCACCTTCAGGCGAGCAATCAATAACTGTTGGCGAGCAGGACTAGTCACCGCTCACCAACACTGCTCACCCGAAAATTACTTCTTCTTACCGGCGATCGCCTTTGCCGGACCCTTGCGGGTGCGGGCATTGGTGTGCGTGCGCTGACCGCGGACCGGGAGGCCGCGGCGATGACGCAGGCCGCGGTAGCAGCCGAGGTCCATCAAACGCTTGATGTTCATCGCGGTTTCGCGACGAAGGTCGCCTTCGACCTGGTAGTCGCGGTCGATGGTTTCGCGGATCTGCAGGATTTCCGAGTCCGTCAGCTGATGGACGCGCTTTTCAGCCGGAAGACCGACCTTCTCCATGATTTCCGATGCGAATTTCGGGCCGATCCCGTGAATATAGGTCAGCGCGATGACAACGCGCTTCGCAGTCGGGATGTTGACGCCAGCGATACGTGCCACGCCTATTCTCCTTGTTCCAGTTGCCATCCGGCAAGTGGTACTTCTTCCATGAAAGCAGCCCGATAGAAGGCCGCCAGTTCAAACACCATACGGAACAGGTCAAAACGACCGGTCTCGGATGTCCTTGCGGGAAATCCGCGCCGATCGCTAAAGCTGTCGCGAGTTGGCGCGGTGTTTAACGGAATCAGCGCTGAAATGCAACCGCTCCGCCCAAGATTCTTTAACAGATCGATGACGGCTCAGAGAGCCGCCAGGATATTTTCGATGTCGGACGTGACCTTGTCCATTTCCGCCATGCCATCGACAGCCTTGAGCTTGCCCTTGGCATGATAGTAACCGATCAGCGGCGAGGTTTCCTTGTAATAGACCTCGAGACGCTTGGTCATGGTCTCGGCATTGTCGTCGGGACGACGCTTGAAATGCGTCGAACCGCACTTGTCGCAGACGCCCTCGCTCGACGGCTTCTTGTCCGTGTCGTGATAGACCGTACCGCAATTCGCGCAGGAATAACGGCCCGAGACGCGGCGCACGAGCTCCTTGTCGTCGACACGCAGCTCGATGACGACGGAGAGTTCGAGACCCTTGGCCTTCAGCATCGCCTCGGTGGCATCCGCCTGCACGAGCGTGCGCGGAAAACCGTCGAGGATGAAACCGTTGGCGCAGTCTGGCTGGTCGATGCGCTCGGAGACGATCGCATTGACGATCTCGTCGGAGACGAGGTTGCCGGCGTCCATGACGGCCTTGGCGCGCTTGCCCACCTCAGTCTCGGCGGCGACCGCCGCACGCAACATGTCGCCCGTGGAGAGCTGCGGAATTCCGTGCTTTTCCACGATCCGCTGGGCTTGGGTCCCCTTCCCCGCGCCCGGCGGTCCTAAAAGAATCAGTCTCATCGTCCCCTCTTTCCTCCGCGCAGTTTCGACTTCTTGATCAGACCCTCATACTGCTGCGCAATGAGGTGCCCCTGAATCTGTGCTACCGTATCGAGGGTTACACTGACAACGATCAAAAGCGAAGTCCCACCAAGGGCTAATGGCACGCCGGTGCGGGCCACCAGGAATTCCGGCAGGATGCAGACGAAGACAAGGTAGATCGCGCCGATGACCGTGATTCGGGTCAGCACATAATCGATGTATTCGGCCGTGCGCTCGCCCGGACGGATGCCCGGAATGAAGCCGCCATGTTTCTTCAGATTGTCGGCGGTGTCCTTCGGATTGAAGACGATCGCCGTGTAGAAGAAGGCGAAGAAGGCGATCAGCAGGCCGTAGAACAGCATGAACAGCGGCTGGCCGTGGCCGAGCGCCGAGATAACCATCGTCGCCCAGGCCGGCAGTCCGGAGTTGCCGGCAAAGCCCGCGGCGGTCGCCGGCAGGAGCAGCAGCGACGAGGCGAAGATCGCCGGGATGACGCCCGAGGTGTTGAGCTTCAGCGGCAGGTGCGACGTATCGCCCTGGAACATGCGGTTGCCGACCTGGCGCTTCGGATACTGGATCAGCAGGCGGCGCTGGGCACGTTCGACGAAGACGATCAGCGCGATGACGCCGATCGCGACGACGAGCACGGTGAGAATCAGCGCTGTCGGAAGCGCGCCGGTGCGGCCGAGTTCGAGCGTGCCGGCAAGGGCGGTCGGCAGACCGGCGGCAATGCCCGAAAAGATGATCAGCGAAATGCCGTTGCCGATACCGCGCGAGGTGATCTGCTCGCCGAGCCACATCAGGAACATGGTGCCGCCGAGCAGCGTCACGACCGTGGAAAGCCTGAAGAACCAGCCCGGATCGACCACGAGGCCCTGGCCGCTTTCAAGGCCTGCCGCAATGCCATAGGCCTGCAGCGTGCCGAGCAGCACCGTTCCGTAGCGGGTGTACTGGTTGATGATCTTGCGGCCGGCCTCGCCTTCCTTCTTGAGGTTTTCAAGCGAGGGCACGACCGAGGTCATCAGCTGCACGATGATCGACGCGGAAATGTAGGGCATGATGCCGAGCGCGAAGATCGCCATGCGCTCCACTGCACCGCCCGAAAACATGTTGAAAAGTCCAAGGATACCGCCGGCCTGGCCGCGGAAGGCCTGAGCATAGGCTTCGGGGTTCAGGCCCGGAAGCGGGATGTGGGTGCCGAGGCGATACACGAGAAGTGCCGCAAGGGTAAACCAAAGCCGCTTCTTGAGGTCCTCCGCCTTGGCGAAGGTCGCAAAATTCAGATTGGAGGCAAGTTGTTCCGCTGCAGAAGCCATGCAATTCTCCGCCCGACCAATTCTCCGGCGGCGGGGGAAATGCCAGGTCCGGAAAGCAGTCTAAAAATTCAGGTTCACAAAAACCGGGCGCGCGAGATTGCGAATGCAATCGGATGCCTCACCCTGTTTTCCGTATGATCCCGGTCAGGCGACCAACAGGATCGCTTCGGGATCGTGAGGCTCACATATGGAGATAAAATCGCCCGGTGTGAAGCACAAACCGGGCGATTTCTAAACGATTTATTCGGCTGCCGCTTCGGCGACGACGAGCAGCTTGATCGAACCGCCGGCCTTCTCGATCTTCTCGACGGCGGCCTTGGAGGCGCCGGCGACTTCGATCGAAACCTTGGCGGTCAGCTCGCCGTCGGCGAGGATGCGAACGCCGTCCTTCGGACGACGGATGACGCCGGCAGCCTTGAGGGCAGCCGCATCGACCGTTGCCTTCGGATCGAGCTTCTTGGCATCGATCGCGGTCTGGATACGGCCGAGCGAAACGGTGACGTAGTCAGATGCGAAGATGTTGTTGAAGCCGCGCTTCGGCAGGCGACGATAGATCGGCATCTGGCCGCCTTCGAAGCCGTTGATCGCCACGCCGGAACGGGCCTTCTGACCCTTCACGCCGCGACCGCCGGTCTTGCCCTTGCCCGAACCGATGCCGCGACCTACGCGGATACGGTCCTTGGAAGCGCCTTCGTTGTCCTTGATCTCATTCAGTTTCATGGTCGTGTCCTTCCGTCTTACTTCTCGTCGACGACGCGAACGAGATGCTGGACAGCCCGGATCATGCCACGAACGGAAGGCGTATCTTCCAGGGTGCGGGTCCGGTGCATCTTGTTGAGGCCGAGACCGATCAGCGTCTGACGCTGTACGGCCGGGCGGCGGATCGGGCTACCGGTCTGTACGACCGTAACCGTCTTCTTGGCATCTGCTGCCGGGGTGGCTTTCTTGGCCATTATCGCTCTCCTTATTCTTCCTGCGCATTGCCGGAAGCGGCGCGGCGAGCCTGAAGCGTTGCATACTTGATGCCGCGCTGTGCTGCTACGTCCTTCGGATGCACCTGATGCTTCAGGGCATCGAACGTGGCGCGAACCATGTTGTACGGGTTCGACGAACCGGTCGACTTGGCGACGACGTCATGGACGCCGAGCGTTTCGAATACGGCGCGCATCGGGCCACCGGCGATGATGCCGGTACCAGCCTTGGCCGAGCGCAGCAGGACCTTGCCGGCGCCGTGACGGCCGTTGACATCGTGATGCAGCGTACGGCCGTCGCGCAGCGGTACGAAGATCAGATCGCGCTTTGCGGATTCGGTCGCCTTGCGGATGGCTTCCGGCACTTCGCGTGCCTTGCCATGGCCGAAGCCGACGCGGCCCTTCTGGTCGCCGACGACGACGAGAGCTGCGAAACCAAAACGACGGCCGCCCTTGACGACCTTGGCGACGCGGTTGATCGCGACCAGCTTGTCGACGAATTCGCTATCGCGCTCTTCGCGGCTCTGGCGATCTTCGCGCTGGCCTCTTCTTTCTTGTGCCATTGTTCTTTTCCTTTTTCTTTTCCGGGTGCAATGGGCAATTTCCGGGAGCCAACCATCCCCCGTCCACGACGGACCAGGATGGAACGACTGATGCGTGCGGCGAACCGCATTTCGCCCGCCTCCCCTTCTTCGGGGATGCGGGCGAAAATTCTTAGAAGCTCAGGCCGCCTTCGCGGGCAGCTTCGGCAAGTGCCTTGATACGGCCGTGGTAGATGAAGGCGCCGCGATCGAACACGACTTCCGTCACGCCGGCCTTGGTGGCGCGTTCTGCGACCAGCTTGCCGACGGCGGCAGCTGCCGCAACGTCAGCACCGGTCTTCAGCGACGTGCGCAGACCGGCATCGAGCGTGGAAGCGGCAGCAAGCGTGCGGCCGGCCACGTCATCGATAACCTGGACATAGATATTCTTGGACGAGCGGTGAACCGACAGACGCGGACGGCCATTTGCGACCTTCTTGATCTGGCGGCGAACACGGCTCGCACGCTTGGTGAGTGCTTCTTTTCTGGTAGCCATGATCCGTCGTCCTTACTTCTTCTTGCCTTCCTTGCGGACGATCCGTTCCTCGGCGTACTTGACGCCTTTGCCCTTGTAGGGCTCGGGACCGCGGTATTCGCGGATTTCCGCGGCAACCTGACCGACCTGCTGCTTGTTGATGCCGGTGACGACGATTTCCGTCGGCTTCGGCACGGCAATGGTGATGCCTTCCGGGGTCTGGTAGACCACGTCGTGGCTGAAGCCGAGCGCCAGCTGCAGGTTCTTGCCCTGCATGGACGCGCGGTAACCGACGCCGTTGATTTCGAGCTTGCGCTCAAAACCGTCCTTAACACCCTTGAAGATGTTCTCGATCATCGTGCGGGACATGCCCCACTTCGAGCGAGCGTCCTTGGTCTGGTTAGCCGGAGCGACCGCTACAGCATTGTTTTCGAAGGTTATCGTGATTTCGTCGTTGGCGACGAAAAACAGTTCACCCTTCGGGCCCTTCGCGGTGACCTTCTGGCCATCGACGGTTGCCGTTACACCTGCTGGAACCGGGACGGCTTTTTTACCGATACGAGACATTTTTAAATCCTGTCTGTCCGTTATGGAGTTCCCCTGCTCTGATCTTAGAAGACCGAGCAGAGAACCTCGCCGCCTACGTTCTGTTCGCGAGCCTGGTGATCGGCCATCACGCCCTTCGGGGTCGAAAGGATGGTGATGCCGAGGCCGTTCGCGACCTGCGGAATGGACTTTACCGAGACATAGACCCGGCGGCCCGGCTTCGACACGCGGCCGATCTCACGGATCACCGACGCGCCTTCGTAGTACTTGAGTTCGATTTCGATCTCGGCCTTGCCGTTACCGTAGTCGATTTCCGAATAACCGCGGATGTAGCCTTCAGCCTGCAGGACGTCGAGAACGCGTGCACGCAGCTTGGAAGCAGGCGTGGAAACGGTCGACTTGCGGCGGGCCGCGCCGTTGCGGATACGGGTGAGCATATCGCCCAAGGGATCAGTCATGGTCATCTAACGATCTCCTTACCAGCTCGACTTGACGATGCCCGGCACCTTGCCGAGATTGCCGAGCTCACGAAGCGCGATACGCGACATCTTGAGCTTGCGATAGAAGGCGCGCGGGCGACCGGTGACTTCGCAACGGTTGCGGATACGCGTCTTCGAGCCATCGCGCGAAAGCGAGGCGAGCTTGATAGTTGCCTTGAACCGCTCTTCGATCGGAAGTTCCTGGTTCATGATGGTCGCCTTCAGGGCTGCACGCTTGGCAGCCTGGTTGGCAACGGTCTTGCGGCGGCGCTTGTTCTTTTCAACTGCGCTGGTCTTCGCCATATCGGAGTTCCTTTTAAACGCTCGTCGTTACGGTTACTGGCGGAACGGGAAGTTGAACTCTTTCAGGAGAGCCCGTGCTTCGTCGTCCTTGGTAGCCGTCGTGCAAACGATGATGTCCATGCCCCACATCTGATCAACCTTGTCGTAGTTGATCTCAGGGAACACAATGTGCTCCTTGATGCCCATGGCGAAGTTGCCACGGCCGTCAAAGCTCTTCGGGTTCAGGCCGCGGAAGTCGCGAACGCGCGGAAGCGCGATGTTGATCAGGCGGTCCAGGAATTCGTACATGCGGGCGCCGCGCAGGGTTACCTTCGCGCCGATCGGCATCTGTTCGCGGACCTTGAAGCCGGCGATCGAGTTGCGGGCGCGGGTGATGACCGGCTTCTGGCCGGCGATCGCTGCGAGGTCGGCCGCAGCAACGGTCGGCTTCTTGGAGTCGGCAGTCGCTTCGCCAACGCCCATGTTGATGACGATCTTGTCCAGCTTGGGGATCATCATGTCGTTTGCGAAGGAGAACTGCTCCTTCAGAGCGGCGCGGATACGGGAATTGTATTCCACCTTGAGCCGCGGCTCATACTTTGCCTCAGCCATCGATCACATCTCCCGTACGCTTGGCCACACGCACCTTCTTGCCGTCGACGACCGAGAAGCCAACGCGGGTCGGCTTGCCGTCTTTCGCGACGATCGCGATGTTCGACAGGTGAATGGACGCTTCCTTGTTGATGATGCCGGCTTCCTGCGTCTGAGACTGACGCTGGTGGCGCTTCACCATGTTGATGCCACGCACGACGGCGCGGTCTTCCTTCGGCAGAACCTGGAGGACTTCGCCCGTGCGGCCCTTGTCCTTGCCTGCCAATACGACGACGCTGTCGCCCTTCTTGATCTTGTTCATCGCATGAGCTCCTTACAGTACTTCCGGAGCCAGCGAGATGATCTTCATGTGGTTCTTGGCGCGAAGTTCGCGCGGAACCGGTCCGAAGATACGGGTGCCGATCGGCTCTTTCTTGTTGTCGATGAGGACCGCTGCGTTGTTGTCGAAGCGGATGACGCTGCCGTCCGGACGACGGATGTCCTTGGCGGTACGCACAACAACCGCCTTCATCACGTCACCCTTCTTGACGCGGCCGCGCGGGATCGCTTCCTTGATCGAAACGACGATGACGTCGCCGATCGAAGCGTACTTGCGCTTGGAGCCGCCCAGCACCTTGATGCACATGACACGACGTGCGCCGGAATTATCCGCCACGTCGAGGTTTGTTTGCATCTGAATCATGTCAGGTCGCCTTTTTCTAATGACCGGAACGACCGGGCGCAAAAACGCCCCGTTTCGGCTTATGGACAGAATCTCATTGTGCGCGGGTGGGGTCTTGCCAAGGTGGTTTCCTGAAAAGGACCTTCCCTGCGCTCAAAGCAAAAGAACGCTCGTTTCCGAGCGTCCTGCGCCAGTGGGGTGCTTCATACAGGATTCTGCGCCGGGCGCAAGGCCCAGGCGCGAAATCCGAAGCAAATTAAGCCTGGGCGGAAACGACCGTCCAGGTCTTGTCCTTGGAGATCGGTGCGCATTCCTGAATGGAAACGACGTCACCTACCTTGTACTGGTTGTTCTCGTCATGCGCCTTGTACTTCTTGGAACGGCGGACCGTCTTCTGAAGCAGCGGATGCGCGAAGCGGCGCTCGACCCGGACAACAACGGTCTTTTCGTTCTTGTCGGAAACTACGACGCCCTGCAGAATGCGTTTCGGCATATTATTTTTCCTTAGGCCTTGGCTTCTGCCGCCTTCTGGCGGGCAATGGTTTTCACGCGGGCGATGTCCTTGCGAACTTCGGTGATGCGCGAGGACTTCTCGAGCTGACCGGTTGCCTTCTGGAAGCGCAAGTTGAACTGCTCCTTCTTCAGGTCGGCGAGCTTGTCCTTGAGCTGGTCGGCCGTGAGGCCGCGAACGTCTTCGGCTTTCATGTGCCTTGCTCCTTACTCTGCGATGCGCTGTACGAAGCGCGTCTTGACCGAGAGCTTGGCTGCGCCGAGACGAAGCGCCTCGCGGGCGAGCTCCTCGGAAACACCGTCGATCTCGAACATCATGCGGCCGGGCTTGACCTTGCAGGCCCAGTATTCGACGCCGCCCTTACCTTTACCCATGCGGACTTCGGTCGGCTTTGCGGTGACCGGAACGTCCGGGAACACGCGGATCCAGACGCGGCCGGCGCGCTTCATGGCACGCGTGATCGCGCGGCGGGCCGCTTCGATCTCGCGGGCGTTGACGCGGTTGGGTTCCTGGGACTTCAGGCCAAATTCACCGAAGGCCAGGTCGAAGCCGCCCTTGGCCACACCCTTGATGCGACCCTTGAACTGCTTGCGGTACTTGGTACGCTTTGGCTGCAACATTTTCTTACTTCTCCGAGCTTATCTTTCGCCAGCGTTGATCAAGCGTTTTCGCGGCGGCGATCGCCACGATCACCGCGGTCGCCACGATCACCGCGTTCGCGGCTGGCGGGACCCTGCGCATCGCCTTCCATGGCGCGACGTTCAGAAGCCATCGGATCATGCTCAAGGATTTCGCCCTTGAAGATCCAGACCTTGATGCCGCAGATACCGAATGCGGTTTCGGCTTCAGCCGTACCGTAGTCGATGTCCGCACGCAGCGTATGAAGCGGCACGCGACCTTCGCGATACCATTCGGTACGGGCGATTTCAGCACCACCGAGACGGCCGGCGCAGGTGATCTTGATACCTTCGGCGCCGAGACGCATGGCCGACTGAACGGCACGCTTCATCGCACGGCGGAAAGCCACGCGGCGCTCGAGCTGCTGGGCGATCGACTGGGCGACGAGCGTCGAGTCGACTTCCGGCTTGCGCACTTCAACGATGTTGAGATGCGTTTCCGAATTGGTCATGGTCGAGATCTTCTTGCGAAGCTTCTCGATGTCCGCACCCTTCTTGCCGATGATCAGACCCGGACGAGCCGAGTGGATCGTGACGCGGCACTTCTTGTGCGGACGCTCGATGACCACCTTGGCGATGCCGGCCTGCTTCAGCTCCTGCATCAGGTATGCGCGGATCTTCAGGTCCTCATGGAGGAGCTGACCGTATTCCGCGTTGTCGGCGAACCAACGGCTGTCCCAGGTGCGGTTAATGCCGAGGCGGAAACCGATCGGATTAATTTTCTGGCCCATTATGCGGCCTCCCCTTTTTCCTCGACTTCGCGAACGACGATCGTCAGATGCGAGAAGGGCTTCTCGATCCGCGATGCACGGCCGCGGCCGCGAGCGTGGAAGCGCTTCATCACGATCGACTTGCCAACATAGGCTTCCGATACGATCAGAGCGTCGACGTCGAGGTCATGGTTGTTTTCGGCATTGGCGATTGCAGACTCGAGGGTCTTCTTCACCGTGCCGGCGATGCGCTTGCGCGAGAATTCGAGTTCCGCAAGCGCGCGTTCGACCTTCTTGCCGCGGATCATGGCGGCAACGAGGTTCAGCTTCTGGGGGCTGACGCGGAGCGTGCGCGCAACTGCCTGCGCCTCGTTATCCTTCAGCCGGCGTTCGGTCTTAGCCTTCGCCATGATTACTTCCTCTTCGCCTTCTTGTCCGCGCCGTGACCGTAGTAGGTACGGGTGGGAGCGAATTCACCGAACTTGTGTCCGACCATGTCTTCGTTGACGCTGACCGGAATGTGCTTCGAGCCGTTGTAGACGCCAAACGTCAGGCCAACGAACTGCGGCAGGATGGTGGACCGGCGGGTCCACATCTTGATTACTTCACTCCGTCCGCCTTCGCGCACCTTCTCAGCCTTCTTGAGAAGATAGCCGTCAACAAACGGACCTTTCCATACTGAACGAGCCATTAGTGACTTCCTCTCTTACTTCTTGCGCTGATGGCGCGAACGCATGATGAACTTGTCCGTGGACTTGTTCGAACGGGTGCGCTTGCCCTTGGTCGGCTTGCCCCAGGGGCTGACCGGATGACGGCCACCCGAGGTGCGGCCTTCACCACCGCCGTGCGGATGGTCAACCGGGTTCATGACGACGCCGCGGTTATGCGGACGCTTGCCGCGCCAAACCGTACGACCGGCCTTGCCGTCGTTGATGTTGCCATGGTCCGGGTTGGAGACGGCGCCGACGGTTCCAAGGCAAGAGCTCGGAACCAGACGCTGTTCACCCGAATTCAGGCGAAGGATTGCCATGCCGGCATCGCGGCCGACGAGCTGTACGTAGGTGCCTGCAGAGCGGGCGATCTGACCGCCCTTGCCCGGCTTCATCTCGACGTTATGAACGATCGAGCCGACCGGGATGTACTGCAGCGGCATGGTGTTGCCGGGCTTCACGTCGACAGCCTTGTCGGAAGCGATGACCTTGTCGCCGGCAGCGAGACGCTGCGGAGCGAGGATATAGGCCTGTTCGCCATCCGTGTAGGTGATGAGCGCGATGAACGCGGTGCGGTTCGGGTCGTATTCCAGACGCTCGACCGTGCCTTCGACGTCGAACTTGCGACGCTTGAAGTCGATCAGGCGATAGGTACGCTTATGACCGCCGCCGATGAAGCGGGCGGTGATACGGCCATAGTTGTTACGACCGCCGCTCTTGCTCAGGCCCTCGGTGAGAGACTTGACGGGCTTGCCCTTCCAGAGGCCGGACCGGTCGACGATGACCAGCTGGCGCTGGCTCGGGGTCGTCGGGTTGTAGCTTTTCAATGCCATTATCTTATACCTCAGAGACCGGTGGAGACGTCGATCGTCTGACCTTCGGCCAGGGTGACGACAGCCTTCTTGACGTCCTTCTGCTTGCCGATGAAGCCGCGGAACCGCTTCACCTTGCCCTTGCGGACAAGCGTGTTGACGGCCGTGACCTTCACGCCGAACAGCGCCTCGACGGCAGCCTTGATTTCCGGCTTGGAAGCAGTCTTGGCAACGTTGAAGACGACCTGGTTCTGCTCGGATACCAGCGTCGACTTTTCGGTGATCGAGGGAGATACGATCACATCATAGTGGCGAATGTCGGTCACTTGAAACGCTCCTCTAGAGCTTCAACCGCCGCCTTGGAAAGCACCAGCTTGCCGCGACGCAGGATGTCGTAAACATTGATGCCCTGAACCGGCAGAACGTCGACGTTCGGGATGTTCTGGGCTGCGAGCTTGAAGTTGCTGTCGAGCTCAACGCCGCCGATGAACAACACGTTGGTGAGGCCGAGCGAAGCGAAGGAACCGGCAAGCGCCTTGGTCTTTGCTTCGGCGGCAACCAGGTTGTCGACGATGATGATGTCTTCAGCCTTCATCTTTGCAGAGAGGGCGTGACGGAGAGCCAGCGCGCGAACCTTCTTGGGAAGGTCATGCTCGTGGCTGCGGACGACCGGGCCGTGAGCCTTGCCACCGCCGCGGAACTGCGGAGCGCGAGCCGAATGGTGACGAGCGCGGCCCGTACCCTTCTGCTTGTACATCTTGGCGCCGGTGCGCGAGACTTCAGCACGACCCTTGGTCTTGTGCGTGCCCTGCTGCTTCTTGGCGAGCTGCCAACGAACCATGCGGGCCAGGATGTCTTCGCGGGGATCGAGGCCGAAAATCTCGTCCGACAGGGCTACCTTGCCGGCGTCTTTTCCCTCGAGGGTCTTGACGTTATATTCCATGTGCTTGGCTCCCTTACTTCGCGGCCGACTTGATGGCATCGCGAACGACGATCCAAGCGCCCTTGGAGCCGGGAACGGCACCCTTGACGAGGATCAGGCCACGGTTCTCGTCGGTGGAAACGACTTCGAGGTTCTGGGTGGTGATGCGCGTCTGGCCCATGTGACCAGCCATGCGCTTGCCCTTCCAGACCTTGCCCGGATCCTGGTTGTTACCAGTCGAACCGTGCGAACGGTGCGAAACGGACACACCGTGCGTGGCGCGGAGACCGCCGAAGTTATGGCGCTTCATGGCGCCGGCGAAACCCTTACCGATCGAGGTACCGGTGACGTCCACCAGCTGACCTGCCGTGAAGTGACCAGCCGTCAGCTCGGTGCCGACATCGATCATGTTGTCTTCGGAAACGCGAAACTCGACGAGCTTCGCCTTCGGCTCGACTTCGGCGACGGCGAAATGGCCGCGCAGCGCCTTGGTCGTGTTCTTTACCTTGGCCGTGCCGGCACCGAGCTGAACGGCGGTGTAGCCATTCTTCTCGACGGTGCGCTGAGCCACGACCTGGCAGTTTTCCAACCGCAATACGGTTACGGGAACATGCTCGCCTGCGTCGTTATAGACGCGGGTCATTCCCACCTTCTGTGCAATTACACCTGAACGCATCGGTTCAATCCTTCTCACTCAGTCTGAAACCCTGGCCGAAACCAAAGTCTCAGAGCTTGATCTCAACATCGACACCGGCGGCGAGGTCGAGCTTCATCAGCGCGTCCACCGTCTGCGGTGTCGGGTCAACGATATCGAGAAGGCGCTTATGCGTGCGCATCTCGAACTGCTCGCGGCTCTTCTTGTCGATGTGGGGGGACCGGTTAACCGTAAACTTCTCGATGCGGGTCGGAAGCGGAACGGGGCCCCGGACGCTTGCGCCGGTGCGCTTCGCCGTCGACACGATCTCGCGCGTCGACGCGTCGAGAATGCGGTGATCGAACGCCTTCAGGCGAATGCGGATATTTTGGCCGTTCATTCGACGTTATCCTTGTTGTCTGTTTATCCACGTGCCAACCCAATAGGGCACGGGTTGTTCTTTCTTACCTTAAGGCGGACCACCGGTTTCAAAGATCGAAGGGGACACCGAGGATACGGCGTCCCTTTCCACTCTTCGGGCCTTCGGCCCACCTTATTCGTTCTTTGCCTGCCTCGAAGCCGAAGCAGCGGGCAAATCACGCTCGCGCGCCATTTGCTACATTTTTGTGTCATACGCAAGCGGCGAAAGCCGCTTGCGTTAAAACAACTTACTCGACGATCGAGGCAACGATGCCGGCGCCGACGGTGCGGCCGCCTTCGCGGATCGCGAAGCGCAGCTTTTCTTCCATCGCGATCGGCACGATCAGCTCAACGGCAACCGTGACGTTGTCGCCCGGCATCACCATTTCCGTGCCTTCCGGAAGCGTGACGATGC